>ERZ1026890.570-NODE-570-length-20217-cov-5.864398_pt1 | contig 20217 bp, 32 predicted proteins | sample MGYA00380175_ERZ1026890 | MGnify/ENA primary metagenome ERZ1026890 (study PRJEB33269, sample SAMEA4719811) | human gut metagenome | biome: human-associated habitat; feature: organic feature; material: feces | place: Cameroon | collected 2013-10 ...
GGCGAAAGCCAGTCTGCGCGAACAGAACTGGCCTTCAGATGCAAATCGTGTGCACTCATTGCAGGAGGAATAATGGCAAAAAATCCACGCTATTACCATACCGCTGTACATAAAAACATAACCCGCGACCGCTTCATCCGCTCGGTTAATCCGATTGTGGCAGAGAAGATGCGCGCCATCCTGGAAGAGCTGAAACGTAAGGAGAGTGGCCGTGGGTAATCTCGCAAAAGTAATACCTTTCAGACCGTCTGTATCGGTCGTGGAGCGTCAGGTGGCAGATATCGATGATGGGTATACCCGCATCGCTAACGAGCTGCTGGAAGCGGTTATGGCTGCTGATTTAACGGCTCGCCAGCTGAAGGTCGTTCTGGCGGTGATCCGCAAAACCTACGGGTTCGGGAAAAAGTTTGACCGCATTACCAATACCCAGATTTCAGCGATGACCGGCATTCACCATACGCATGTCTGCAAGGCCAAGAACGAGATGATTGCAATGAACATCATCGTTACCAACGGCCTGGCGATCGGGGTGAATAAGGTGATTTCTGACTGGAATTTAAGCATTAGCCAAAATGGCAAATCATTAGCCGAAACAGCTAATGAAACATTAGCCAAGTCAGCTAATACCCATAAGCCAACTCAGCTAAACACAAAAGAAACTATTCAAAAGAAAGAAAGAAAAGATCCCCCTAAATCCCCCCAGGGGGAAAACTCACTCGCTCAGGAAGTGATGGATTACTTCAACGAGCTAACGGGTAGTCGTTGTGCTGCACTGGCGCCTTTCGAGAAAGCTCTCTCCACGGTGAAGAGCAAAGACCAGTGCTACACCGCTGAAGAGCTGAAACTCGTTATCCGCTGGGCCCATGTGAACTGGGGTCACAGCTTCAAGCCAGAGAACCTGTGCCGTATGACCCGCTTTGATGGATACCTGTCAGACGCCCTGATATGGGCAGATGGTCATGGAAGCAACCCGAAAGCCTGTCCGCACGAAGAGATCATCAAGCTCTGGAATGAAAAATTCCCTTCGAAGGCCGTTTCGCTGCATGAGTGGAACCGCCGCCGTCCGGCCTATCGAGACCTGGAAGCTGTGTGGAACGGCAAAACCACCCAGGGCAACTGGCGAGAACTGAAGCACATGGGCATGGCCTTCGAGCTGATTAGCAAGTCTTCCCTGTTCGGCACCAGAGGCGATCAGCCATGGCTGACACTCGACTGGATCCTGAATCCGAAGAACTGGGGATCTGTCTACGAGCAGGCCATCAACGAGCACCGTGAGCGCAAGGGAGTCAAAGCATGAGCCGTTTTATCGATTTGTACGTTGAGCAGGCCGTCATCGGCGGGATCATGCTCGCAGCGGGCCGCACAGACGGCGTTGACATGGCGACTGACGCGATTGAGGGGCTGACTGAGGACCACTTCACAGCAACGCCTCACAAGGTGGCTCTGCGGTCCTACAAACGCCTCAACGAGTCCGGGGAGAAGATAGACCTGCTGACGTTGACCAGCGACCTTGAACGGCTTGGCGCGCTGGAAAGTGCCGGGGGATTCGCTTACCTGGCTGAATGCAGCAAAAATACACCGTCGTTCGCGAACCTTGCCTCGTACTGCGAAAAGTTGCGGGAAATGCATCTCGGCCGCCGGATGACCCTGGCGCTACAGGTAGGGATCCAGAAGCTGTCCGAACCATCCAGTGAGGGTATCGCTGACATCATCGGCAACATACAGGCGGATATCTCTGGCATCGAGCACAACACCGACTACGGCACCGAGCACATCACCACCGGGATCGACATGTCCCTCGAGACTATCCAGTCGATTATCAGCGGCGATATCTGGAAGCACAAAACCGAGCTGGGCATGGCAACCATCGACAGCGCATTCGGCGGGTTCAACAACACCGATTTCATCGTTGTCGGCGGGCGCCCTGGCATGGGGAAAACTATGTTCAGCACCACCGTGACCGAGACAGTCGGCCTGAAAAACAAAAAGCCGGTGCTGTTCTTCAGTCTCGAGATGCCAGTGGAACAAATCTCTGAGCGAGTCGCGTTCCACCGGGCCCGGGTGAGCAAAGAGGATTTACTCAGCAAGCAGAGCGGCGTGATGGATGGTGCCTGGGGAAAGGTCGGCCACTGCATGAAGGATTTCATCGAAGCCCCGATCTACATCAATGACAAGCCATCCCTAAGCGTTCACCAGGTGCGTGCGGAAGCGCGGCGTATGAGTAAGAAGTTGGGCGGACTGGGCGTGGTAATCGTCGATTATCTCCAGAAGATGCGGATGTCAGACCCGGAGAACATGAACCGCAGCGTAGGGGAGATCGCCACTGGCCTGAAGAACCTGGCGAAAGAATTGCGTTGCCCGGTCATCGCTCTGGCCCAACTGAACCGAAACCTTGAACAGCGCGCTAATAAGCGTCCCGTTGCCGCAGACCTGCGAGAGTCTGGCGTCATTGAGCAGGAAGCAGATGTGATCTTCATGGTGTATCGGGATGAGAAGTACAACGAAAACACCGAACTGAAAGGCATCACCGAAATCATCTGTGTGAAGTCCCGCCATGCGCCGGGGGCAGAAAAGACCTACCACTTCAGCAGCCGCTACTCAGGCCTGGACCCGGTAGATTTCACCTACAGCAGCCAGATGCAACAGGAGGCTGACTATGAGTGCTAAGACGATGAAAGGCAAACAGGCAATTCTGCGTTATCTCGAAACGCACCGGACCTTCACCGCGAAGGATGTGGCCACAGAGTGCGGCATGACCATCAACTGCATCACGAAGAACGCTATCGATCTGGAGCGGGCCCGCAAGATTGTCCGGGTGAGCAAGGTCTGGCGAACGGTGACTTATCGCCTGGCGACGCCGGAAGAGCAGGACGGCACCGCACGCAACTGCACCAACGGAATATTTCAGGAGTGCCGCAACAGCGCAGCAATGAAGCGAGTATTGATGGTTTGGGGGAGGGCAGGGGTATGAAAATTTACATCGCAGGACCAATGACGGGTTACGAAAATTACAACCGTCCGATGTTTAACGCAGTAGCACAGCAAATGTTATCAGGAGGTCATGTGGCATTAAATCCGGCCACGCTCCCGGATGGTTTATCTCAGCGTGAGTATATGGACATCTGCCTGGCGATGCTTCGCTGCGCAGACGCCATTCACATGCTGCATGGGTGGCAAGAGTCGGATGGTGCCGTCGCTGAGCATGCCATGGCTAAAAAGCTGGGAATTAAAATTTCTTACCAATTTGAAGGAGCCGCCCAATGAGCAACATCGACAAACATGCGCTGCGGGAAGCGGCGGAGAAGGCCGGTTCCGATGAGTGGTTCGCCTTCATTGACACGAAATCCAAAACGTATTCCGTTCACACGCCTGGCGATAATCGTTGCGGCGACGTGGTTAAGTGGGCTGGCTTTGACGGGCAGAAACGCGCGGCAGATAAGGCCAGGTTCATCGCCGCAGCCAACCCCGCCACCGTGCTGGCGCTGCTGGATGAGCTGGAAGCCGCAGAGAATCGGATTGCTGAGCTGGAGACGCGTGAAATCAATATGCCGCCATATTCGTTCTTCGACTTCAAGCAAGGCTCTCCGTTAAAAAGTGGCGCTTATTGCCATATTGATTCTGTAAACAAAGAGCTAGCTAAGCACGGCATCAAAATGACCGCCGCAGCCGGTAAGGGAGAGTGAGCATGGCTAACTTGCTCGACTTACTCGGCATAGATTCACGGCGCTGCAGCATGACGCTTGTTGAGTACAAATATGACCCGAAGGAGCGGGAGCGACTTTCAAAGTATCTCGTCAGGCATTCATCCAGCGTTAGCCGTACAACCCTGGAGCAATACATTACCGTTGAGCGAGACCGTTATGGCGCATTCAAACCCGTTGTCGCATTGGACGATTTTCCCAGCGGACTAAGCGACAGGGAATCAATGTTGAAACTGGCTGACTGGCTGCATCGCCTTGGCGTAGCGATTGAAGATGAATGGAGTAACCCATGAGCACAATTACCAAAGAATTCACCAAAGAGCAGTTAATAGCCCGGATTAACCAGGTTACGGCAATCAATAAATATCGCATCAGTAGGGACCCTGACGCTGATGGTTTGGCGATGGATAACGAGCTGTTTGCTATCGCGCTGGCATCGCTCGAAGCGGAGCCTGTGGCGTGGCTACTGTCAGGCGGCGGCGCAAAAAACAACGTCAGCTTCGATAGTGGCAATGCTTATGCCGACCCGCTGCGAGAAGTAACGCCGCTTTACACCGCCCCTCCAGCGCCGGTATCTGTGCCTGATGCGATGGAAATGGATGATGACTTTGACAGCGCGTTTGAACACGGAAAAGCTGTCGGCTGGAACGCCTATCGCGCAGCCATGCTTCAGGGTGCAGATGGTACCCTCACCAATGAAGGTACCATACCAGTCACGCAATTTAAGCCGGTAGCAGACCTGTACGGCTTAACCTCACCAACTGGCGGCGAAACATCATTCACTTTCGACGCTGTTGAAGCTCGCGATTTCATTGATGGCGGTTGGTTATGTCAGGAGTACGTGGAGCTTGAACGTTTTCAGGAAGCGATAACCAACCATACCGAGGATAAGCTCGCTATGGTTGACCATTCCGGTGACTCCAACAATATGGTTGAACATGTAACGACGGGTTACAAATTGCCAGGCCCAATCAAAGACAATCAGCTTAACTCCGGACCTGATGCTGATGATTACTATTCAGGCTATCAGGCCGGGTGGAATGAGCTTCTTGAAGCTGTTAGCAGCAACTCTCCGGTTACTCCGGATGGTTGGGTGCTGGTGCCAGAAGAACCCACCCATGAAATGCTTGAGGCTGGTGATGAACAATTCGGAACTTACGATGTGTATCGCCGGATGATAGCGGCATCACCGCAGCAGAAGTGATCTATAATCCCCTCAAATAACCGAGGGGGTTTTATGTCTAACGAAGAAATGACTCCAGCAGAAAAATATAAAGCTTCAATGAAAAGACATAAAAAGTTCTGGAGGAAATCACAAATTGCAAATGCGAAACGGTTTGATGCTGGAGAGGTTGAATCTGTTGATGGTTTTAGATCTCCTTATGAGACCAGAAAGAAGAGAGGGAGGACTGCTGACTAATGTCAGACTGGAATATTGCTGCAAAGCCGCAGGAAGAACGTGACAAGGTTAATGTTGACCTGGCAGCCTCCGGCGTGGCCTACAAAGAGCGCCTGAATATGCCGGTTATCGCCGAAGTGGTGATGCGTGAGCAGCCGGAGTATTTGCGTGATTACTTCCTTGAGCGCCTTAAGTTTTATCGTGAGAAGTCGATAACTTTGCCGAAAGGTATCGATCCGGTTTACCTGAAACAGGATGACTAAAAATGAAAGTTGCATTACTAAAGAACCCAAAAATCGTTATGGAAGCAGAATTCACTGACGGATCGCCGGAAAGGTTAGTTTTCCTCAAAGACCAAGTCACGGAAGTCATTTTTGACGGCGCCGCTGATGATGAACTGTTTGAGTTCATTTTCGATGAGAGAACAGCAAAGGGATTTTATTTCCTTGATTTTGATGGAGAAAAATATACTTTCCTCGGAGAATAATCAGCCTTTGATTTTCTGGAATCAACCAGCCATAATCATGCCATCGGAGCCTGAACAACTCCGGTGACTTCTGCGCATTTAAGGGGACTTAAATGCGACCACAATCTGAACTCCTCACCTTTTCACAGATGCAGAAATGCACCTGCGATTTTCTGCATTCTGCGTTACCTCTCGGAGGTGGCGTATGAAGCAGCAATTCCACCTCGTCAACGATGCCATCAAGCAAAACGCTATCAACTTCATCCGGGAGCTACCGGTGGACGCCAAGCGCCCATTAGTTCTCGATATCAAGGAAATGACCCGCACCCTCGATCAGAACAAAAAAATGTGGCCGCTACTTAAAGACCTGTCCGACCAGGTTACGTGGTTTGGTAACAAGTACGATTCTGACGACTGGAAAGACCTGATTACCGCAATGGTTGCCAAGTCCAAAAAGCAAGAGCAGCGCATGGCCCCCGGACTTGATGGTGGCGTTGTGATGTTTGGGCAGCGAACCAGCAAGATGACTGTCCGCCAGATGGTAGAGGTGATTGAGGCTATCTACTGGTTTGGCACTCAGCAGAACGTCAAGTTCAGCGAAAAATCACGCCTCGAAATTGAATGGGCAAAACGCTGGGGTGAGCGCAATGAGTAGCCCACTATCCCGCGTCATCACCAATGAAATCTTCCGCGTTCCGACTCGCCGTCAGCGCAAGCCAGCGGTTAAGCCGTCCGATATTCCGACATTGAAAGGCTACACCGCCCGCCTGGTGGATCAGAAATGGCTGCGTCTCGCGGCGAGGAGGAACCATGCGTAAACCATCCCGCCGTAAGTGCAAAGTATGCGGTGAATACTTCGTGCCGAAATTCCACGACATCCGGATCCGCTGGTGCTGCCCGGAGCACGGCGCAATCCTCGCGATGGAAGAGCGCGAAAAGGAGAAGGTGAAAGCCGCGGCTAAGCGCATCAAAGAGCAGAAGGAAGCCGAGAAGGCAGGGCGCAAACGCCGCAAGGAACGCCTGGCAGAGCTACGGCCTGCCCGTTACTACAAAGTGCAGGCTCAGCAGGCATTCAACGCCTACATCCGCGCGCGTGATGCTGGTTTGCCATGCATCAGCTGCGGAGAGACCAATCCGCCTGATCTGCATGGCGGGCAGTGGGACTGCGGCCACTTCAAGACTGTAGGCGCTAACCCTGAACTGCGCTTTGAAGAGCGCAACGCCCATAAGCAGTGCAAATCTTGTAATGCCGGAGCGGGTAAATACACCGCCAAAGAGGCGACTGTCGCGCAGCAATACGAAGCTGGGTTGGTCGCTCGTTACGGCCAGGAATACGTCGACTGGCTCAATGGTCCCCACGAAATGACCAACTACCGCCGTGAAGACTTCATCCGGATCCGGGATGAGTACCGCGCCAAGCTCAAGGCACTGAAACAGCGGGAGGCAGCATGAACTATACCGACTTCCTCCGGTACCAGGCCGAAAGCGTTAAGCGTGCCAGTCTGCCGCCAATAGCAAAGCACAGCCAGACAAAAAACAACCAGCCACAGAAGGAAGCCGCATGAACAGTCAGCAACTGGAATACGTACGTCAGCAGCTCATTGTGGCGACCGCAGATCTGAGGGGAGCGACGAAAGGGCAGCTGGTTGCTTTCGCCGAGAACGCGCAATTCACCGCGACGGCACGCAGTCGGGGGCGGAAAAAAATCACCGATCCGGTCACCGGCCGCAAAGTTAACCCAGACGGCCCGGCAATGAGCGGCAGCCAGTCCCGCGCCAAAGGCTCATCTATCGCGCTGGTCAGCCCGGTAGAGTTCGGTACCGCGTCATGGCGGCGCGCTGTCCTGACGCTGGATGACCACCAGAAAGCATGGCTGCTGTGGAACTACAGCGAGAATATCCGCTTCGAGTACCAGGTGGCGATCACTCAGTGGGCGTGGGCAGAGTTCCGGGAACAGCTCGGCGCGAAGAAGGTGGCTGGCAAGACGATGGACCGCCTGAAGAAACTTATTTGGCTGGCGGCGCAGGACGTCAAAGCTGAACTGGCAGGGCGTGAAACGTACGAATATCAGGCGCTGGCGGAACTGGCGGGCGTTGCGAAATCCACCTGGACAGAAATCTATCTGCCTCACTGGCTGGCTATGCGTAACAGCTTTAAGCGACTCGATAGCGGTGCGCTTATCTCAGTAACGCGATCACGTTCACAACAAAAGGCGACAAATTTAGATGCAAGTCTTGCAAAACCGAACTGAAAAGCATATATTTCATGTAAATCTGATATCGTCGCCATAGCTTTGATTGTCGACACAAAGAATTCAAGCCCGAGGTTAACGCCTTGGGCTTTTTTCGTACCTGCACAACAGGAAAGAGCATTGGCGTGAAGGGCTCATAACCCAACCCACGCAGCAGCATGGAGTTGGCGCGAAGTGCTCAGTGCTCTGTCCGTTGTGGTGAATGCGCAGGCTGATGCGCTAGAGGCGGCACCCCCTTAATGAGGACTGCGCTATCTCTGGAGAAAAGTCTTGGGGCACACGATGCCAGAGAAAGCCGGAGATCAGCACCGGCCACCACAAACCAAACCCACTACCTGGGACCATTCGGCCAGAGAGCCGACATTGCCTTACCCTCATCTTCCCGGCCTGTCGCCGGGTTTTTTATTCAGGCCGCAGACAATCAATTCCAGATGCCCCGTAGCTATCGTGTCTGACGGCCTTTCCCACTACACGAACAGCACCCGCAAACAACGCGAGGTGAGAGCATGTATCGCATGGAAAAAATAACCACTGGTGCTGCCTATGGCGCTTCAGCCGGGAGCATCCTAAACGGCATGCTGAATGCCTACAGCCCCGAGCAGTGGAACGCTATCGGCGTGCTGGTGGGTATCATCATTGCCGTACTGACGTATCTGACAAATCTCTATTTCAAGATCCGCGAAGACAACCGACGCAGCAGGAGCCGAGATGAACCCAACGTTGAGGAATAAGCTGGTGGGTGCCATCGTTGGCGGATCCGGAGCAATCACCATTGCTGCAGTAATGCTGGGCAATGCGGATGGGCTGGAAGGGCGGCGTTATTACGCCTATCAGGATGTAGTCGGCGTCTGGACTGTTTGTGATGGGCACACCGGTACCGACATTCGCCGCGGTCACCGCTACACCGACAAAGAGTGCGACAACCTGCTTAAGGCAGATCTGCGAAAGGTGGCAAACGCCATCGACCCGCTTATCAAGGTTCGCATCCCTGAGCCTACCCGCGCCGCGCTTTACTCATTCACCTATAACGTGGGCGCTGGCGCGTTCGGCAAATCCACGCTGCTGAAAAAACTGAACTCCGGTGATGTAGCTGGTGCCTGCAAAGAACTGCAGCGCTGGACGTATGCCGGTGGCAAGCAGTGGAAGGGGCTTATTACTCGACGCGAGATTGAGCGTGAAGTATGCGAATGGAGCCAAAAATGAGAGTGGCATTACTAGTAGCAGTATTCATGCTTACGGCATGTGATCGTGGCCCTGAGCCAGCAAAATCAACAATGGCTGTTTCCTCTCAACTGTCCTCTGACGCAGACCGCATTAAGGTGACCAAAATGTCAGAGTTCAGGGATATCCTGGCTTACGATAACTGGCGTGGCGTATACCTCATTCAGGATCAGCAAACCGGGAAGGAATACATCGGCATAAGCGGTATCGGCATTTCTGAAGTAGGTTCGCATACGCAAATGGTAGGCAAAGTTCAGCAATCCGTAAGGGATGAGCGATGAGCAGATTAACCGCCATCATCTGCGCTGTCGTTATCTGCCTGCTGGTTTCCATGGCCTGGGCCATTAACCACTACCGCGACAACGCCATCACCTACAAAGACCAGCGCGATAAAGCCACTGAGAAACTCAGCCTGGCTACCGCCACCATCAAAGACATGCAGACGCGCCAGCGTGATGTCGCGGCGCTGGATGCCAAATACACGAAGGAACTCGCCGATGCGAAAGCTGAGAATGATGCTCTGCAGCGCAAGCTTGATAATGGTGGTCGGGTGCTCGTCAAAGGACGCTGTCCTGTGCCAGCCTCAACCGAAGCCTCCGGCACCTCCAGCTTGGGCCATGATGCCACCGTCGAACTCTCTGACGTTGCTGGACGAAACGTTCTCGGTATCCGATCCGGAATTAAGCAAGACCAGTCAGCCCTGAGAGTTCTTCAGGAATACATCAATACTCAGTGCTTGAAATAGAGCCTCATCCCTGAGGTTCTGACACAGTCTCTCCTCTGGACTTTAAACGTAGCAAGTTCTCACAGCCTCGCATCCGCGGGGCTTTTTTATGCGCATCTCACGCGTACATCAACGAGAGCCTTTCAGTAAGCGAGCCTGAGAAAAGCCGTTATAGGTGGCGACCTCTCTCGGGCGGCTTTTCTGTGAGACAGGCTCACTTTCTAAAAGGTAAATACGCTATGAATAATCCGTCAGTTATTCCGGCCTTCGACTTCCGAGAAATGGTCACAACCCTCGACAACAAGATAATCACCACATCACTCAAGGTGGCGGATTACTTTGGCAAGCGACACAAAGACGTTTTGCGTGCCATACGTAACCTGAAATGCTCCGATGACTTCACCCAGCGCAATTTTGCGCCCATTGATTTCATTGATAAAAATGGCGATGTTCAACCTATGTATAACATCACCCGTGACGGATGCATGATGCTCGTGATGGGGTTCACTGGCAAAACAGCTGCCGCAGTAAAGGAGTGTTACATCAATGCCTTTAACTGGATGGCCGAGCAGCTAAACCGACGCATGGCGATGGGTGAAGAAATGCAGCACCGCTTCGCCATTAAAGAAACGCGCTCAAAGCTGAAAGGCACGATCGGAAGCCGATTGATGAATGAGCGGAAGAAAGAGAAGCGCGTTCTGGAGCTCGAGCATGAGCACATCATGCAGGTTACGCAGCCTGAGTTGCTGATTAGCTAAGCCGGCCATTACAAAGCTCATCTGCTGGTTGCTAATGATGATAAAATGCAGAGTTCCATGGATTTTGGGGTAGGAAAAGCCTGGATATGATGCTAGAAATCATAACATTAAAAAGACCGTGAGATGCAGTATGAAAATCTTAGGATTGGATGAGTACAGAACCCTTCGTGAGGGAGGGACAATGAAGTATTTTGAACTGGAACGCATGCCTAACAGCACTTGGGCTGCCATTTTCGAAAGTTTGTTTACCGAAAAGGATGAAAAGGCATGGGTAGAGGGTTACTGCATTGTGACGAACTGCTCAAACAGTGAAGTATCCACCCGGTTCATATACTTGAAAGAAAAGTGCGAAGAAGCGAACTCTATATACAGGGTTAAGCATTCTGCACTATAACTAATTAAAGAAAGTTAAACTCCTGGTGATTTGTTTGCTGCCATTTTCACTTCTTTCAGAATTGAATTCAGGTGAATGAGTTAAAAAAGACTTTTGGGCTATTAAAGGTAACGTAAATCACAGGCAAAAGATTCGTCAATGTGATTGAGTGTTCATGGGACTAACAATCTTCTCTTGTAAGGAATTATGTGTAGAAGGAGATTTTATGGCACAGCTATTGATTTTTGCTGATGATGAGCCTGCTAAGTTGCTGAAAATTCGAAGTTATCGGAGCAAGATTCTTTATCTGTATGCTAATGATGAGGTGAGGTGTTTGGATGTGGTGATTTTTTTTTCAACTTTTCTGAAAGGCGAAAGTGGAGCCATATTGGTGGCAGCCGACAGATACGTGAGCAGGAAAGAAATTATCGAGGCTTATGATGCTCTAATTGGTTGAAAGCAGCGAGACTGGCGCGTAGCAGTAGGATGGGGCATGCTTGGTTCTATACGTCAGTAGAGTGATACAGGAGTTCATATCGGCCAGACGAAGCGTGATGCTACTTTAATCCAGCGGGTGAGCGCTTAATATTGTTTGTCCCGACGGTTCGAACCCATTTCTGATTACCACATTCAAGCCACTGGCACTCGCTGGTGGCTTTTTTTATTGGAGTGAATAATGGCAAAACCGGACTGGGAGGCCATCGAGACGGCGTACCGGGCCGGAGTGATGTCCCTCCGAGAAATAGCATCACAACACGGTATCAGCGAGGGAGCCATCCGTAAGCGTGCCAAGCGTGACGACTGGTCGCGTGACCTGAATGCGAAGATTCAGCAAAAGGCTGATGATCTGGTACGCAAACAGGAGGTACGCAGGACGGTACGCAACGAAAGCACTTTGACCGAGCGCGTACTGATAGAGGCGACTGCCGAGGTGATTGCCACGGTACGCATGGAGCACCGGGGGGACATCCGCCGGGCTCGTGAACTGACGAATATGCTATTCGATGAGCTGGCCGGTGAGTGTGGCGACGTGGCCGCGCTTGAGATGCTTGGTGACCTGATGCGCCGTGAGGACGATAAAGGTCAGGATAAGCTCAACGATCTGTACCACAAAATAATCAGCCTTCCTTCCCGCGTTAAATCCATGAAAGACCTGAGCGACAGCCTCAAGACACTGATCGGCCTCGAACGTGAGGCGTACAGCATCGAGAACAAGGCTGAAACGAAAGAGGTCACGCATAACGTCATGCTGGTTCCAACCAGTGACAACGTGGATGACTGGGAAGCGGCAGCGCAGAAACAACAGGACGGGGTGCTCGGTGGATGAATTACAAAGCTGTATGGAAGCCTCTGCCTGGATCGCAGTCTCTGGCTCTGAGCTGCCCGTGTAACGAAATCCTGTTCGAAGGTACTCGCGGTCCGGGTAAAACCGCTGCGCAGTTAGCCAGGTTCCGGCGCAATGTCGGCGTGGGTTATGGCTCATTCTGGCGCGGCGTCATTTTCGACACTGAATATAAGAACCTTGCCGACATCATCACCCAGTCGAAGCGTATGTTTCGCCTGTTCAACGACGGCGCACGCTATCTGTCATCTGCGAGCGAATTGCGATGGGTATGGCCTACTGGCGAGGAGCTGCTCTTCCGCTTCGGCAAAGAGGCGGACGACTACTGGGATTTCCACGGGCAGGAATTCCCGTTCATTGGCTTTAACGAGCTGACGAAACAGCAGTCGCCAGAGTTCTACGAAATGATGTTCTCCTGCCGTCGCTCATCGTTCAGGCCGGAAAACTACCCTCTGGAGAATGGAAAGTTACTGAGGCCGATCCCACTGGAGACGTTCAGCACGACCAACCCGTTTGGCATCGGACATACCTGGGTGAAGAAGCGCTTCATTGAGCCAGCGCCGCGCGGAACCGTACAGCGCGACCGGCAGATGGTATTCAACCCTCAGACAGAACGAGAAGAGGAAATCACGCTGACCCGCGTGGCCATCCACGGATCGTTCAAAGAGAACCCTTACCTCGACCCGCAGTACATTGCGACCCTGATGGCTATTAAAGACCCTAACCGACGCAAAGCGTGGGTAGAGGGCTCCTGGGATGTGACTAGTGGCGGGAGATTCGACCACCTGTGGAATGAATCGCTGCACGTCATTAAGCCATTCCGCATACCGGATAGCTGGACAGTTGACCGCTCGCATGACTGGGGTGAGTCGAAGCCGTTCGCTAATCTGTGGTGGGCGCAGGCTGATGGCACTGCCGCCGAGTTGCCTGATGGGCGGCAGTTCTGCCCGCCGGCAGGGACGTTAATCCTGATCGGAGAATGGTATGGCTGCCCGCCTGATGAGCTGAACAAAGGCCTGAATATGTCATCCACCAACGTCGCGAAAGGCGTGGCGTGGATTGACAATCGGCTGGTGGGCGAAGATGTCGACGAGCCGGAAGAGATACAGAGCGACGGAGTCACGCAGGGCCAGCTAAACATTGTTCCGGGAATATGCTTGGAAGTTATTCCGGGCCCGGCTGATAGCGCCATTTTCAATACCGGTGACGATGAGTTATCGATCGGTCAGAAAATGGAAAATCAGGGTGTCGAATGGCTTGAAGCCAATAAGAAGCCTGGCTCGCGAGTAAACGGGGCCTCGGTATTCGCTGACATGCTTGAGGCTGTAGTTGAAGGTAAGAAGCTGGAATCTGGCATACCTGAGAAGCCTGCCTTTTACGTGTTTGAGCATTGCCGAGGGTGGATTAGCCGCATACCCGTGCTGGTTCGCGACAGCAAAAACCCAGATGACGTAGATACCCAGCAGGAAGACCACGACTGGGATGCTACCCGCTACCGAGTACTGCATTCACCAAAGAAAATCACCGGCATGTTGGTGCGCTCGCGCTGACGGAGGAAACCGTGAACGAAAGCGAAATGAACAAACAATTTGCCGCAAATGCCAGCCTCGATCGTGATCGTATGCGCTACGTTAACGCTCTGTTTAATGGCACCAGTAATACGAAACGCCAGCGACTGTACCAGGAGTTTGGCTATCCACTGAATCTGGCCTTCGACGACTTTTTCCGAGCCTACAGCCGCAATGCTATTGCTAACGCTGCGGTTAACCGGATGGTCGATGGCTGCTGGGAGGACTTCCCGGATGTCTACGAAGGTGACCAGACGAAGGATGCCACCCAGCAAACGGACTGGGATAAGCGCGTAAACAAACTGCTAAAGCGTTGCTGGAAACAGATTAAAGGTGCTGACAAACGCAACCTAGTGGGGCGCTACTCTGCGCTGCTGATTCAGGTAAAGGATAACCGGACCTGGGATAAACCGGTCGATAAGATAGTTACTGCCAGGCAGAAGGAAAAGGCGTTAGTTAAGTTGATCCCGGTGTGGGAGGCACAGATTGAGCCTGTCACTTACAACGAAGACCAGAGCAGCGAGAACTATGGTGACGTCACCATGTACTCGTTTACTGAAATCCCAGTACAACAGCAGGCAGGCGGGCAGCCCGGACGCATCATTAACGTCCACCCTGACCGCGTAATTATCCTCGCTGAAGGGTCAGACGATGGACGCCTCTACTCTGGCGAATCAATGCTTGCTGCTGGCTTCCATAAAATCATGGACAGCGAAAAGGTCTCCGGCGGTGCGGCTGAAGGTTTCTTCAAAAACGCCAGCCGCCAGCTCAACTTCAACTTCAGCGCCAAAACAAACTTCTCAGCACTGGCTAAGGCCCTTGGTGTTTCTGAATCTCAGCTATCCGAAGCGCTTGATGGGCAGGTGCGACGCCTTAACGACAGCTCTGATAGTGCGGTGATGATGCAGGAGGGAGATGTCAGCGTGCTTTCGGTTGCAGCGGCAGATCCTGAACCGACGTGGCGAACCATTCTGAATGAGTTTTGCGCCACCGTGCCGATCCCTGTCAAAGTACTGGTCGGCATGCAGACGGGCGAGCGGGCCAGCACCGAGGATGCGAAGGACTGGGCCAAAACCCGCATGAGTCGTCGAACTGGTTTCCTGACGGACCTGATAACGGACATCGTTACCCGATTCTGGGAGTTTGGCTTTATTCCTCCAGCGGCAGGCGAGGAAATCACCGTCGGATGGTCCGACCTACTGGCACCGAGCCAGGCAGAGAAGATTGCCAACATGGATAAACTCGCCGACGTGGCCGTGAAATCTACAAACGCGTTTGGTCGCTCTGCTATCACAGAAAATGAGATACGCGCGGCGGGCGAACTGCAAGCCCTGCCTGAACTTGATGAAGAGGTGCCGCCAGATGGCAACCAGCCAAAGCCTGATCCACTGGCCGACCCAGAATCAGAAGCCGAAAAGTCCGGTGATACCACGGTCGAAAGTTGACCCCACAATGTCGCGTAAGTCCGTCAGCAGGATGGAGCGCGACATTGTGGATAGGTATTACGCGATAAAGGTAGCGTTGAAAGCACTGTTCGATCAGCGCCTGAACGGGCGAGAGCGAGAGGTGAACAGCCACAACTGGCACTTCCTGTGCCACGACCACGGCGCTGACATGCGGCTCTACCAGGTCAACGCCGGCAAGTTCATTTACGACATGTCAGCGCAGGAACTGGCAGACCTACTTGTGGCGGTGCAGGGCATTCTCGACGATTACCTACTGGATGGCGGAGAGCAAAATCTATGGGCGATGGATTATGTCGTCGCAGAAGCGCAGCGTGGCACGCTGGAGGCGTTCAATAACCTCTCGCAGCAGTCACAGGCGTACGCCAGCCAGACTACGCTACAGCAGCTTTTAAGCAGCCCCGCTTATCTGAACCAGATATCAGCGGCCAGGCTGACAACGTTCAGTGACTGGAAGGTCATCAGCGATACAGCCCGCGGCGACCTGGCCAACATCATCACCGATGCGGTAGCGCGCGGGGTGAATCCTCGCGAGACGGCCAGCGTCATAAGCAAGCGCCTCGATGTGTCGATGTCCAAGGCCAAGACCATCGCTCAGACTGAGCAGGTCGGCGCGCTGCGGCAGGCGCAATGGAACGAAACGGACTGGGCGGCTGACCGGCTGGGGCTGAATACCGGCTTGCTGTGGTTGTCAGCGCTCAAGCCGACGACGCGCACCGGGCACGCCAGCCGTCACGGGAAGGTCTATACCACCGAAGAGGTGCGGGACTTCTACGCAGAGAACGGCAATCGGTACAACTGCTATTGCAGCCAGATACCGGCGCTGCTCAACGACGACGGCAGCATCTTCAACGAAGGGCTATCGGATAAGCTGAAAAAAGAACGTAAAGATTGGGGGAAAAATGGCGATAATAATCCTTGATATATATGAGGATTAAAAATGAGCCAAAATATTAAAGAAGTTAAATTTGAGTGGAAAGAAATATTCAAGACAGACCTGGATATTGCTTATCGTGTGACGTGCAAAATTTCGGGGGACGACGGCAGGGCTGTAGAGACTAGTGAAATAGTGAAGGTAAATAAAGTAGCTCCTATGTTTCTTTCTCAAGAAAACTCTCCTTCATTGTCGAAAGCTGCCGAAGCTTCTGCATATAACAGCGCTGTTGAATTGTATAAGGCATCTGGAAGTGTGCAGTAAGTAAAAAATTATGCTCATCAAACCCGCTTCGGCGGGTTTTTTATTGCCCTGACAAAGCAGGAGAGGGGATGAAACTCTCAAGTATTCATGTAAAAAGCCTCGCAATCAACGCCTCCAATATCTCAACGACCGCTATCAACGGCCAGGAGCACTACGTCATTCGTGGTGCGGTACCGATCGTCGATGACATCGTGATGAATGGCGGGCTGTACCCGGCGGAGGAGATTAACAACAGCTACCAGACGATGGAGCGCAAGTTAATGCCGATCGGCCACCCGATGGTGAACGGCAAATACGTCAGCGCCAACGACCCGCAGGCGGTAAACGATTACTACGCAGGGGCATGGGCTCAGAACGTAAGCAAGGCCAATGACAAGGTCGTGATGGACGTTTACGTCAATAAGGCTGTGGCAGACACCAAGCCTGACGGTAAGCGCCTTATTCAGCGACTGGACGACATGATTTCCGGCAATAACGCCGACCCGATTCATGTCTCTACCGGTCTGCTGCTGAACAAAGAGCAAAAGACAGGTGAGTCGAAGCAGAAGAAATACTCCTGGGTCGCTCACAACATGCAGTTTGACCACATTGCGATCCTGCTCGACGAGCCCGGTGCTGGTACGCCTGAAGAAGGTGTCGGCATGTTCGTCAACTCTGACGGGCAAGAGGCTGATGTTGAATCGACGAGCCTCATCGATGCAGCCAACAGCATGAAAGACGGCTGGTGGAACAAAGTGAAGTTCTTCATCAGCAACGCTTCAGAGATGTCCTTCGACGACATCTACCAGGCGCTGCGCATGTCCATCAAGCAGGACGACAAAAAGTGGCGCTACGTCGTCAGTGTCTGGCCTGACCATTTCGTTTACGAAGAGGATGGCGACAATGCCAAGCCGAAGCTCTTCGACCAGAAGTACCTAATCTCTGACAAGGTCGTAACGCTTGTCGGCGATCCAGTAGAAGTCGTGCGCAAACCAACTGAGTACGAAGTCAAAACCAACGGAGAAACAAACCCGATGAAAGAGAAGATGATCGCCGCGCTCAATGCCGCAGGCGTTAAAACCGAGGGGCTGACCGACGATCAGGTCTGGGATGCCTACAACCAGCAGATGCAGAAAAAAGAAGGCGGCGGCGATCCTGACCAGGCTCAGATTAACTCTGATGTGATCACAGCGGCTGTTAATGCGGCGCTCACCCCGCTGAACGAAAAGCTGAGCAAGCTGGAAACTCAGTTGCAGGCGAACGCTGAAAGCGAACTGAAGACCAAGCGCGATGCGGTTAAAGCGAAATTCTCGTTCTTGACCGAAGCAGCGGTTAACTCCCTGTCCGGTGACGCGCTGAACGACCTGTACTCACAGTGCCAAACCAGCACCGGTCTGAACCCTGCATTCCAGGGGAATGGCGCTCAGAGTGAAATACTTAACATGGAGGCACCTGAATAATGGCTCTCGCACCTCGTTTCCATACCGTAATCGCGGGCCCGGCCCGTAAGAATGACCCTCAGGTAATTGAGGCGATCTGCAAAGTCGCCATTCTCCCTGGCTCTCTTGTTGAACTTGATGCAAGTGGGCAATCCATTTATCACGCCACTGCTGGCGGCCCTGGTGTGGCGCTTGCCATGCAGCACAACTATATCGGCGGCGGCGATATCCGAGACGCGGTTCCCGCTGGTGATACTGGCGCGGCGATCATGTGTGAAGACGATGTTGACTACCACATGCGCGTCAAAGCCGGGGAAGTGCTGCTGGAAAATGAAGGACTGGTTTCTGCCGGTGACGGCACGCTGGCCAAGTCAACCACACCAGCCACCGACCAAGTCCTCTTTTATTCACGCGAAAAAATCACCGTTGGCGCTGAAGCTCAGCTCGTGAAAGTTCGCAAATCAGGGAAAGCAACCGCATGAGCATGATCGTATTCAACAAAAAGCTGATCACCGAGCACAACCAGGTGAAGCAGGCATGGAATCAACTGCTTATGCAGCGTGAGTCCTTCAACATCAACCAGAACACTATTTCCGCCCAGTATGGCGGCGCGCTGGAAGTTAACCAGGCCGCGCTGATCTCCAAAGACTACTGGCGTGAAGTGGACAACATCACCACCCGAGTCTTCCGTAATGACGAAGGCAACGGCCTGCTGGATGATCTGCTCGGTCTCGGTACGCCGATCTCTATCGGCAAGACAGCGGCGCTTTACCGCGTCTCCAGTGACGCGGGCAAGGTTCATCGCACACTGACGGGCCACGTTCCGGAAGAACTGGATAAAGTCATCTACGACGAAGCTGGTGACCCAATCCCGATCTTCAACACCGGCTACAGCCGTGAATGGCGTGAGTGGAACGGCATGCAGTCGGAAAACCTCGATGCGATGGCTGACGATCAGGAAGCGCACGTTGCGGCTATCCGTGAAGACATGGCTGACTACATGTTGTCAGGCGATGCGAAAGTGAAGGTGAAAGGCTATGTTGGCGCAGGTATCACCAACCACGCCAACACCAACCAGGTGGATCTGAGTGCATCCGGTCTGAATATTGACCTGACCACCTCAACTCCTGATGAATCAGTGGCATTCTTCACCGGCCCGTTCGCCAAACTTCTGGATGATAACTACGTGCAGGAGAAGGTTAAGCTATGGGCATCGCCTGACATTATGCGCAACCTGAACCGACCATATTCAGATGCTGCCGGCTTCAAAGAAGGCACGGTGCTGGAATACATTCTGCGCTACGGCCGCATCGAGTCGTTCAACCAGACCTTTAAGCTGACCGGTAACCACTTCATTGCCTACGTACGCAATTCGCAGTACATCAAGACGCGCATCGCCGCGCCAGTGGGTACCTTCATGATCCCGCGTCAGAATCCGTTCGACAACTACAACACTCTGGTCTGGAGTGCTGTCGGTCTTCAAATCAAGCGCGATTTCAACGGTCGCTCTAAAGTGTTCAACGCACAGGGTTAAGGGGCTTCGGCCCCTTCTCTACGGGAGAGAGCATGAAAAAGTTAAAGGTCCAGAAGACTGGCTGCTGGGGAACAATTAACGGCGTATTCCAGCAACTGCCAGTAGGTCATGAGTTTGTTGCGATTGACGTTCCACCGGCTTTCGCTGGTCGCGTATCGGTGGTGGGCGAAGTCGAAGAGCAAGAGCTTGAAGTTGCCACGCCTAGCGCTGACGATAAAACCGCAGAGCAGGCTGACACCTCCGCTAAATCGAAAAAGGCGAAATAACCATGGCTGACCCAATCACAGCGGCAGACGTGCAGGCGCTCCTCGGTGAATTGGGTTACTCAATCCCGGGCGCGCTGCTGGAGCCTATCCTCTGTGTGGTGAACAAGATTATCCCGTGCCTCGATGGTGCTGGTTATGACGACTGCACCTCGAAGCTGATCCTGATGTACGCCGCCGCGCTTATGGCTACGTCGTCCGGCGCGCGCCGCATCAAATCGCAGGGTGCGCCGTCTGGCGCGTCCCGCTCGTTTGAATATGGTGACGACAGCATTACCTGGCTGCGCGACTCGTTGGCCCGTCTCGATACCAGCGGATGCACCGATGAGTTACCGATCAGCGCTGGTAATAGTGTCGGCCTGTTCATGGTGGTCGGGGGCTGCTGATGACGTACAAATCAGTTAAGCACGGGCTGCCGCGCTCTTTCACCCGCGTCTGGGTGATGACCGATACCGGTCGGGAGACTACCGGCTACGTGAAATCGGATGGCGAGTGGTTCATCAACTGCCCGCGCATCCGGGCGACTGGCGCTAAAGTG
>ERZ1026890.578-NODE-578-length-20045-cov-3.541121_pt1 | contig 20045 bp, 11 predicted proteins | sample MGYA00380175_ERZ1026890 | MGnify/ENA primary metagenome ERZ1026890 (study PRJEB33269, sample SAMEA4719811) | human gut metagenome | biome: human-associated habitat; feature: organic feature; material: feces | place: Cameroon | collected 2013-10 ...
AAATTAAACTTTTACCAGCAATAAAATTGTGCTATAATTCAATATTAATCAGACGAAGAGGTTACATATGAAGCAAAAGAAAGTACAGTCCCTTTCCAGAAAGTTATTTGTAAATTTTATTCTCAGCTGTCTTCTGCCCATTGTAGCAGTCAGCTTTTTAGTGGCTTATTTGTTTGGAAGTTACCAGTATCAGGAGATACGCAGCCGTGCAGAGAATAACACAAAGCTGATTTCTGCTTATATGACAAAATATCTTAACGATATAGATAATCTGACAAAAGCACCTTATTACCATTCTTTTTTTCAGTCTAAGACGTCTTTTGAAAATCTGTCTCCCTATGACCAGAACAAGGTAGGAGAGGAAATCGGAAAACTTTTACAGTTGACGACTTATTCAAGGGAAGATTTCGGGGATATGCTTGTGATGTCGGATGGAAATGTGCTGTATTTTAATGCTTCTGACTGGTATCAGTATCTTCCTACCATAAATCCTCTTACAGGCCGTAACTGGTATCAGTCGGCTCTTGACAAAAACGGCCGGGTGGCTATTATCCCGGAAAAAGATATGACAGGGGCAGATGAAGAAGAAGAACTGGATACAGGAAGTTTTTACATATCCAGAAAATTAAACAACATGTTCCTTCAGGATCAGGAAAATGTGATCATGCTGAACTTAAAAACAGATGATTTTGAAAATCTGTTCTCCAGCCTTACCAGCAAGGCGCCTCTGATCATTGCGTTTACAAATGACGAAGATCAGCTGATCTATTCCAATAAGCCTCTTACAAAGACTCAGACTGCAGCTTTAAAGCAGCAGAAAGTAAACTATGACCACAGAAACTGGCTGTGTTTTTCACAGACCTTAGAGCATTATCCTTTAACGGTCCATGTACTGCTGTCTGCGTCCTATGTGATAGACCGTATGGCCATTTTCCTGTTTATGGCAGCAGCCTGCTGTCTGTTATGCTCCATCCTGGGATATGCCATGTTTAAGAAAAATAATTACTGGATCGAGCGCCCTACCTATCATATTAAGGCAGTCCTTGGAGAACTCCAGGTGGGCAACTTAAATTCACGGTGTGAGCCATTGGTGATCCGTGAGTTTAATGAGATCGGAACTTCTATTAATGCCATGGCAAAGCAGCTCCAGGAGACCATCCGCAATGAATATGAGCTGAAGCTGGCCCAGAAAAACCTGCAGTTACAGGCGCTCCAGTCCCAGATTCAGCCTCATTTTATCATCAATACCATTTACAGCTTTATTACCTTAAACCAGATCGGGGAGCAGGAGGCTTTAAATGATGCTTTTTACTCCTTTGCCCATCTGCTGCGGTATGTGTTAAGCCGCAGCCGGGAGACTACTTTAGGGGCAGAACTGGACTTTTTAAATGATTACTGTTCCCTGTGCCTGCTGCGTTTTGGAAACCGGCTTTCCTATGAGATCAACTGTTCAGAAGAGTTTAAGTCCCTTTCCATGCCAAAGCTGTTATTGCAGCCTCTGGTGGAAAATGCAGTGATCCATGGCATAGAGCCCAGCGAAGTTCCATGTAAATTGTCTGTAGAGGCAGAACGTCACGGAAACAGTCTGTACATTCTTATTGAGGATGATGGTGTGGGATTTAAAGAGGAAGAATTAAACTCCCCGGAGTCCATTGGAATAAAAAATGTAGAAAACAGGATCAGCCTGTGGGGACCTGATATCCGGCTTTATATTTACCGTATAGATGGACGAACCATTCAGGTACTGATCGTTCCTTTCAAGGAGGAAAAACATGAAGATACTGGTGATCGACGATGAACCGCTGATCCATATTTCCATAGAAAAACTGATCCAGGCATGTTCCAAAGAAGACGAGGTCCTTCATGCCTATAATGGCCATGAGATGTTAAAAATGCTGGAAGAACATGAGATCGCCATGGCATATGTAGATATTAAGATGCCGGGGCCTTCCGGACTGGAAGCCATAAAACTGGGGAAGGAAATATCTCCGGATACCCGTTATTATATCATGACCGGCTTCAATGAATTTGAGTATGCCAAGCAGGCGGTAAAGCTGAAAGTGGAAGATTATCTGATGAAGCCTTTGGATAAAAAGACGATCCAGGAGACCATTACGGCGGTACGCCTGCAGCAGTATCTGGCAGGAGAGCGGAGAAAAAATCTGTTCCGTACCTGGCTGGAAAGTGCTTTGAATGGAAGAAATATCGGACTGGGGGAATATAAGGGTTATTTCTGCGGGCTGCTGATGATCACAGTAGATGGAGAAAACCTGGTTTCCGATCCGATCCCGGCTCTGTTTCAGGGATATGAGGATCATGTAGTTTCTGTATTCAGTGATAACAGTTTGAAACTTCTCTGTTTTTCGGAAAAAGGAGAAGGGATACAGGAGATCTACAGGACCTTATCTGCCCGGACATTTGCAGAAGGAATGACCTGTTTTGGCACCTCTGTTACAAGGGACATGGAAAACCTGAGGGAAGACCTTGGAAATCTGGAAGAACTCAGTTGCCTGCGGGTAATAAAAGGAACCGGGCGTTTTTATTATCTCAGTCCTCTTTTAGATGAAGAGGAAGAAAAAGTGGAGTTCGGCCGCAGATGCTTAAAGTGGCAGGAGGCATGGAAGAGCGGAGATTACAACAGCTTTTCCAGTTTATCTTCCTGGATCGGGAAAAAGATAGAAGAAAAGGAATGGATCGGGCGGTCAAGAAAAAATATTGCCAGTTTTTTCAGTCTGGTCTTAAAAACTCCGGTTTCAGAAAACATGGATCCAAAAGAACTGAAAAACTTCCTGGAGCAGAAATCCAGAAGCCTTTTAAGTAGTCCTTCTGAGGACTCCAGGATCAATTCCATGATCCGTTTTATTGAGGAACATTACCGGGAAGATATTTCAGCGGCAGATCTTTCCGAGCGGTTCGGTCTGTCTGCCAGTTATATCAGCAGTCTTTTAAAAACAGCGCTGGGCGTGCGCTACAGTGATTACGTGGCTGGGCTTCGCTTAAACCATGCAAAAGAGCTTCTGGCAACCACCCATATGACGGTAAAAGATATTACCGTAGAATGTGGCTGGTACAGTCAGAGTTATTTTACAAAGCTGTTTATAGAAAGAGAAGGCTGCACGCCGGTGGAATACAGGAAATCATTTGGAAAATGAGCACAGATGCCTGAAAAATGAGCAAAACCAGGTGGATATGGATGGGCTATACTGGTATTAAGAGAGAAGAAAAGATCAGCATATAAAAGCTACACAGTATAAGAGACAAGATCAGGAGGGACATGAAGATGGTAGCAGAAATGATAACAAAAATAGGGATACCGTCAGATGCGGAGTTATTTTTGCGAGTGATCGTAGCCAGCGTATTGGGGTATATGATCGGCTATGAGCGAAAGAACAGGGATAAAAGCGCCGGTATGAGGACTCATGCTATTGTAGCGCTGGGGGCGGCGCTTATGATGGTAGTATCCAAGTATGGTTTTTACGATGTAGAAAAGGTAGATTCCTCCCGTGTGGCGGCACAGATCGTATCTGGTGTAGGTTTCTTGGGTGCAGGTGTGATCTTTGTGCGAAATAATACAGTAAGCGGTCTGACTACAGCGGCGGGACTTTGGACTACAGCTGGTGTGGGAATGGCAGTGGGAGCAGGAAAGTATGGTATTGGTGTATGCGCCGGTATACTGGTAGTGGCGATCCAGGAGATCCTTCACAGAACCTCTTTCCTTACGGCAGAACCCATACGGGGTTTTCTTAAGATGACCTGTACGGATTATGAAAATGTGATCGCGGATATCCAGACCCATTTTACAGAAGAAAAGATCAAAATCTCCAATCTGAAGGTGGGAAAAGGCAAGAGTGGCACAAAGATAGAACTGGAAGTAGTGTATCCGCCTTTATATGATAAGAATGCAATGCTGTTAAAGCTGGCAGCTGATGAACGGATCACCGGCATCAGCGGATAAAGAAAACCGGAAGCAATAGAAGATAGTTGCTTCCGGTTTTCTTTACTAATATATGAAAGATCTTGTCTGTTTTTTAGTGGGAAGGATACAGTTTAAAGAGGTTTCAAAATTAGCCTAAATTATTCACGGCACAGACGTGAATAATTTAGGATGATATTGAAAAAGACCGTTTGAGGAGAAAATACCAAACGGTCTTTTTCGTTATTGTAGATGTTTTCGGAATATTTATGTAGAATCATTACGTGCTGAGAAGTTCTCAAGGTACATTATAATAGCTTCAGAATTTCATCCCGGTCGATCAGGATGCTGCTGATGCCATCGCCGGATAATATTTCTTCAGCCAGGTTTTGTTTGCTTTTTTGAAGGCTCTGGATCTGCTCTTCAATGGTGTTTTCAGCTATCAGCTCATAGACGATCACCGTATTTTCCTGTCCGATCCTGTGAGCACGGTCAGTGGCCTGATTTTGTGCGGCAATATTCCACCATGGGTCAAAATGAATCACAATATCTGCAGCAGTCAGGTTCAGTCCGGTTCCTCCGGCTTTTAAGGAAATGCAAAAGACAGGAATATCTGTCTGGTTAAAAGCATCTACTCTGCGCATACGTTCTTCTTTAGACACGCTGCCGTCAATACGCAGGTTTTGGATCTTTTCTTTTTTGAGAGCCTTTTCAATTTCATCCAGGACGCTGGTAAACTGGGAAAAAAGGAGCAGCTTGTGTCCGCCATCAATGGCCTGTTGGATCAGTTCCATACAGGTATCCAGTTTTGTATTTTCGCCTTTATAATTTTCCAGGAAAAGAGAAGGGCCGCAGCAAAGCTGGCGAAGCCGTGTCAGTTCCCGTAAAAGCTCCAGTTTGTTTTGGCGGAATTCATCAGGAGTCTGCTTTGCAAGGAACATGCGCAGCCGCTGTGCATAGGCATCATACAGCTTCCGCTGTTCTCCTTCCAGGCGGACGGAAATGGTTTTTTCTACTTTGTCTGGAAGCTCCAGAAGCACATCCCGTTTTAACCGGCGCAGGATAAAAGGATGCACAAGGGTACGGAGACGATCGGTGGCATCGGAGTCCGAGGAGTGTACAACTGCTTCCTCATAGGTTTCACGGAAGCCCTGATAACCAAGAAGAAAGCCAGGCATCAGAAAATCAAAAATACTCCATAATTCACTGAGGCGGTTTTCAATAGGAGTGCCTGTAAGGGACAGACGGAAACCGCTATGGATAAGGCGCACAGACTTTGCAGCCTGGGTATTATGGTTTTTGATATACTGCGCTTCATCTATGATCTGATTGGCAAAAGTAAGGTTCTCATAATCTGTGATATCCCGTTTCAGAAGATCATAGGAGGTGATCCAGACATCGGCATCCATTGATGGATCTTTGCCAGCTGCCTGCTTTAGCAGTTCTTTTCGTTCAGAAACAGAACCACTGATGATCTTGCAGCTTAAATCCGGGGTAAATCGTCTGATCTCTTTTTCCCAGTTATAGACCAGGGAAGCAGGAGTTATGATCAGTGTGCGGAGTTCATTTCCATTTTTTCCGGATTCTTTTTCGGATAACAGAAAAGTTAATGCCTGCAATGTTTTTCCAAGTCCCATATCATCAGCAAGGATACCGCAAAAGCCGCATTGCTTCAAAGTGCGGATCCAGCGGTAACCGTTGACCTGATAAGGGCGGAGAAGGGACGCCAGGGACTCTGGAATGGGATCTTCGGTGTCTTTTGCCAGATCCATGTTCAGGATCAGCTGACGGTAACGGCGGTTGGCATTTACATGGATATGATCACGGTTTTTCAGCATTTCATCCAGATACAGGGCACGGAACATTGGTACAGAAATATCCTCCGGATGCCTTTTGCCATACTGGAGCCAGGTTTCAGAGAGCGTTTCCCATGTATCTGCCTGATCCGGATCCAGAGTGATAAAGGAACCATTTTTCAGTCGGTGATATTTTTTTTTTCGGCTGTATGCAGATAATAACTCTGTCAGTTCGTTCATATCCATATCTGTGGAGGAAAGGGACATATGAAGCATGAGGCCATCCAGCTGGATCCCTACATTTACTGCTGGCATTGGACGGACCTTTAACTTTTTCAATGCATCAGATACGAATACTTCCCCAAGCTCAGAAAGCTTTGGAATATCAAAAAGCAGGAACTGGTACAAACGTTCATCGTTGCAGAGTAAACACATGGCTTTATTGTTTTCATCGAAAGCATCAAAAAAGTTATTTATAGCCTGGCGTATGATATTTTCTTCTGTCAGGTTCCGTACATCGGTTTTGATTTTATCATACAGAAGAAAATCCTGGTGCAGGCGGTCATAAACGCAATGAACCTGGCAGGAGATCAGGTTATCCTGAGGCAGATCCAGATAAAGCTGGAATTTGGGGATCTCAGGACGGTAATCTTCCGGGCTCAGTCCCTGAAAACAGAGGGGAATCTGTTTTTCCACATCAGGAAGAAGCTGGCTGAATACGGCTGGAAGTTCTGTGTGGCGGATATACAGTTCAGGCTTATCTGAAAGAAGCTGGAGCAGCTTTTCAGTGGTATCATTATCTGATTTATGCAGCCTTCCGATCTGCCCCATGTGCAGGAAATAAAGCCAGTCCTGGGTAGAAAAGATCAGTTGGGTGCCAGGTGCGCTTAGGAGAGCGCCAAAGTCCTGCTTTGTCAATGTAATTCCCGGATCATTCAGATCAGGGAGAAAAACCACAGAATTGTTCTGGTAGTTGAAGGATATACCGGCATAAAATTCCATAAATACATCCAGGTTCCTGCCAGACAGGAAGAGATAGCGCTGATAAGAAGAACTGCCGCTGCAAAGGAACAGGGTAGAGTGGTAGGATCTTCGGTTTTCGTTATATAATCCTGTAAAAAATTTCATTAACCGGCGGGATGGGTCATCTAACTGGGCCATATCGATGTTAACAGTATCTTTGCCAAGGGGGTATGGAATATTTGATCCTATGGCACGGATCAGGTTCGGTATATCTTTTACAACATATTTCCGGCGGTTTCCAAAGCGTAATTCTATGGTTACACCAGAAGATTCCGGTTGAAGGCTGCATTCAATAGAATAACATGCTGCACTGGAAGAAACAGGAAGAAGCGTATTGGATCTTTTCCTGTTATTTAACAGGTTCAGAAGCATCTGGTCTGTTGTTTTAAGGACGCCGGGCATAAACGGATCAGGCAGACCTGTCTTTTCTTTCAGTTTATGGGCAAAGGGGCTGTTGCGGAAGACAGACTCTCCGCAATTATCCATTAAATAACGTGCCAGTAAAGCTGTAATATGTTTACAGGCATAATTGTTTTGCTGGAAAGTACTGCAGTTGCAAGATGTCCGGATCAGTTCTTCATGGGTTTCATCCAGAATAACGGTACATGGGTCTGGTATCTCTGAATTAGGATCATCTGATGCTGTATGCAGGGTTTTGATGCTGATCCCGGTTCTGTATATAATGCTATTGCGGCGCTGGTCGTCGGCACTGGTTTTTTGACAGCATATGGTTGTTGGATAAGACAATGCCAGTTCCAGGCCATCCAGAATCTCGTCTTCTGTAAAATCCCGCAGAAGATGTTTATATTGATAAGTATTCTGTTTCATGATCTTTTTCTCCCACAGCATATCTTGTATTTTTTTCCTGATCCGCAGGGGCAGGGGTCGTTGGGATAAATATGTTTTGCTTTGGTAACAGTGGATGCGTTCCTCTGATCACGCTGCTGTACCTCAAATTCAGATTCCGTAAGACCGGCCAGTGGCAGGAGCCGGAAATCCTGCTTATGGCGTTTCAAAAAATCAGAAATATCTTTCAAGGCAGGGCTGGAATCTTTAAGCCTTAATGTATCCTGGCAATAATCCAGGATCTCATCTTGTGGGTACGCATAATAGGTCAGCTGTGCGACTTCGGCAGCAGAATAGGAAATGTGATAGGGCGAACAGCGATGTTTTTGTAAAAGCCGGCGGTATTCATTTTCTATTTCAGGATCCAGGCGATAGCCATACATTACTATGTGTTCCAGGGTGGAACGGTCTGGGATATAGTGGATCCGGTTCTTTAGCACAAAATTTGAACGAAGTTCTTCGGCAGCTTCACGGTTAAATTTCTGTATGTTAAAACAGGTGGATACGTTTAATTTTTTTAGAAAGGTATTCAGTGCCCCTGTTTCAGGTTTCCACAGATCAGAAAGGTTATTTTTCTGGCGTATATCCGGGTAACAGTGGATCATCAGTTCTTCAGCAAGCTGCTGGTCAACAAAACCGTAAAGCAGGCTGGCTGCCTTTAATACGGTGCGGTAGCACAGACGGAGAAGAAATTGCCGTTCATTGTTAGTTTCCAGCCAGTGTTCATAAAATTCCATAAATTCTTCTGCAATACGGGTGACTCCGGAGGAATCATGTGCAAGAAGGCTGCGCTGGCTGAGTTGTGGCAGTACATCCCAGAAATCGGCAGATGGATCTGGAAGGTGACCGGTAATACATAGAGTGTTCATAGCCTGATATTCAGAGCAGGTCAGGGAAGAAAGGATAGAATTCCAGTAGGAATCCTGGTCCATCTCAGAACATAGCGTATTAATAAGTGCAGATTTGCGCTGCCCGTTGTAATAGGTCAGATGGAAACGTTTTGCCAGCTGTTTTAACTCAGCAACTGTATAGGAGTCCAGGATACGTGAAAGCCGGATGGAAATGGCTTTGCAAAGTTCCGGAGGCATGTCGCCAGGGCGGAACAGCCTGGTCAGGTTACGGTTTAGCTTTGCAAGATTTTCCTGGTAATCTTTTTCGGCTGACTCAGGGAAAAAAGCAATATTTGAAAAAGAACTGCAGTCCGGGCGGAAACGGGTAACACAGGGACCGGCAAAGTCGGGAGTATCGTGAAGAGCCAGAACCTCCAAATGAAGATCGCAGGAGGGAGTTGTCCTCAGGCTCAGATGGATCTGCGCACATGAGCCGGTATCCAATACATCCGATAACTGACTGTGTGAAGAAACAGAATGGCCATCCATGCGGAATATAACACTTTTGCAGCTTTTGGGGTCGTCCAGAAAAACAGCTTTTGCCGCATCCTGGAATTCGTCGATCGTCCTGTGGGCCTCAATCTGCAGTTCACGTATTACCTGAGGATTGGAACGGGAAAGGATTAATTTTATGGTGAAGATTTTCATATATCTCCTTTTTATGTACAACTGAAAATTTTTGTGTTGGAAAGATCAGAAAACCTTGATCTAAACATCGTAAGTTTATTGCATCTTTTGTATCATACCATGAAGACAAAAGAGCTGCAATGTCTGGCAAAAAATGTTACGGTTTAACGTATGGCTGAACTGTAACAGAAAATTGAAAAAGCCCTTGCAAAATGCGGTTTTTCCCTGTACAATCTGATATTGAGCGAAGAATGTATTTTTCAGGTCATCCTGTAAGTACATAAGACAGAAAAGAGGGGACAGCAAATGCCCCCTCTTTTAGCGGAAACAAAAACAACAGATTTATTTATAAGAAAGGTAAATGACATGATAAGTGCAAATAATATTTCCCTTCGTGTAGGCAAGAAAGCATTGTTTGAAGATGTAAATATCAAGTTTACAGAAGGCAACTGTTATGGACTGATCGGTGCAAACGGCGCCGGAAAGTCTACATTTTTAAAGATCCTTTCCGGACAGTTAGAGCCAACCAGCGGTGAGGTTGCCATCACTCCGGGACAGAGACTTTCCTTCTTACAGCAGGACCATTTCAAATATGATGAGTATACCGTTCTGGATACTGTTATCATGGGAAATGCAAGACTGTACCAGATCATGAAGGAAAAGGAAGCCATCTACATGAAGGAAGACTTCACAGATGAAGATGGTATCAAGGCAGCAGAACTGGAAGGTGAGTTCGCTACCATGAACGGCTGGGAAGCTGAGTCTGACGCAGAGAACCTGTTAAATGGTCTTGGCATTGGTACTGAATTCCACTATGCACAGATGAGCACTCTGTTAGGTGCACAGAAGGTCAAAGTTTTACTGGCACAGGCACTGTTTGGAAATCCTGACATCCTGCTTCTTGACGAGCCTACCAACCACCTGGATCTGGATGCCATCGCATGGTTAGAAGAGTTCCTGATCAACTTTGAGAATACTGTTATCGTAGTATCCCATGACCGTTATTTCTTAAATAAAGTCTGCACACAGATCGCTGATATCGACTACGGCAAGATCCAGCTGTACGCTGGTAACTACGACTTCTGGGTTGAGTCCAGCCAGCTGATCATCAAGCAGATGAAGGAAGCAAACCGCAAGAAGGAAGAGAAGATCAAGGAATTACAGGAATTTATCCAGCGTTTCTCTGCAAATGCTTCTAAGTCCAAGCAGGCTACTTCCCGTAAGAGAGCCTTAGAGAAGATCCAGTTAGATGACATCAAGCCATCCAGCAGAAAATATCCATATATCGACTTCCGTCCGGCCCGTGAGATCGGAAATGAAGTTCTTACTGTAGAACACTTAAGCAAGACTATTGACGGTGAAAAGATCTTAGACGATATCTCCTTTATCCTTGGAAGAGAGGACAAAGTTGCTTTAGTTGGACCAAACGAGCGTGCAAAGACTGTATTATTCAAGATCCTTGCAGGTGAAATGGAGCCAGATGAAGGAAGCTACAAGTGGGGACTTACAACCACCCAGTCTTACTTCCCGAAGGATAACTCCGCAGAGTTTGCAAATGATGACACCATTGTTGAGTGGCTGACCCAGTATTCTCCTGAGAAGGACGTAACTTATGTACGTGGTTTCTTAGGACGTATGCTGTTTGCAGGCGAAGACGGTGTTAAGAAGGTTAAGGTATTATCCGGTGGTGAGAAAGTACGTTGTATGTTATCCAAGCTGATGATCTCCGGCGCAAATGTACTGATGTTAGATGAGCCGACTGACCACCTGGATATGGAGTCTATTGACGCATTAAACCGTGGTATGATCAAGTTCCCAGGCGTGATGATCTTCTCATCCCGTGACCACCAGATCGTACAGACTACTGCCAACCGTATTATGGAGATCATCAACGGCAAGCTGATCGATAAGATCACTACCTACGATGAGTATCTGGAAAGCGATGAAATGGCACGTAAGAGATTTACCTTCACTGTAACTGAAAGTGATGAAGAGGATGACTAATCATTCGGATAAAAAATAGGATCAAAAACGGTCGCCCCTTTGGGGCGGTCGTAGTATAAAGAACGATAAGAGTAAGGAGGGCAGGAACCGGGAAGTGCTGGGACCTGCCTTTCTGCCATTTCTAGGGGTGTTTTCCCCGCAGCGCGGGGAAGGTATGCAGTAGGGGAAATATAAGTGAAAAAGAGAGAAAAGAGGAAATAACCATGGAAAAGATCGCAAGTTTTACCATCGACCATATTAAATTACAGCCGGGAGTTTACGTATCCAGAAAAGACAAAGTAGGTGACAGCACCGTTACCACCTTTGATCTGCGTATGACTTCCCCAAACGAAGAACCTGTTATGAACACCGCAGAAATGCACACCATCGAGCATCTGGGTGCTACCTTTTTAAGAAACCACAAGGATTTTGGAGACAAGACCGTATACTTTGGACCAATGGGCTGCAGAACCGGTTTTTATCTGCTTTTAGCAGGTGATTATGAGTCAAAAGACATTCTGCCATTAGTAGTAGAAATGTATGAATTTGTCCGTGACTTTGAAGGGGAAGTACCAGGCGCATCTCCAAAAGACTGCGGCAATTACCTGGATATGAACCTGGGAATGGCAAAATATCTGGCTGCAAAGTATCTGAAGGTGCTGACCCATATTGATGAGTTCCCGGAGTCCAGACTGGTTTATCCAGAATAAAGGAGAGTATTTTGCCCCGCTTTGCGGGGCAGTGGAGTGCAACAGTTTTCACGCTTTATGCGGAGATGTGTTATCAGCACAACTGCTTTCCCCGCCATAAGGCGGGGGCGTTGCCATACAGCAAAAGGAGAAACAATCATGAAAAAACTCATATCCTGGAATGTAAACGGTCTGCGTGCCTGCGTGGGAAAAGGCTTTATGGACTTTTTCAATGAGGTAGATGCAGATGTATTCTGTATACAGGAAAGTAAGCTGCAGGAAGGTCAGATCGATCTGGATCTGCCGGGCTATCACCAGTACTGGAACTATGCTGAGAAAAAAGGCTATTCCGGCACAGCCATGTTCACAAAAGAAGAGCCTATCTCTGTTTCCTATGGCCTTGGCATTGAGGAACATGACCATGAAGGCAGAGTCATCACAGCTGAATTCCCAGAGTATTACATTGTCACTTGCTATACTCCAAACTCCAAAGATGGTCTTGCCAGACTGGATTACCGTATGACCTGGGAAGATGCATTTTTAGCATATCTTAAAAAGCTGGAAGAGAAAAAGCCGGTGATCTTCTGCGGCGATTTAAACGTAGCCCACAAAGAGATCGACCTGAAAAATCCAAAGACTAACCGGAAGAATGCGGGCTTCACTGATGAAGAAAGAGGCAAGTTCACGGACCTTTTAAATGCCGGTTTCATTGATACCTGGCGCTACTTCTATCCGGGTACAGAAGGGATTTACTCCTGGTGGTCCTACCGTTTTAAAGCAAGAGAGAAGAACGCAGGCTGGCGTATTGACTATTTCTGCGTCAGCGAGAGCTTAAAAGATGAGCTGGAGAGCGCAAAGATCCATACAGAAGTGTTTGGTTCTGACCACTGCCCAGTAGAATTAGTGATCAAAAAATAGTATAATGAATTAACGAACAAACCCAAAATTCAACAATCAATAAAGAAATAGTTAGGATCAATTACATGAATTTACTTACCATCGAACATTTAACAAAATCCTATACAGAACGCCTGCTGTTCAACGACACTGCTTTTTCTATCAACGAAGGAGAAAAAGTAGGTCTCATCGGTATCAACGGCACAGGGAAATCTACCTTGCTGCGGATTGCAGCAGGCTTAGAGGAACCGGACGGCGGTACGGTTGTAAAGGGCCGCAGCCTGTATATCCGTTATCTGCCACAGATCCCGGAATTTACTCCTGGGGATACCATCCTTGACAGCATTGTAAGGGACAATAAAAACGAGCCTCATTTCAGCTCTGTGGAAGAGTTAAAGGCTTCTGCCAAGACCATGTTAAACCGTCTGGAGATCGAAGATTTTGACGCGAAAGTGGAGACTCTTTCCGGCGGACAGAGAAAACGTGTGGCTCTTGCAAGCGTTCTTTTAAGTACAGCAGATCTGCTGATTCTGGACGAGCCTACCAACCACCTGGACAGCCAGATGGCTGACTGGCTGGAAGGTTATTTAAAGGCATTTAAGGGCGCTCTTTTAATGATCACCCATGACCGTTATTTCCTGGACAGCGTTACCAACCGTATTGTAGAGCTGGACAAGGGAAAACTGTACAGTTATCAGGGCGGTTATGAGAAATATCTGGAATTAAAGGCAGAGCGTTTAAGCATGGCAGAGGCAGCAGAGCGCAAGCGCCAGTCCATCCTGCGCACAGAGATCGCCTGGATGCAGCGTGGTGCCAGAGCCCGTTCTACCAAGCAGAAAGCCCATATCCAGAGGTATGAGCAGCTTCGTGACCAGGAAGGTCCGGAGTATGACAGAAATGTACAGCTGGAGTCCATTGGCAGCCGTCTGGGACGTACTACCGTAGAGCTGAAGGACATCTGCAAATCATATGGTGATAAGGTGCTGATGAAAGATTTCACCTATATCTTCCTGAAAAATGACCGTGTAGGTATCATCGGCCAGAACGGCAGCGGAAAGTCTACTTTGATGAAGATCATTGCAGGCTGGGTACAGCCGGACTCCGGTACAGTAGAGATCGGCCAGACTGTAAAGCTGGGTTATTTCTCCCAGGAAAATGAGGCTATGGACGAAAGCCTGAAGGTGATCGACTATATCCGCAATGCAGCAGAGTACGTAAAGACAAAAGACGGCAGCATCAGCGCCAGCCAGATGTTAGAGCGTTTCCTGTTCCCTTCCAGTATGCAGTATACAACCATTGGAAAGCTGTCCGGAGGTGAAAAACGCCGTCTGTACCTTCTGCGTATCCTTATGGAAGCGCCAAATGTACTGATCCTGGACGAGCCGACCAATGACCTGGACATCCAGACGCTGATCTTACTGGAAGATTATCTGGATACATTCCCTGGTATTGTGATCACTGTATCCCATGACCGTTATTTCCTGGACCGTGTGGTAAACCGCATTTTCGCTTTTGAGGGAAATGGTGTGGTGCAGCAGTATGAGGGTGGTTTTACCGATTATCAGCGTGCATGGAATGAGCGTCATCCACAGATCAGTGGAATTGGGGCTGGAGCCGGAAATGCAGGTTCTGGAAAGGCATCCGATAAAGATACTGACGAAGAAAACGCTGCAAATGCAAAGGCAGTGAACAAAAATAACTGGAAAGAGACTTCCGGTGCCCAGAAAAAGCTGCGTTTAAGCTACAAAGAGCAGAGAGAATGGGAGACCATTGAAGGGGATATTGCAGGTCTGGAAGAGGCTATTGCAGCCCTGGAAACAGAGATCGAGAAATCTGCCAGCAATTATACCCGTCTCAATGAACTGATGAAAGAAAAGACAGAAAAAGAGGCACAGTTAGAAGAGAAGATGGACCGGTGGATGTATCTCACTGACCTGGTAGAGCAGATCGAGAGCCAGAAGTAGGGAAGATCTGGGAAACAGCTCCTTTGCAGCAATGCTGTTTAGAGGGCATGAAGATTTAGCAGTGTAATGTAATTTAATAGAAGGAAACTGAAAGGCGGCAATATATGAAAAGAGAGTATATCATAGAAACAAATGAAGGAAAGATCTATCCGCTGGGAGTGACAAAGACTCCGGGGGGATTTGATGTAGCATTTGTTTCTCAGAAAAATCCGGCATTGCTGCTTTTTGAAAAGGGCAGCAGGAAACGGATCGCCAGATTTACATTTCCGGAAAATGCCCGTATGGGGGATGTGCATTTCATGACGGTAAAAGGGGATTTTACCGGATTGGAATACGCTTTTGAGGAAGATGGAAAAGAGATCTCTGATCCTTTTGGAACCTGTTTTACAGGACGGGAAAAATGGGGAGATGAGAAGACAGCAGCACGGGCGCTGCACACACCTTTTGAAGCAGTGAAAGAAGACTTTGACTGGGAAGAGGACAGACGGCCCAAAATTCCAGCGAATGAGTGCATTGTATACAAGATACACCCAAGAGGCTTTTCAAAACATGCTTCTTTTAAAGGTGAAAGCTGGAAGCGGGGAACATTTGGAGCGGTCGCAGATAAGATCCCTTATATGAAAGAACTGGGCATCACCACAGTAGAAATGATGCCGCCTGTAGAATTTGATGAAGTCATGGAAGATGTTCCAGGAAAGGTAAACTACTGGGGCTACTGCTGCGGTCACAGCTTTGCGCCAAAAGCTGCTTATGCAGGCGCAGCACCGGGACAGAAAAAAGACCCGGTAAAGGAGTTTAAGACTCTGGTAAAAGCATTACATAAAGCAGGACTGGAACTGGTCATTGAATTATACTTTGATGGGACACAGTCGCCTTCCTATGTGGTAGATGTGCTGCGCTTCTGGGCGGCAGAGTATCATGTAGATGGTATACATATAGTGGGTTATGCTCCTTTGGAAACCATTGTAAAGGATCCTTACCTTGCTGATCTGAAGCTTTGGGCGAAAAACTGGGACGAAGTGAGGCTGGAAAAGAGAACAGACAGAAGCAGCAGGGCCAAAGAAGAAAAGAAAGGTCCCGGCCGGCGGCTGTCTGCTTACGAAACAGGATTTATGCTGGATATGCGCAGCTTCTTAAAAGGCGATGAAGGCATGTTAAACCAGGTGGCTCTCCATGTAAAGGACAACCCGGATACAGTGGCTTCTATTAATTACATGGCAAATACCAATGGCTTTACGCTGTTAGATATGGTTTCCTATGATCACAAACATAACGAGGACAATGGCGAGGAAAATCATGATGGCACTGATCACAACCAGTCCTGGAACTGTGGTGCAGAAGGCCCGGTGCGAAAGAAAAAGATCCTTGCACTGCGCAAACGCCAGCTAAAAAATGCTCTTACCATGCTTTTTTTAAGCCAGGGAACACCGCTGATCATGGCAGGTGATGAATTTGGCCGTACCCAGAAGGGAAATAATAATGCTTATTGCCAGGACAATGAGATCTCCTGGTTAAACTGGAATTTATTAGACTCTCACAAGGGGCTTTATGAGTTTACGAAAAACCTGATCGCATTCCGCAAAAAGCACAGCCTGTTCCACCGCAGTACAGAACCTACTTTAATGGATCATAAGTCAGTAGGACTGCCGGATGTGTCTTTCCACGGGGAAAAGGCATGGTGTCCGGACTTTGAGCGCTACAGCCGCCAGTTAGGCGTATTTTACAGCGCTTCCTATGGAGAAAATGCAGACGGCAGCGAGGAACCTTATTTCTATACTGCTTACAACATGCACTGGGAGCCACATACATTTGCACTTCCCAACCTTCCTTCAGGATACAGCTGGCATCAGGTATTAGATACAGCAGAAGATAACATGAATGGATTTTTAACGGAAGGCAAAGAAAAACTTCTGGATGACCAGAAAGAGGCTCTTGTTCTTGCAAGATCTATCCAGGTATTTGCCGGACTTAAATGCCCGGAAAAGAAAAAAACACAAAGCAAAGGTCCGAAAGCGAACCAGAAAGAAGGAACAGAACATGTTAAGTGAAGTTATGGAACGTTTTATCAAAGAGCACGAAAAAGAGGCCTATGACCTGCTTCTTACTATTGCAAAGATTCCGGCGCCGTCCAACCATGAGGAGAAGAGAGCAGAGTTTTGCTGCAACTGGTTAAAGGAACAGGGTGCAGAGGGCGTTTATATTGATGAGGCGTTAAACGTAGTTTATCCAGCTGCTTTAAGGGATAATGTGGATGTTTATATGGCCCATACAGACGTAGTTTTTCCAGATGAGACGGAACTTCCTTTAAAGGTGGAAAATGGACGTATCTGCTGTCCAGGAGTAGGTGATGATACTGCCTGCCTTGTATGTGTTCTTCTGGCAGCAAAATATACTGCTCTTATGATAAAAGAAGGCAAACTTAACCAGATCCGGCCGGAAACAGAACCTGGACTGATCTTTGTATGCAATTCAGGAGAAGAAGGTCTTGGAAACCTGAAAGGCGTTAAAAAGATCTGCGAAGATTACGGCAGCCGTATGAACACTTTCTGCACCTTCGACGGCAGCCTGGAGCATCTGGTAGATGAAGCAGTGGGATCTAACCGTTATAAAGTGACGGTACGCACTCAGGGCGGACATTCTTTTGGCAATTTCGGCAATGATAATGCCATTGAAAAACTGGCAGGTATCATTGAAAAGCTGTATCAGATCAAGGTGCCGGAAGGCGGAAAGACCACTTACAACGTGGGTACTATTTCCGGCGGTACTTCTGTTAATACCATTGCACAGGAAGCTTCCATGTTATACGAGTTCCGCTCTGACAGAAAAGTAAATCTGGCTTATATGGAAGAAAAATTTGAGGCAGCAGTAAATGAGGCAAAGGCAGCCGGTCTTGATATTACTTATGAGATCCTGGGAATCCGTCCATGCTCCGGTGATGTAGATAAAGAACGTCAGGCACGCCTTCTTGAACGTGCAAAAGCAGCGGTAGAAACAGTGACAGGAATCTGCCCTGGAGTTGGTTCAGGTTCTACAGACTGCAATATCCCGCTTTCTATGGGAATCCCAAGCGTGTGCGTGGGCTGCTACAGTGGGGCCGGCGCTCATACAAGAGAGGAATATGTAGAAGAGGCTTCCCTTCCTTTAGGATACAGAGTTGCTTTTGAGATGATATTCGGAGGCAGGTCATAAGCCTGTTTTTTCCTGCATAAAGATAAAAGAGAAATACATATACATTCAGATGAGGATGCTGTAAAGACCAGTTTGGTCGGGCATCCTCATTTTTTCTATATGAAGTCTATACAGAGTCTATAGGAGGCAGGAATGGCACAATGGTATGGTCTGACCCAGGAAGAAGTTTTAAAGCGCCTTGGCACCAACAGGACCGGGCTAAATGAGAAAGAGGCAGAAAGAAGGCTGGAAACATATGGGGAAAATGTTTTAAAAGAACAGGAAGAAATGCCCTGGTGGCAGGTATTTTTAGGACAGTTTAAAGATCTTCTGGTCATGATCCTCATTGGGGCTGCGGGGGTATCCATGGTTACCGGAGATCCGGAAAGCGCTCTTGTGATCTTTTCTGTCCTTTTGTTAAATGCCATTTTAGGGACTGTGGAACATCAGAAAGCACGAAAATCCCTGGAAAGCTTAAAGCGACTTGCTTCTCCGGAAACACTTCTGATCCGGGAAGGACGCGTTTGTACGGCGCCATCTTCCAGGGTGGTTCCAGGGGATATCCTGGTTTTGGAAACAGGAGGAATGGTACCTGCAGACGGCCGGATCCTTCAGTCCTGCAGCCTTACCTGCAACGAAAGTTCTCTTACAGGAGAAGCTTTAAATGTGGAAAAAAGAGAGGGAAAATTGCCGGCAGGTGAAACACCCTTATCTCCGGGAGATCAGAGCAATATGGTCTTTTCCGGTGCTCTGATCACTGGCGGAAGGGGAACTGCGGTAGTGACAGAAACAGGAATGGATACCCAGATCGGGACCATTGCTTCCCTGATGAACCGCACAGTGGAAAAGAAAACACCTTTGCAGGCCAGTTTAGACCGGTTTTCCGGCCATCTGGCCTTAGGAATTATGGGGATCTGCGGGGCGATCTTTCTGATCAGCCTGTATCGCAGGGAGCCTGTATTAGATGCCCTGATGTTTGCGGTAGCGCTGGCGGTTGCAGCGATCCCGGAGGCTCTTGGCTCTATTGTGACCATTGTCCAGGCAATGGGAACCCAGAAAATGGCAAAAGAGCATGCAGTCATAAAGGACCTGAAAGCAGTGGAAAGTTTAGGCTGTGTATCTGTGATCTGTTCTGATAAAACAGGGACACTGACCCAAAACAGTCTGCGGGCAGAGGCTGTTTGCATAAATGGGAAGGTCATGGATACAGGGCAGTTAAAAAAATATTCCCACCACCCGGATCTTTCTCTTTTTCTGCGATCAGTCATTCTTGCAAATAATGCTTCCGGAGAGGAAACCGGGGAAAAAGAAGATCCCTTAGAGCAGGCTCTTTTACATATGGCAGAAGAAGCAGGAAAAGATCCCGGACTTCTTCGCAGGCAGTGGCGTCGTATTTCGGAGATCCCTTTTAACTCTGATAAAAAATATATGGGTGCCATATGCAGCAAAGGGGGAGAAAAGATCCTTTTTGTAAAAGGGGCGGTAGACGTTTTACTGTCTAAATGCAGTCTGGCAGTCAATCCCTCTTTTCAGGAAGAAGAGACTGCTTCCTGGGGACGTCCCTTTTCCTTTTCTGATAAAGAGCGGATCCTTCGCCAGAACGGTCTATGGTCCAAAAAGGGAATGCGGGTTCTGGCACTGGCATGTAAACCATTAAAAGAGGAAGAAATCAGGGATGCAAAGGCGGAAAATATGATCTTTCTGGGTCTGGCTGCTATGACAGATCCACCAAGGCCGGAGTCTAAAATGGCAGTGGCAGATGCTAAAAAAGCAGGGATCCGCACGGTCATGATCACCGGGGATCATAAAGAGACTGCGGCAGCGATCGCCTCGGAGATTGGTATTTTTACAGCTGGTGATCTGGCTGTTACAGGAGCAGATCTGGATCAGATGAGCGATCAGCAGCTGCAGGAAAGACTGGAAAAGATCTCCGTATATGCCAGGGTGTCTCCGGAACATAAGATCCGCATTGTGGAAGCATGGCAGAAAAAAGGGCACATTACAGCTATGACAGGAGACGGGGTAAATGACGCTCCTGCCTTAAAAAAGGCGGACATAGGGATCGCTATGGGAAAAGCAGGCACAGAAGTTTCAAGGGATGCCGCTGCCATGATCTTAACAGATGACAATTTTGCTACGATTATCAAGGCAGTGGCAAATGGAAGAAATATATATCGTAATATTAAAAATTCCATCCAGTTTTTGTTGTCCGGAAATATGGCAGGGATCCTTTGTGTACTGTATACATC
>ERZ1026890.579-NODE-579-length-20024-cov-8.399169_pt1 | contig 20024 bp, 24 predicted proteins | sample MGYA00380175_ERZ1026890 | MGnify/ENA primary metagenome ERZ1026890 (study PRJEB33269, sample SAMEA4719811) | human gut metagenome | biome: human-associated habitat; feature: organic feature; material: feces | place: Cameroon | collected 2013-10 ...
GGTCTGTCTTAACATAAAATCCTCCGTTTCCGACAGCCAGCCCCACTATTCCGTATTTCGATTATACCACATGGGGCGGCTGTCTGTATAGCGGCTTCTGCTTCTTTACCGCCTGTCAAAATGACGATTTTTTACTGTGCGGCTTGTAGCGTTAGGGCGAAAGCTGGGCTTTGTGTCCTGCGGCGGCTTCCGCCTCCAGCACTTTCATCATCTTATCGGCTGCGGTGTCGGTGGTATCTTTTTTGAAAAAGCCGGAAACGATAAGGACGGTGTTGCCCATGCGGATCTCTGTCACGCAGTCCGGGCGGCGTTCCGGGGTGGTGTTCTGCTTGTTCTCTGCCATAGGCAACTCCTTTCATTTCATCAATTCTTTTAGTCTGTTCAGCTTGGCTTGCGCCGTTTCACGGCGGAAGTTCTCTCCCGTAAAGAGGATAGGGGCGCACATTTCCAAAAGGCGGTCATAAATCCGGGCATGGGCGGTGTCCAGCGGATTTTGCAGGCTGTCCAATGTCAGATTGGTGGTAACGATTAAGGGCTTGCGGCTGCGGTAGCGGCTGTCAATCACATTGTAGACCTGTTCTAAACCGTACTCTGTGCCGCGCTCCATTCCAAAATCATCAATGATAAGCAGAGGAAAACGGCAAAGACGCTCGATATACTCGTTGCGCCCCTCAAAGCTGGCGGTCAGGTCATTCAAAATCGCAGAGAAGTTCGTCATGCGGACAGCGACTTCCTGCTCCATGAGGGCATTAGCGATACAACCGGCAAAATAGCTTTTTCCTGTGCCGACCTTGCCCCATAGCAGATAGCCGATATTTTCCTCGCGCATGATTTCCCAATGCTCCACATAGAAGTGTGCAATCTCCATTTGCGGGCATTTCCCGTTGTCGTTGGCGAAAGTCCATTCCTGCATGGTAGGATTGGTAAATCCCCGGCGTTTCAAGTCCTCCACGGTGTCAAGGTGCTTTCTGCGCTGTTCGGCGGCTTCACGCTCCAAACGCTGGGCTTTCTGGCAGTCACATTCTGCCGGGTGGCGGTCACGCCCAAACAAGGCGGCTTGCTTTTCCGGGAAGTAGGCTTCTTTCGGAGTGTGACACTTGCCGCAGTAAAGCAGTCCGTCCTCGCCCATGTAGTCCTCCGGCTGTGGGGTAACAGCCGTCATATTCAAAACTCGTTCTGTAAACAGATTACTCATAAGCTCTCGCCCTCCTTGCAGGTGTATTCGGGTATGCCCTGTTTCGGGGCAGCCTTTGCGGTATCGTCTGCCGCCCATCTGCGAATAGTGGCGGCGTGGTTTTTATATTTCTTGCCCGTGGACGCGATATAGCCGGAAAGCCGCTCAATATAGTACGCCCATTTTTCGGGCAGCTCCGCTTGCAGTTCGGAAAGCTCCGTATCAGTCAGAAATACATTCTCATATCTGCCATAGCTGCGGGCGAGGGCTTGTCCCTTTAACTCTTCCTCTTTTTCTAACTCTATATCTATCTCTTTCTTTATCTCTATCTCTGGTGGACGAATGTCGGACAAATGTCCGCCATTTGTCCGCGGCGGCAAAAGTGCCTTATTTTCAAGCCTTGCGGCGCGTTTCCGTTCCGCTTCGGTAGAGGATTGACCGATCATCAGCTCGATGTCGGTCATATAAAGCAGCCCGCAGTCAAGCTGCTCCACAAGCCCTAACTGCTGGAAGATGGCTAATGCCCGTTCCACCGTCCCGATTTGGTGACGGGTCAGCGTGGCTATCATCTGGGCGGTATAGGGGATATGCTCGTCAAGCTGCAATCTGCCGCCATTTTTCAGCGATTTTAAGTACAGCTTCAAGAGGATATTGGAATACAAAATCCCGTCTTTCATGTCCTCCAACAGCACAATGGAATCGCTGTCGAAGAAGTTTTCTTTCAGTTTGAGGTAGTAATATTTGCGGTTATCTGCCATTGGCGGTGTCCTCCCTGTGTTTCCATCTCTTAGAGAAATACCGGGGGCAGAGGACGATAATCGCCCGGAAGCTCTGCTTGCAGCCGTGTGTGCAGCCCCGGCAAAGGTCATTGTAGGTAATACGGTTTCGGTGGTTGAGGAAAAAGCTCCATTCCAACCGCCGCTTTTTGCTCATACGTGGCATTTCTCGCTCCTTTCTGCCGTTTCCGCTGGTATAAGCGGATAGGTCGGTAAAAATGTAGTTTCTCGGTGTCATTTTCGGGGATTTCCTGCGCTGTGCGCCCCGTTTCAAAGGTGGGCAGTATTGCGGATAGGGTGCAGGGCATATCCCTGTTTTGGTATCGTTTCGGGGCGGTTTTTAACGCTCATGTTCGTGCTTTTTCTCTCTGTCTTTCTCGCCTTGCAGGATTTGAGAAAGATTGCTTTTCACGGTATGCAGCTCCTTGACACGGGCTTTTTTCTCCCGGTATTCGTTGTAATGGGCGTTCTTTTCGGCGGTAAGCTGCTCGATTTCCGCTTGCAGGGCTTTATGGCTTGGCAGCTTGGAAACGCCATGCGCCCGGAAATAACGGGTGGCTGCGTCCGCTATGATAAAATCGCTTTCGTGCCGTTCCCGATAGGTGCTGCGGGCTTTCTCCGTTTTCTGTGCTTTCAGACCGTCACGGGCAGGCTTGGTCTTGGCATAGGCAAGCACCTGTGTCTGAAGCTCCTTTTTCTCCCGGATAGCAGCGTCCAGGGCTTTCAGCTTGGCGGTGCTGTCCTGTAAATCCGCATTGGCAGATACCAGGGCTGCGTCCAGCTCCTCCGGCGAATAGCCGTACTGCCCGTAGGCGGCAACGGTAGCCGCCATTTGTTTCAGATTGTGGACTGCCGCCCAGCGGTCATAGCCCGCGCCCTTTCCCTCCGCTCGCTTCGCTGCCCGGTCAACCATGCGCTGAATACCGTCCTTTTCCGGGGTGGTTTGGACAGCTTTTTTGCCCTGCAAACGCTCCCTTATGTTGCGGGGGTATTCGGGTACGGTTGCGGTCTGCTCGGCGGCTCTGTGGGCGTTCTGTTCCAAAAGGGCAAGAACGGCAGCGCGGTCAAAATCATCTCCCAGCTTGCGGGCGGTAATGGGCTTTGTCCTGTCCGGCGTGAGGTAGGATAGCCGCCCTCGGCTCTCCTTGACAGTCACGCCCTGTTGCAAGAGAACGGCGGCGAACTCGCCATAGCTTGTGGCAGAGGACAGCGCGGTGCGTATGGCCTGCCGCAATTTTTCCTTGTCTGTTTCAAACTTCGTGGGCTTGGCTGGCTGCTCCTCGGCTGGCAAGGCGGCAACTTCCTTGTCCAGCTTTGCCTGCCCTTTCCGCTGCGCCCAATACTCACGCTCGGTAATGCGGTTTTTGCTGCCATGCAAAAGGTCGATTTGATAGAGATTTTCCCGGTGGCACAGCTCCATGACTTCGGCTTTGAAGTATTCCATCGCCGCGTCTGTGCAGCGGTGTTTGCACCCGGCGCGGGTGTCTGCCGGTCTGTCCATGTAAGGCAGGAACGGAACTTCCTCTATCCGCAGAGAATTGATAACGATATGCACATGGATATTGCCGCTGTGGTTGTGTCCGTCCGGGTGGGTGCAGACAATGGCTTGGTGTCCGGGAAACTGCTTCCGGCAAAATTCCTCGCCCAACGCCTGCGCCCGGTCTACGGTCAAACCGTTGTCCACCGCGTCCCGTGGGTCAAAGCTGATAATGTAGTGGTGGCTTTTTACATCTTCCCGCTTCTGGTTCTTCCCATAGCGGAGATTGGAGCGCATACAGGCAACGGCAAAATCCTCGTCGCCGCAGTTCAGCGTGGCTATTCGATAGTCCTCTCTGAGCATGAGCCGCCCGTTTTCATCAAGGGTGGGCTTCATGGTAAACTCGTCATGTTCAAAGGTGAGGTACTGCTCGGCTGCGCCATAATCCGCATTTTTAGAGCTGATATGTTTGAATGTTGCCAACAGCGTCACCTACCTTTCGCAGGACTTCAAACTTCAAGGCAGCAAGGTCAGAAATGGCGGCGCGGACTTCAACGGACAGGGCGTTGTATGGTGTGCCGTACTCGTTGAGGGCGCGGGCAATCTGATTGAGGTTGCCACCGATTTTTCCGTATTCGGCGGTCAGCCTGCCAACGGCGGACAACAGTTCATCATTGACCGGGGAAACGGTAACGATGGGACGAATGGTCGCCCGTGTAATGGCTTGCCGGATAAATTCGGATTGGCTCATGTCATAGTGTTTCAGCCGCTCGGTAAAGTCGGCGTATTCTTCCTCGGTCATGCGGGTTTTGACCACATGGCAGCGGTGGGGTGTGTTATATTTTTTCTTCAAGCGTTGACCTCCTTTCTCGCCCGACAGGGCGCATGAGCAGGGTTTGGGGAAGGCACTCCCCAACAAGATTTACCAAAGGGGGCAAAACCGCAGATATGCGGATTTTGGCACCGTGGTAGAATCTTGCTCTGAAAAACTGCCACTTTCCTCTGCGGCTGACTTTGCGGCAATCTACAAGGGTCGGTGTGGCTGCTTTCGTCAATATAGCGATTGCGGAGGCGTGTCCTGCCCACCTTTGTTCCCCTCTACGGACAGAAACGGAAAATGCCAAACGCTCATTTGGATTTTTCATCACTACTACGGCAGGCAAGCCCATTTCGGGCAAACTTCCCCGTCACTCACTACTACAAGGGAACGGGGCGTTTTGCCAAAAATGGGAGCAAAAAACGCCACGGATTTTCAAAAATCTGTGGCGTTGCTGTTTGGAGCAGTATTCAATTTTAGTCTCCCGTTCCCTCTTTTGGGTAAAAGAAAAGGACAACCGATTTTGGCTGTCCTGTGAAAATGTGTATTATGTTGTATTATGTATGATTGACAAGATTAAATTTGAAGATCATTCTTCTACAAAGTATCTGTATGCGGCGGCTTCAAGCTCTCCACATTCGTTAAGCAAGTTGCCATTTTCATCATAAAGCTTATAGGTAATTTGAGTATTACCTAACGACGCTTCTCCGTCCAATCCAAGCAACAAAGTATAGTAATTTTCTTTTAGCACCAAATTCAATAGATCATACAAATCATCTTTTGATATACCTTGTTCAGTTATTGCACTGATTTTTTTGCCGACAACTGATGAAGAATTAGGATTGAAGTATTCGGCTAAAATGGTTTTCTTTTCTTCGTAGCATAACTTAACAAATTGTTCTCCTGTCATTTTTATACTCCCCATACCGTAGTGTAAAATATATATTTATATTTCATTCTGTCGGAACTATTATAGCACATAGATGTGAAATTTTCTACTGTCTTTCCCCCATAATGGGCGGGAGCGACAGCACTTTAGTCTGTCGCTCCCTTGATTGCCACAAAAGCAGGACGGGCGGCGGCTGTCAACGGTGGCACATTTGCGCCGTTCATCTTGACCGTTGACTGGCTCGGCTGGATTTGCTATTTATTTCCTCACCATTCCTGTGTCTTGGCTTCCTTCCGGATTTTCATTATCTGTATTTGATATATACTGCCAGGAATTACAGAAACCAACGCAAAAATACCAAAGATTATAGATTGCTTTGTAACTGCGAATAGTGCAAACATGAGCAGTAGAAATAGCCACGGATTGCGTAAGTTGCGATAATATTTTTCTTTATCGTCATAAGAGGTATGGAGTTCAAAAGGCTTTCCATCATTTGCTTTTTCCACAATCAAGATTTCTCGATTAAAAGTTGTTGTGTTTGTCGCAATACGACCGCCCCTTTCTGCCCATGGGCGCCAACGAACTTTTCCAACAGAATAGTTTAGATTGATATTTTTAAAAAACACCTTATATCCCATATCCTCCAAAAAATTAGCATAATCTATTGAACTCTCTTTTGATTTTTCTCCGATAAACTCTACACAATAGGTCACTTCATCGGGCTTGCATTTTTCAAATTCGTATAACAGTTTTCCTGTCCGAACAAGTCGATAACCCTTTTCAGACATTTTGTTTAGCCATTTTTCCTGCGTATTTAGCAATCCGCCAAAAAAGCGATAACATTTTTTACTCATACTGCACCTCCAATAATTTCACTTGCAATGCTTACAAGTTCGTTTAGTCTTGCAAGCTCTTTTTCTGCAATTTCTTTTCCCTGTGCTGTAATGTGGTATTCTTTTTTTCTTCCCTCACTATCGCCATAAGGTTCAATCCACTTCTTGTCCTGCAAAGAGTTTAATGCTCCATATAAAGTGCCTGCGCCTAACGAAAGCCGCCCGCCCGTTTTTTCTTCAACAAACTGCATAACGGCGTATCCGTGTTTTGGTGTATAAAGAGAGAGTAAAATATAAAAGGTCACTTCTGTAAGTGCGCCACTTTTTGCATTGTCTCTCATAGTCCAGCCTCCTTATTACGATTACTGTAATAAATATATCACTAACCGTAATATAAGTCAAGCAGATTCAAGGAAATTATTTAAGGGGCATGAAAATGGAGCAGCAACATTTTCGTGTTACTGCTCCACTTTGATACAGAATAGTAGGGTACGCTGTTCTCAATTTGTGTTGTTGCTTCTTTACCGTATATGAGCATTGGCCGAGGGGTTATCGCCACCGTAGCCCTCCATCAGGTTGACGGCACCCCACACGCCCAGACCGGCACCCAAAGCAACCACCAGAGTCTTCAGAACGTCAACTGCACTGTTAAAGAATTCCATAGAAAAATCTCCTTTGTTTTGAAAAGCGACCCTGCACACACCTGAAATCCATTTGCAAAAAGCCGAAAACCACGGCAAAGGCTGATTTTCCGGTGTACCTGTTGGGTCAATGGGTAAAAAATAACCGCTCGTCTTATCAGGCGGGCGGGAGTGAATCAGCATCCACCATGATGAAGGTATCATCCGGGTGGATTTTTTCTTTTCGATTCAAGAACTTCTCGATATCGAGGGCGTTCTTGGGGTCATAATCGGAGGTGTACTTATAGTTCGGGTGCTGGGTCAGGTCGTACTTGTCGCTCAAAAACGGGCGCACACCCCGCAGTTGCAGGATGCACTTGCCGCCATCCAGCACCGCCAGTTCATCCCGGCTCATAAGTTCGTGGCCGAGTTTTTGATAGTTGGTTCCATAGCTTGGGCTATTGCCACGGGTATCAGAATTGTTGTAGCTGTCGATGGTTTCCTTGCCGAGTGCTTCGGCAAGATCTTTCAGGGTGGTAGGCTCACTGCCGCCGAGGAAAATCTGGCTGTCCATGTTGCCCACGATGGTATCCGCGTTGTCTTTGTAGATGGCTTTCAGCTGGCTGCGGGTCTGCAAGACCAGACACGCCGAGATCTCACGGCTGCGGATGGTGGCTACCAGCTTTTCTAGCTGCGGAATTTGACCAATGTTGGCACACTCGTCGATCAGGCAGCGGACATGGACTGGCAGCCTACCGCCGTACACATCATCGGCTTTGTCGCACAGCAAGTTGAAAAGCTGGGTGTAGATCATGGAGATTAGAAAGTTAAAGGTGCTGTCCGTATCGCTCATGATAAGGAACAGCGCCGTTTTCCGGTCACCAAGCTTGTCCAGTTCCAGCTCATCGTACATGGTGGCATCCCGGACTTCCTGAATATCAAAGGGTGCGAGCCGGGCACCGCAGGAAATAAGGATCGACTTAGCCGTCTTGCCGGCAGCTAGCTTATAAAGTTTGTACTGCCGCACTGCAAAGGATTTTGGTTTTTTCTTACCCAGATCCTCAAACAACAGGTCTACCGGATTCTGATAGGTTTCATCATCTTCCGAAACCTGCATAGTGTTTAGCATTTCCAGCAATGTTGCAAAGTTTTGCTCTTCAACTGGGGCTTCATAGTGCAGATAGGCAATCAGTGAAACCAGCAAAAGCCGTTCCGCTTTGTCCCAGAATGGGTCGCCGCCCTGACCTTCACCTTTGGTGTTGGTCATCAGTGCGGTCACGAGTTTCAGAACATCCTTTTCACTGTGGATGTACGCCATGGGGTTATAGCGCATACTCTTGGAAAAGTTGATGGTGTTGAAAATCTTTAGCTTGTAGCCGTGCTTTAACAGGGCTTCTCCACATTCCACGCCGATACTACCTTTCGGATCTGTAACCACGAATGATACCGGAAAATTCTTGGAATCACATTGCAGCAGATTCGGCTTGATAAAGAACCTTGTCTTACCGCTGCCGGAACCGCCCACCACCAGCACATTTTTATTCCGGGCATTCTTGGGGTCCGGTGGGCGATTGCTCATCATCAACCGTTCCGTTTTGGTTAGGATGATGTTGTCGGCGAACTTTGGTGCCATGAACGGCTCAATGTCCTTCGGAGTTCCCCATGAAGCGTTTCGTCAAGTGCTTTTTGCGGTTATTGACAAAAATCATAGTGAAAGTGCGAAAGTGCAAAGTGCAAAGGGTCTGCGTTTTGCACTTTCAACTTGCGGGTTCGGGTGGCTGCTTCTTCTTGATGAAGTTGTACCATTGACCGCCGACACGCCTTGCGCCTAAAATACCGCCCATGCTGCGCTTGGCGTTCTGTACCGTCCTTTCAGATATTCCGGCTGCGGCTGCGGCTTTTACTATATCCTCGCTTGGTAGCTCCTTTCCATCTGCCAGTAAATCCAGTATCAGCCGTTCCGCTTGCTCGGTCTTGGTTTCTGTGTTGCCGCCCGCGCCGGACAGAAGCTCGTCTGCGGTGATGTCATATTCGCCTATCCATGAAAAGCCGTCCTCCGGGTCAAGGCAAAAGGCTATGGGCTTGCCCTCCGGCGCAAGGGAAGATTTATCGTGAATGATTACCCGCACATTCGGCTCACGCTTCACGCGCCCGATCAGCAGGACACTTCTTGCTGCGGCGCGGAAGTCGATAGAGCCTAAACCTCTGTATGCGGTCTGCCCTCCGGCGGCTTTGTTCAAATGCCCTATAAGGATAACGGCGCACCCGGTACGCTCCGCAACTTCGGCAAGGCGGCGAAAGATAGGGCGTATCTCGTTCGCCTTGTTCATGTCGGTTTTCTCGCCCACATAGGCTTGGATAGGGTCAAGGATAATCAGCCGCGCCCCGGTCTGCCGGATTGCCTTTTCTATGCGCTCGTCAGAGAGGGAAAGCTCCTGCTTGCTCTCGTCAATCACAAGCACCCGGTCAAGGTCTGCGTCCGCTTCCATAAGCCGGGGCTTTACGGTATCGCCCAGCCCGTCCTCTGCGGTCTGGTAAATGACATTGAAAGGCTCATGCTCCGGCATTAGGGGAAAGGTCTTGCGGTTGGTGCAGGCGGCGCAAAGGCGCAGGGCAAGGGTGGTCTTTCCCTCGCCGGGGTTGCCCTGCACAATGGTGACTTTCCCAAAGGGGATATAGGGCTTCCATAACCATTCAACGGTCTGTGTGTCCACCTCGCTCATGCGGATAATCTCAACGGTTTCCTCCTGCGACGGCTCTTTCAGCCCGTAGATGGCTTCCTGCAAATACTTTCCGTCTGCTATCTCTGCTCTGCGCTGTAAAACCTCGTTCCAGTCCTTGAACAGCGGCACAAGGCGGTGAACGGTCAAGCCCTCCGGCATAAGCCCCACAAGGCGGTCTGTGGCGGCGTTTCCGGCTTGGTCGCTGTCAAGGCAGAGGTAGAGGGTCTTAATGCCTGGGCGGTCAGAGAGGAAGCGCACAAGGGCTTTCTCGCCCACGCCGCCCAGCGCAAGGTAGCTCTGCTTCTGCCAGTCCTTTTTGAAAAGGCAGAGGAAAGAAAGTAAATCTATGGGGGCTTCAAAGGCAAAGAGCTTTTCGCCCTCGCCCCGGTAGCAGAAGTTAAAGGCTTTGTCGCTGCCTTTCACATCAAGCCGGAAGCTGCCAGCCGTTCCGCGCTGGTGGGCGTATCTCGGTATGCCGTCCTCGCTGCGCCCTACGAATACGGCGTTGTGGTGGGCGGCTTCCTCGTAAATATCCCCGGTGGAAAAGAAAAAGCCCGTCACATCTTCATCAATGCGGCGGGCTTCGGTGAGATACCTTTTCACTTGTTCGGCGGTGGGGCTGCGCTGCGGCAATCGAAACTCCGGCAAGGGTGGGGTGGGCTGCTCCGGCTTGCCCTCGCCCTGTTCGCCTGTCAAAAGATGTACGGCTTCGGTGAAGCTCCTGCCGTAAAACTCCATGACAAAATCTATCGGGCCGCCGCCTTTGCTTTGGCTGTGGCGATACCACTTGTTTCCTCTGACCGTCAAGCTGTCATGCCGTTTCCAACGGTACTCATTCCCGGCGCGTTCAAGCTGTTCGCCCTGCGCCCGTAGGAAGTCGGCAAGGTCAGCCCCATTTGCCCGGTCTATTTGTTCTTGGGTGTAAAACATTCTGTGTCCTCCTTTTATCGTTCTTGTTCATGCCGCTTGGTGCGGGTCTGCTCCGGCTGTTCAGCTTTCAAGGCTGTGTCCACATAGCTGCGTACTTTCTGAAGGTCGGCAACCTCGGCGCGGCTCTCTTGGAGCTTTGCATACTCTTTCTTATTCTTGGTTGTGAGGGTGTCAAGCTCGGTCTGCCACTCCTTGACGGTCAGCTTCATCTCCGGCAGGTTTGCCCGCAAGAAACGGTTGGCTGCGTCCCATAGGGCAAGCTCGGCGCGGTGGGCTTCGGCGTATTCCTCCCGCTTGCTTTTCCAGCGGATTTGTTTGTACCCGTCATGGTACGGCTTGTTCTGACGGTACTTCTCCGCATTGTCTATGAGGTTTTTAAGCTGCTTCATGCGCTTTTCCCTTGCTTTCATGCCCTCGCGGATTGCGGTGGATTTTTCACTGACAGAGGAAAGGGCGGCGTCCAGCTCGTCAAGGGTGGCAATGCCCTTTTCGGAAAGCAGATTGACCGCCTTTGAAATGGCTTTCAGTTCCTCTACGGTGTGCTGCCGCTGCCAGCCCTGCGAATACTTCCTGCTTTTCTCTTTCTGAATGTCAAGATACTTGAAAAGCAGGGCGGCAATGTCGGGGGCTTGGGGCTGTTCCGGCTCGGCGGTGAGGGTGTCCCTCGCTTTGAAAAGTTCTCCTAACCATTCTTTCAGCCTGCCGATTTGTGCGCGTAGCTCCCGCATAATGCGGTTGGCCTTTTTGATTTCCCGGTTCAGCTCCCCGCGCTCGGTGGCAATGCCTTTCTTCTCCATTTGGGAAGCCGACACGCCCACATGGACGGTGGGGATTTGGTCTATCCCTTGCCGTTCAAAGCTGCGGTGGTCGATACGCTCTGAATGTCCGGCGCGTTCAAGATAGGCGTTTGTCATGTCAGCCCATGCCGCCCGCCACACCTCGGCGTTCTCTTGGCTGTTCCAGTCCACAAGGTCAACCTTATGGCTCTTGTATCTGCCGCTGGGCAGCCGTATGCGCTCGCCGTTCTCGTCAAGGTCATATTCCTTTTTGGATTTTGCAGTCCATATCCCTTTTTCATCAAGTGGGCGCATGGTGAGCATGATGTGTGCGTGTGGGTTGCCGCTTACTGTGTCATGGATATTGAAGTCGGCGCACATACCTTTGGAAACAAATTGAGAGGAACAGTAGTCCCGGACAAGGCGGGTCTGTTCCTCTCTTGACAGTTCCACGGGCAGGGCGATTTCCACCTCCCGCGCAAGCTGCGCGTCTTTGGATTTTTCGATTTCCTCCACACTGTTCCATAGGGTAGAACGGTCAGAGAAAGAGGGCGGGGCATGGGGCGGCAGCATGATTTCTGAATGGACAACGCCGCCTTTTCTTGTGTAGTCATGGGTTTCCCCGTCCCACTCGTTTGTGATTTTTTCGCCGCTTCGGTAGGCTGCTGCGGCTACGGCAGACTTGCCTTGTCCCCGGCTGATAATCTTAATGCTGCAATGATAGATTGCGATAGTAACCACCTCCCGGATAGGTCATTCAAAACTTGCTGGGAGTGAATGGCTTGCGTAGCAAGGTGTTCGCTCCCGGCAAGTACACAAAAGGGTAGACAGCGCAAGCTGTCGCAGGGAAACTGTAGGTTTCCCTGTGCGGCAAAGCCGCCAATCTCCGCACAAGTGACAACGCCCGGTGTGGAGATAAAGCCCTCGGCAGAGCGCACACGCCCGTTAGGGTGTATAAGTGCGCCCTTAGTTCCTAAGGGATTATTCACCCGGTGCGTCCCCGGCTCGTTTTTTCAGAAACGCCCTCGCTGGCTCACTCATTAGGGCAAGCCGGAGAAAGAGCTTCGCGTCCTCGTCCGTCATGGTGATAAGCTCCGGCACAAGGCTTTCCATGAAGCCGCCCCGGACGCATAGGCGGTGGTTTCGTTCCTTGCGTTTTTCAATGGCAAGTTTGCGGTCAAGGATTTTTTCCTTGTTCTCATACTGCCGGATTTTCTTTTCTGCCTGCTCGATTTCTGCGGTCAGTTCTTCAAGACTTTTCTCTTTTGGTTTCGTCATGCTGGTGTCCTCCTTTTTTGATTTTGGGTAAAAGAGAATGGCTAATGTCGCTGTCAAATTTCTGTTGACTTATTGACTTTTCGCCCTATATATGGTTTAATATTTAAGTTGATTAAGGCTTTGTATGCGTAGATACAAACGCCGGATAAGATACCGCAAATAGTAATTGTCGGAGGGCGAGCGCAGCGTAAGTGGCGACGCCGGATAAGAAAAGTGCTATCAGCGGTTTCTTGTCCGGCGTTTATTTTTTTAGGAGGGAAAATATGAATTTCTTAACAGACAACATCAAATCTTTGTACGGAAAATTTTTGCTTGCATCTATGGCCAGCGCACTTGTCATGTCCATTTACAGTTTTGTTGACACGATTGCGGTCGGGCAATCGGAGGGGCCTATCGGCGCGGCAGCAATGGCAGTCATCAATCCCATTTACGAAATCATTGTGTTTCTCGGTATCTTGTGCGGCGTTGGCGGCTCTGTTCTTATGAGCATAGCAAAGGGAGAAGGCAGCGAAGAAAAGGGCAACGCTTATTTTTCTGCTTCTATTTTGCTAATGGCATTTTTAACGGCTATTCTTTGGTCTGCCTTTGCTCTTTTCTCCGAAGAAATATTTACCTTTTTTGGAGCTGATGAAGCCACTCTGCCAAAGGTAATGGAGTATGCGGTATGGCTTATCCGGTTTTTCCCCGTCTTTATTGCCCCTACCTTTATTGGGTCTTTTGTTCGCAACGATGGCGCTCCGGGGCTGGCTATGACAGCTGTTATTATTGGTGGCTGTGTGAATATTATTGGAGATTGGTTCTTTGTTTTTCCGCTTGGCATGGGAATGAAAGGTGCCGCCCTCGCAACAGTTACAGGAACATCCTTGCAAGTGCTGATTATGTGCAGCCACTTTTTTAGCAAAAAATGCGGTCTGAAATTAGTGGTGCCGTTTCGGTTGGGGCGAGCGATCCGCAACATACTCTCTATCGGATTTGGTGCAAGTATTTTGAATTTGGGAACTGTTATTCTTGCTATCATCATAAATAACCAAATCATAAAATACGGCGGCAACAATGCACTGTCTGTTTACGGCGTTGTGGGTACAATCGCTTCTTTATTTCAGGCGTTATACTGCGGCGTAGGGCAGGCAATTCAACCATTGGTTTCCTCAAACTTTGGAGCAGGAAAAAAAGACCGTGTGCAAACGCTATTCCGCTTATCATTAGTGACAGTAGTCGGGCTTGGGATTGTCTTTACGGCAATCGGGGAGTTATTTCCACTCGGGATCATTAAACTCTTTATCTCCACAACGCCGGAAGTAATTGCAATCGCTCCAACCATTATCCGCACATACTTTACAGTGTTTCTGTGCATGGGTATTACTGTGCTTTCAACCTACTATCTGCAATCCATTATGAAAAGTAGGATGTCAATGGTTATTGCCACGCTCCGCAGTCTGATAATCAGCGAATTGCTGCTTTTTGTATTACCGTTGTTTTTGGGGTTGAACGGCGTTTTACTGGCGTTGCCCGTGTCTGAATTGATTGTAACAGTAATTGCGTTGACTTATATAAAAAAGTCTGCTTAACGATAGCAGCTGTATGCACGAATCACTCTATCCGGCGGCTGCAAATACCATTTAGTTTGGCGGCTTTGCTTGCTGCCTTCCGGCGTTCCTCACTGTATGGGGCGGTCAGACGGAAAGAGAAGCGTCCTTTCTCAACCTCAAACTCCATGCAGCCCGTTTCCGGGTCGGTGTCGGTCTGCTTGCAGTTCGCCGGGTAGCGGCGGCTGTAAGCAAGCAGCCGCTTCTTTAGGTCGGTGTTGTGGGTGCGGATATAGATAACCGGGTCTTTCTCGTCAAAGTAAATGTCAGTGGTCTTTTCCTGCTTGGTAAGTCCTGTCCTCATGGCTCGTGTCCTCCTTTTTTGGTTGTTGCCCGTCCAGCGTCCATGTTACGCAGTAGGGGCATTTTTCGGGTGTTTTTCCCTGCTCTTGACATGGGAAAAGCGGCGATTTTGACGATAAAAGCCGCCCATACGGGGAATGTATCGTCGGGGCGGCTGTTATCGCAAGATTTCCGATTTTTCCGGCTCTTGACCGTCAGAAGCGGATAAACGCAAGCTGTCGGCAAGTATCGTTTTAAGCAGCTTATCGCGGAATGTTTCTGTGCCGCTGTGATTGAAAAATAACTCCGCAACAATGGTCTGCCCATTCCTCTGCGTTGTGATAATGCCGTCCGGCTTGGGCGGCGGGGTGGGTATTCCTTTCTTATCTGTCAATAGGTTACTCCTTTCTCCGGGCGCGAAAAAGGGATTTCCCATGATTGGAAAATCCCTCTCTGCTGGTGGTTATTCTGTTTTACTGTGCGGGTGCTGCTGCGGCGGCTTGCGCCTTTTTCCTCGCCCGGTATTCCCGCGCTTTGATACGCTCATACTCCCGTTGCTTTTCAAGATTTTTCGCCCGGTATTCCTTTGAATAGTTCCGGTGATAGGCGCGGTTCTTTTCCTTTTTGGCTTCTTCGATTTCCTCCCTCATTTGCCGGATTTCCTGTTCGGTTGGCTCTGCAAGCTCTGTCAGTTCATTCTCAAATTTGCCGATATAGTTGAAATATATCCCGATATGCTGGATTGCATATCTCGCCCGTTTCTGGTCGCGCTCATGCACTTCAATCCGGCTGATAAACTCGTTGAGGATAGTAGGGGTAAGGTCGGTAAAGTCAGCGTAACGGTCTATCAGCTTTACAAACTTCTGCGCCCGTCCTCCCGCATTTTCAAAAGCGGATAGCTGCTCCCTAAGTGCGGCAAGTTCCGCTTTCAGCGTGTAGTATTCTTCTGAATACTTCTGCGACATCTGCTCATAGCGGTCTTGCGGGATAATGCCGAGGGCGTTATCCTCATAAAGTTTGTTCAGCACCTTGTCAATCTGTTCAAGGCGTGTCGTGATTTGCGGGATACGCTTCTGCTGTTTCTTTGTTTTGTCGGTCTGCTGCATGGCAAGGTTCTTTTTCACTAAGGCTTCAAACTCTGCCCGGTTGCTGATAGAGTATTCCGCGATTTTTTTCAGCACGTCCGCAACGGTCTGCATGAGTAAATCTGCGTCCATGATGTGCGGGGAATGGCATTTGGGGTTTTTGGCTTTCCCCTTGTGGTACTCGCTGCAATAGGCAATGTGCCGCTTGCCGCCGTTTCGGTAATCTATGCGAATGTGCATTTTTGCGCCGCAATCCTTACAGAAAAGCAAGCCGGACAGAGGGTGGATTTCCCCGTCCCCATTGGGGCGTTTGACGGGTGCATTTTCCAAAATCCGCTGTGCGGTTTCAAAGTCGGTGCGGTCAATAATCGGCTCATGCACGTTTTCTGTAATCTGCCACTGGCTTCGGTCTACATAGTGGTTTCGCTTATCCCGGAAATGCTTTGCAGTCTTGAAGTTGACTATATCACCGCAATACTCCTGCCGCGTGAGGATATGGGTCAGCGTGGCTTTGTTCCACTTGCAGCGGTTATCCTCGTTGAGCGTCTTATTTTTACACGTTCCCCGCCCCCGGTCTTTCATGTAGAAAGTAGGGGTTGGGATTTGCGCCTGCGTCAGATGTACGGCGATTTGGTTTCGGTTTTTCCCGCCTACAAACAGACGGAAAATCAAGCGTACAACCTCGGCGGCTTCCTCGTCAATTATCCAAAAATCCTTGTTGTCCGGGTCTTTGACATAGCCGTATGGGGCTTCGGTGGCAATGGGCTTTCCACTCATGCCTTTGGTCTTAATGCCCGTTTTCACTTTCTTGCTGATGTCCTTTGCGTACCACTCCGACATGATATTGATAAAGGGGGCAAACTCCAACGTGTCGGGGTTTTCGCTGTCTATGCCGTTATTGACCGCAATAAAGCGCACATTGTTCCGTCTGAATATCTCCATTGCGTTGCCGACTTGGAGATAATCGCGCCCCCAGCGGGTCAGGTCTTTCATAATGCACACGCCGATTTTGCCGCTTTCCACGTCCTCTATCATACGGGAGTAAGCGGAACGGTCAAAAAATCTGCCGCTTTCATCGTCATCAATGTAGTGCCGGATATTGGTTAGCCGCTGCTGCCTTGCATAGTTCTCTAAAAATGCCTTTTGGTTTACAATGCTGTTGCTTTCGCCGCCGTCCCTGTCCTCGTCCCCTACGGAAAGGCGGGAGTAAAGGGCTGTAATCTTATTATATTCATTCATGTGCATATCCTCCTTGTGTCCATAAAGTTCTTTCCACACTAAAGATTATGCACCACACCGGGCAGAGCCGTACTCCATGCCATGCCGGTACTTTTTGGCGTTTTTGCCTTTCAGGTACACCGCCAGCCGCATTCCAGCACCGCAGCACAGACCAATGAACAAGTCAAATGGGTGCAGGCTGGGCAGCGGATTTGAAAATGCAGCCGGGAGCGTATCCATCAGCGATACGATTTTATCGCCCAGTTCCTTGCCCACGGCCAGCCGCCACGCCTCGCCCAGATTGGTTGCCAGCAAGCCAATTACCACATAGGGCAGATAGAGCGCCAGCAGCTTGGAAAGCTTCTTTTTGCTCATAGGCCGCGCTCCTCCTGCTTGTGCCGCACTTTGTCCGGCAGATTTGCAACGGACTGCGCCAGATCATGCAGCTTTGCCAGCACGGAAGGACGCTTGGTTTTATCCAGCACCGATGCCGAATATTCCTTGAATGCTGCGCTCAAAGCGTCTGTGTCCTGCGCCTTGAAGTAGATCAGATACCGGGGCGGCTTGCAGGACAGGTCTTTCTGGATGGAGTAGTCGATGTGATACCGCTTGGCATAACGGTCAAAGTCCTTGATACCGGTTTTCTGGATCTCCACATTGGTCACGCCACGGTTCTGCCGCACCAGCCGCTTCATGGACTGCTTGCCCTGCGAAGCGTGCTTGTCGTACTGCCGCAGCAGAAACTGCATCCCACGCAGCAGGGTGCGGGCAGACAGTTTTGTGGTCGAGATGGCAAGGTTGACCGTCTTATGCTCGATTTCTTCCTGCATCGTTACCACCTCCTGTGCAGAAAATCGCCTTAACGGTCATGTTCCACCGGGGGCTTACTCACAGCCTTTTCTGCATCACTCTGAACTGATTCATCCGAAACCGGAATGACCATCAGGCGTCGCCCCAGAGGAAGAAAGGTTTCGGGCTGATGGAAATGCTCTTCGTACTTCTGCGCCAGCTCCGGGGAGAGCGATACAAAATCCTCCTCACCCAGACCTACCACCAAAAAGGTTCCGGCAATAACATCGTACATCAGCCCGTCCTCGTCCCATAAGGCACGGTTCAACGGCAGTCCCATGAGCTTGCCATCATCGTTGTAGACGATGGCGACCGGATCTTCAAAAGGGTAGCTTGCGCCGATGGAGCCGCCGACAGCCTGCTGCAATGCTTTCAGGTCGTTATCGATCTCGACCTGCTGCGGATACTGCCCCGGCGCAATTTTCAGCACCGACAAGGTGTTCTCGGTCTGTTCCATTATCTTCCTCCTCGAATTTGATAGTGATTTCCTGCCCAGCACGGGCGGCGTTCAACAGAGCTGCCACAAAGAAGCCGAAAAAGGCACCAGCTTCAAAAATGATAAACGAATAAATATAATTCATAGCGAACCTCCTACATTGACTGAACTGAGAGAGAAATCCTTTCAGGGAGGACGGGGAGCGCAAGACGCGGTAACGGTATGCTTAGTGGAAACATTGGCATGAGTATGCGGTGCGGTATCGGTAGAAAAACAGTCGTACAGAGCATCCCGCAGAGAATGGAAGCAACGAGCATGGTAGTCGTGCAGACGGAGAACCAGAATCTTCAAAACATCAACGGCGGAACAGTAAAAGTCCTCCGTGACTTCTGCGAAACTTTCATAGCGGGTCATTTCGGTATCCATGCTGCACCTCTCAGTCAATGCAGATGCAGACCATCTTCTCGCGGCCAGCCATCAGAGGGACGCTGTTCTCGGCCAGATAGCACTGGATCAGATACAGGTCACTGGTGGTAAGGGCAACAAAGCTGCCATTGGTATCGTAGCGAACAAAGACAACGGCACCGGACAGATACCGCTTGCCAGCCAGTGTGATGACCTGACGAGGGTCGTAACAGAGAGCCAGCGGCACATCTTCGCTGATGCTGTAGCAGGAATCTGCTTCATCGAAGCAGGGCAGGTAACTGCGAACGTTCGCCAGCGGGGTGATGGTCAGTTCGATCTCCGGGGCAATCACGGCGGCGTAAACTTCATCATCGCCGAGCTGCCGCTCCAGCACATCGCTCATCTTGTTGAAGAAGTCGGTCACAGCATTGTCCATGTGGTTGATCTTCTGGTTCATGGCTTCGATGGTCTTTGCGGTCTTGAGATCAATGGTAGTGTTCATAGTGCTTTTTCTCCTAATTTTTGCAAAAAAGAAAGACCCGGTTGGGTCTTACATTCAAAATGTGTGTTAGCGTTCATTCTGCCGCTGCTGTTTACGCTGCCACTGATCCAGCAGCTTGATGATAGTGTCCTCCATCTGTTTCGGGGTGAAGCTGCGCGGGAAATACTTCCGCAGGGTGTCGTTTTTGATGACCACCTTGTCCAGCTCGTCCTTTTTCTCTTCTCCCATGACCGCAAAGGCAACATCATACGAGAAGTGCCCTTCCTGCGCCAGCTTTTTAAGCCGCTGCGCTTGGGAAAGGGACGGCGCATTCTGGGTGTCGTTCATTGCTTCTAAAAAATCCCGCTGTTGGCTTTCGTCCAGATAGGACAATTCCACAGCGGGATTGAAGGCGATTTTCTTTTCGTCCACCATGTCCAGAAGTTCGGGGACAAGGTTGGTCAGGCGGATGAAACGCCGGACTGTTTCACGGCTTTGATTGTTTTCAGCTCCAAGCTGTTCATTGCTTCGCAACTTCGACACAAGTTGTGTCGAAGTTAAATCTGACCTAGCACCTTGATTTTTTAGAGCCTCCAGCTTCATTTTGTAAGCGAAAGCCCTTTCACTAGGCAGAATGTTTTCACGCTGGAGATTGCTATCCACCATGAGCAAAACAGCGGCATCATCGTCCATGTTGCGGACAATGACCGGCAGGGTTTCCAGCCCGGCAAGCTGTGCGGCGTGCTGACGGCGGTGCCCGGAGATGATCTCGTAGCCACCTTCCGGGCGAGGACGGGCAATCAGCGGAGACAGCACACCGTATTGTTCCACACTTTCCACCGTGCGCTGCATGGATTCATCATCCAAAACCTTAAAGGGGTGGTTCTTGAAAGGGAACAGCTCCCCGATGGGAATCTGCTGCACCTGCTCCCGCTGCTGTTCCTGCCGGGATTCCTCGGTGGAGAAAATGTCATCTGCCCCTTTCAGCGACACGTTTAAGCTGCCTTTCGGCATTCGCCATCACCTCCTCGGTCAGAGATTTATAGGCTTCTGCCACCTTGCCTTTGGGGTCATGCTGGTAGATGCTCTTGCCCACGGCACTGATCTCCGAAGCACGGACAGACCGGGGAATGGTCTGGTCGAACACCTTGATCTTGCTGCCGTAGGCACCCCGAATCAGGTTGTCGATCTGCTGTCCGTAGTTGGTGCGGCTGTCGGTCATGGTCAGCAGGATACCCTCGATTTTCAACTTCGGGTTGATCTGCCGATGGACTTTCTGCACCGTCTGCAAAAGCTGTTCCAGACCCTTTGCGGACAGGTACTGCGCCTGCACCGGAATCAGGGTGGTGTCCGCCGCTGCCAAGGCATTGACGGTCAGCATCCCAAGGG
>ERZ1026890.582-NODE-582-length-19818-cov-7.051156_pt1 | contig 19818 bp, 21 predicted proteins | sample MGYA00380175_ERZ1026890 | MGnify/ENA primary metagenome ERZ1026890 (study PRJEB33269, sample SAMEA4719811) | human gut metagenome | biome: human-associated habitat; feature: organic feature; material: feces | place: Cameroon | collected 2013-10 ...
TGACCGCCAATGTCAACGCGTTAATTAGTCTGTCGCCTGGGAGTCTGTACGCGTAGCCACGCTTCATTCCCCCCCAAATCACGCGTCACAAAGCTGCCAGCGTAACGTTTGGTAATGACCTGGCAGACATAACAGATAGCGAGAAGATAAAGCATGGACTTCTTGTTAACTTTGGTAAAAACATAGCAAGACAGGTTTCATCACTTTGTGCATCCGCAATGCGAGTCTACCCGAACGAAAAACACAAACCGAGCAGTCAGCTTTTCCACTGCATAAATTATGCTTGTGCAAATACTGTACTCGTTACACTCTTTAGATTAAAATCAGCCAGCTAATATAACACATGAGGTTTATGATGGCTGGCCAGTATGAAAAAGCAATAACGATAAAACAAGCGATAGATTCGATTAATTTACGCCACTACCTTCTGCCTGCAATTCAGCGAAAGTTTGTCTGGAGTTACAGGCAGATATGTCTACTATTTGATTCCATCATGCGAGACTACCCGATAAACTCTTTCATGATGTGGGATATCCGTAGTGCCAGTATTAAAAACGATTACAAATTTTATGAGTTCCTGAAAGAATACTGTCAGCGGTTTAATGAAGAAAACCCATATGTACCAACAAATGCGGGATTTCATGATTTTAAGGCGGTGATTGATGGTCAGCAGCGTCTCACATCTTTATATATTGGACTGTGTGGAACGTATGCGTATAAAAAGCCCCGGGAGTGGTGGCCTTCGGCACAGGATGATCGCATCCTGCCGCCCAGAAAGCTTTACGTCGATTTAACAGCGCCACTTGACTCAGACGATGAGCCCATGATGAAGTACAACTTCAGGTTCCTCACCGACAAGGAATACACTGATTCACTTACCGATAACAAACATCACTGGTTCTGCCTTCACGAAATATTCAAATACGAGCAAATTGATTCTCCGGATGATATCTTATTTAAAGTTGTCGTACCAGAACTCGAAAAAAGAGGACTCATTTCCAGTGAATTCTCCAGAAAAACCCTGCTTAAACTTTATACCAAGATAAGAACTGAGAATCTTATCCACTACTTCAATGAGAGCAGCCAGGACATTGATCATGTGTTGGATGTTTTCATCCGCACGAATAGCGGGGGGACAAAACTTGAGTTCTCCGACTTACTGATGTCAATAGCTGTAGCACACTGGCAGGGTGATTTCAGAAGAGAACTGGATGAACTAACAAAAAACATTCATCAGAATAATGAAATGGGGTTTTATATTGAAAGAGACTGGTTCTTAAAAACCAGCCTGATGCTTATTGACTCTGACGTCCGGTTCAAAGTAAAAAACTTCACTTCAGAGGAGGTCGGTAAGATACAACAACAATGGTCTGAAATAAAATCCTGTATCAAGGAGACTTTTGTTCTTATCAGGCGATTCGGCATCAATCCACAGTCTTTGATATCTAAAAATGCAGTCATTCCTGTGGTCTACTGGCTTTACAAAAAGCAAACCAATGGACACCCATTATATACAACGATTAATCTCCTGAATAAAAACCACAATGAACGCTCAGTAATTAGCCAGTGGTTTTACATGGTACTTCTGAAAGGGATCTTTGGAAGCCAGGCAGATGCGCTACTCACGAGCATCAGAGACGTAATGAAGAATAGTCTTTCAGATGTTCATTTTCCTCTTGAGAAGATTATTGACAGGTACAAAGGCTCGAATAAGGACCTCAGATTTGACGACGAATACATCGAAAGCCTTCTCAATATCAGATATGGCGAAGGTCGCTGCCGCGCACTATTGCATCTTCTGTTCCCTGAAATGAATCCGACCGAGGTGTTTCATATTGATCACCTTCATCCAAGAAATCATTTTTCAAATAAATATCTTGAAAAATTAGATTATATTGCGAATTCACCGGAGAAACTCAGTTTTTACGAAAATCCGGAACACTGGGACACCATACCTAATCTTCATTTACTGAATCACTCTCAGAATACAAGTAAACAGAATACATCCCTGAAACAATGGCTATCTCACTCATCAAACAACTATACTCCATCAATGCTGTTAGTTTCAGATGAAAATATTGAGTTCAGTCGCTTCCAGGAATTCTACAATGAGCGAAGAAACGCCCTAAAGCAAAGACTACTGAATCGGGTGTTTCTTACAACAAAAATAGATTCATCACCATCCAAAATGGATACGGATGAAGAAATTCTCACCGACTGAACGTTCAGCCCCGATAGTATCGGGGCTTCAGTATTTATCGTCAGCGCAACGTTTCTACTGGCCTGACTGAAAGAACGTTGGCTACACAACCGGGCAAACGAACTCTCAGTGCAACGCATGACATACAAAACCTGTCATCAATATGAAATTGCGATAAAATCGGGCCAATAACAGTACTTAAGAATCATACAACAGGATACAAGATGACAAGCCTTCAGCAACGTGCAGAGTTACACCGTCAAATCTGGGCCATTGCCAATGATGTCAGAGGCTCAGTGGATGGATGGGATTTTAAACAGTATGTACTCGGTGCACTTTTCTATCGCTTCATTAGTGAGAATTTTTCCAGCTACATGGAAGCAGGGGATGAGAGCATACATTATGCTGCACTTGATGACAGCATCATTACCGATGACATCAAAGACGATGCCATAAGGACTAAAGGCTATTTCATCTACCCGAGCCAGCTGTTCTGCAACGTTGCCGCTAAAGCGAACACCAACGACAGGCTAAATGCTGATTTAAACAGTATCTTCGTCGCTATAGAAAGCTCTGCCTACGGCTACCCGTCGGAGGCCGACATCAAAGGCCTGTTCGCCGATTTCGATACGACCAGCAACCGACTGGGGAACACCGTAAAAGATAAAAACAGCCGTCTTGCCGCCGTTCTGAAAGGCGTGGAGGGGCTGAAGCTGGGGAATTTTAACGAGCACCAGATTGATCTGTTTGGTGATGCCTACGAGTTCCTGATTTCTAACTATGCGGCGAATGCCGGTAAGTCTGGCGGAGAGTTCTTCACACCTCAGCATATCTCTAAGCTGATTGCTCAGCTTGCGATGCACGGTCAGACTCACGTCAACAAAATCTATGACCCTGCTGCAGGCTCGGGCTCTCTGCTGCTGCAGGCTAAGAAACATTTTGATAACCACATAATTGAGGAAGGTTTTTTCGGTCAGGAGATTAACCATACGACGTTCAACCTGGCGCGTATGAACATGTTTCTGCACAACATCAACTACGACAAATTCGATATCAGGTTGGGCAATACCCTGACTGAACCACACTTTGGCGACGAAAAGCCGTTTGATGCGATTGTTTCGAACCCGCCATATTCGGTGAAATGGATTGGCAGTGACGATCCGACGCTGATTAACGATGAGCGTTTTGCTCCGGCAGGTGTGCTGGCACCAAAATCAAAAGCTGACTTTGCGTTTGTGCTTCATGCGCTTAACTACCTGTCCGCCAAAGGCCGCGCGGCGATTGTCTGCTTCCCAGGTATTTTCTACCGTGGAGGTGCTGAGCAAAAAATCCGTCAGTATCTGGTCGATAACAACTATGTTGAGACGGTGATTTCACTCGCACCGAACTTGTTCTTCGGCACCACCATTGCCGTCAATATTCTTGTGCTGTCAAAGCACAAAACAGATACCCGCGTGCAGTTTATTGACGCCAGCGAACTGTTCAAAAAAGAGACTAACAACAATATCCTGACCGACGCCCATATCGAACAGATTATGCAGGTATTTGCCAGCAAGGAAGATGTTGCTCATCTGGCGAAATCTGTCGCGTTTGAGACCGTTGTCGCTAATGACTATAACCTGTCGGTGAGCTGCTATGTAGAAGCGAAAGATAACCGCGAAATTATCAATATTGCTGAGCTAAATGCAGAGCTTAAAACTACGGTTAGCAAAATCGACCAGTTGCGTAAAGATATTGATGCGATTGTGGCTGAAATTGAAGGCTGCGAGGTGCAGAAATGAGCGAGTTGAGTTATCTGGAAAAATTGCTGGATGGGGTTGAGGTTGAGTGGCTGCCACTTGGTGTTTTAGGTGAGCTTGTTCGTGGAAATGGCTTACCAAAAACTGATTTTACTGAGGCAGGTATTCCTGCTATTCACTATGGTCAGATTTATACTTTTTATGGTCTTTCAACAGAAACCACAAGGTCCTTTGTTTCTCAAGATACAGCTAAAAAGCTGAAAAAAGTAAATACTGGCGATGTAGTGATCACTAATACAAGTGAAAATCTTGATGATGTCGGTAAAGCCTTGGTTTATCTTGGTAAGGAACAAGCGGTCACCGGTGGCCATGCGACAATATTTAAACCTAACAAAGGTATTATTGGAAAATACTTTGCTTATTTCACCCAGACCAATTCATTTTTTAATGAAAAAAGAAAGTACTCAAAAGGGACGAAAGTAATTGATGTTTCCGCATCAGATATGGCAAAAATAACAATCCCCATACCTTGCCCCAACAATCCGGAAAAGTCCCTCGCCATCCAGTCTGCAATTGTTAGGATTCTGGATAAATTTACTGAGCTTACCGCTGAGCTTACCGCTGAGCTTACCGCTGAGCTTAACATGCGTAAAAAACAGTACAACTACTATCGCGACCAGTTGCTGAGTTTTGATGAGGGTGAGGTTGAGTGGAAGATGCTGGGAGATCTAGGGGAAAATCTGGATTCGAAAAGGAAACCCATTACCAGCGGTCTGAGGGAAGCCGGAAGTATTCCTTATTATGGCGCTTCTGGAATTGTCGATTATGTTAAAGATTACATTTTTGATGGTGATTTTTTACTGATTTCTGAAGATGGCGCAAATTTGTTAGCCCGCAATACGCCTATAGCATTTAGTATCAGTGGTAAATCTTGGGTAAACAATCATGCACATGTGATTAAATTCGATTCCTATGCAGAACGAAGGTACGTGGAGTACTATCTGAATAGCATTGATTTAGCCCCCTATATTTCCGGAGCAGCGCAACCAAAACTAAATAAGAAAAATTTAGAGAGCATACGTATTCCAAATCCTTCACCTGAAGATAAAGAGCGAATAGTTTCTATTCTGGACAAATTTGATGCGCTAACAAACTCCATCAACGAAGGCCTTCCTCGTGAAATCGAGCTACGTCAAAAGCAGTACGAGTACTATCGTGACTTGCTGTTCAGCTTCCCGAGACCAGAAACCGCCAGCAACTGACGGACCATTGATACCGGCAGGGTTTGTTCTCACCCGCCCGGTATCAGGCTTTACGAATGCCGGAAGACGCTTCTGATATCCTTCCGGACTTTGCCAGATGACGCACAGGATGCACCATGACACAACAGACACACACCATTGCTGAATCAAATAACTTTATCGTCCTTGATAAATACACCAAAGTTCTGGATACCGGTGACAGCTACCAGAGCGAATCGGACCTTGAGCGGGAGCTGATTCAGGACCTTCTTAATCAGGGTTATGAGTTTATCTCCGTTAAGTCACCGACCGCGATGCTGGCGAATGTGCGGGACCAGCTTCAGCGTCTTAATGGTGTGGAGTTTAACGAAAGTGAATGGCGGCGTTTCGCAGAGCAGTATCTCGACAGCCCCAGTGACAGCAGCCTGGACAAAACCCGTAAAATCCATATCGACTATATCTGTGATTTCACGTTTGATGACGGTCGTCTGGAAAACATCTATCTGATAGATAAAAAGAACCTGCTGCGCAATAAGGTGCAGGTCATTCAGCAGTTTGAGCAGACCGGCTCACACGCTAACCGTTATGACGTCACCATTCTGGTTAACGGCCTGCCGCTGGTGCAAATCGAACTCAAAAAGCGTGGCGTGGCGATTCGTGAAGCCTTTAACCAGATACACCGTTACAGCAAGGAAAGCTTTAACAGCGATAACTCCCTGTTTAAATACCTGCAACTCTTCGTGATTTCCAACGGGACTGATACCCGGTACTTTGCCAGTACCACTAAACGGGATAAAAACAGCTTTGATTTCACCATGAACTGGGCGAAATCGGACAACACCCTGATTAAGGACCTGAAGGACTTTACCGCCACTTTCTTCCAGAAGCATACCCTGCTGAATGTTCTGTTTAATTACAGTGTGTTTGACAGCAGCCAGACTCTGCTCGTCATGCGTCCCTATCAGATTGCCGCCACCGAGCGCATTCTCTGGAAAATTAACAGCTCTTTTAAAGCGAAGAACTGGTCAAAACCCGAAAGCGGCGGGTTTATCTGGCATACCACAGGGTCAGGAAAAACCCTGACCAGCTTTAAGGCCGCACGTCTGGCTACGGAACTGGACTTTATTGATAAAGTCTTCTTCGTGGTCGACAGGAAAGACCTCGATTACCAGACCATGAAGGAGTACCAGCGCTTCTCTCCGGACAGTGTCAATGGTTCGGATAATACAGCAGGCCTCAGAAGAAACCTGGATAAGGACGATAACAAAATCATCGTCACAACCATTCAGAAACTCAATAACCTGATGAAAGCCGAAGCTGACCTGCCCGTCTATCAGCAGCAGGTGGTGTTTATCTTTGATGAGTGTCACCGCAGCCAGTTTGGTGAGGCCCAGAAAAACCTCAAAAAGAAATTCAGACGCTTTTATCAGTTTGGTTTTACCGGTACGCCTATTTTCCCGCAAAACGCATTAGGGTCGGAAACGACCGCCAGCGTTTTTGGCCGTGAGTTACATTCTTACGTGATTACCGATGCCATTCGTGATGAAAAGGTGCTGAAGTTTAAGGTGGACTATAACGATGTCCGCCCGCAGTTTAAGGCGCTGGAAACCGAAACCGACGAGAAAAAACTCAGTGCCGCGGAAAATCAGCAGGCTTTTCTTCACCCGCTGCGCATCCAGGAAATCACACAGTACATACTGAACAACTTCCGCCAGAAAACACATCGCACTTTCCCGGGAGCCAAGGGCTTTAACGCCATGTTAGCAGTTAGCAGTGTGGAAGCGGCAAAAGCTTATTACTCGACGTTTAAAGTACTACAGGAAGAAGCAGCAAAAAAATCAGGCAGCTATAAACGCCTTCGGGTTGCAACCATCTTCTCCTTTGCTGCAAATGAAGAGCAAAGCGCCATTGGTGATATTACTGACGAAAGCTTTGATACCAGCGCGATGAACAGCAGCGCAAAGGAATTCCTGGATTCAGCTATTGATGACTATAACAACCACTTTAAAACCAATTTCAGTACCGACAGTAACGGCTTCCAGAACTACTACCGCGATTTAGCTCAACGAGTGAAAAATCAGGATATTGACCTTCTCATCGTGGTGGGAATGTTCTTAACCGGCTTTGATGCCCCGACGCTTAACACTCTGTTCGTTGACAAAAACCTGCGTTATCACGGCCTGATGCAGGCATTTTCCCGCACCAACCGTATCTATGATGCAACCAAAACCTTCGGCAATATCGTGACTTTCAGGGACCTGGAGCGTCCCACCATTGATGCCATTACACTTTTTGGCGACAAAAACACCAAGAATGTGGTACTGGAAAAAAGCTACGAAGAGTACATGCAGGGCTTTAGCGATGCAGCAACCGGCGAAGCTAAACGAGGTTTTATGTCTATTGTTTCGGAGCTGGAGCAGCGCTTCCCTGACCCTGCCAGTATCGACAGTGAAAAAGAGAAAAAAGCCTTCGTCAAACTGTTTGGTGAATATCTGCGGGCAGAAAACATCCTGCAAAACTACGATGAATTTGCCACGCTGAAAGCCCTGCAGAAGGTTGATATTAGTGACCTGGAAGCGGTAGAAACCTTTAAAGCAGAGCACTACGTGGATGATGAAAAATTTGCTGAATTACAAACCATTCGCCTCCCTGCCGAACGTAAAGTTCAGGACTACCGCTCAGCTTACAATGATATCCGGGACTGGCAGCGACGTGAAAAAGCAGCAAACGACAGGGATACATCAACCACGGACTGGGATGACGTGGTGTTTGAAATTGACCTGCTGAAGTCGCAGGAGATTAACCTGGACTACATTCTGGGCCTGATTTTTGACCACAACCGTCAGAAAAAGGGTAAAGAAGCCCTGACTGAAGAGGTCCGACGCTTAATCCGCTCAAGTCTGGGCAACCGTGCCAAAGAAGGTCTGATTGTTGACTTTATTCAGCAAACTAACCTTGATGACATGCCGGATAAGGCCAGTATCATTGATGCATTCTTTACCTATGCTCAGCGTGAACAGCAACGGGAAGCGGAAGCGTTGATTAAGGAAGAAAACCTCAATGAAGAGGCGGCAAGGCGCTATATCCGTACATCACTCAAACGGGAATATGCTACCGAAAATGGAACGGAGTTAAATGAGACGCTACCAAAACTCAGTCCACTGAATCCTCAGTACAAAACGAAAAAGCAGACCGTATTCCAAAAAATTGGGGCGTTTATCGAAAAATTTAAAGGGGTTGGAGGAAGGATTTAAATTACATTAGGTTATTAAGCAGTTTTTTCTTAAAAGAGCTTAGGGATATGATCTTATATCCCTACCAAATAATTTCCACTTCCAATGTACGTAGTACAAATCTTAAACACTTATTCCAGTGACGTTCGTCGCCATAAGTGAAGTCGTGAACCTGGTGCATGAACGCGATCTCTTTCTCGCACTCGGCCACGATGTCATGGATGACGTTCATCTCTTTGCTATGGTCGATACCAGTGTTCGAAGCAAGAGACTCAAGGACAGAAAGCGCTGTACTCATAATCCCACCATATAAACAATTTGTTTTATTATTGGTTTTATTATCTCAGATAAGAAAAGGCGTTAAAGATCTATACAGAGGGCTACGGAGGAGGGGAAGGGGGCTTTCGCCCCCTTGCTATTTCAGGTTCAGTGGCTGACTTGCTGCATCTTGTGCGGCTGGTCATTTAGATCGTGGCGGTGGGCAAGTTCTCGCATCATGTCTTCGATACGGCTCTTCGCTTCATCCATATTATCCGCCATCGCACCAAGCAGCTGGCGAATAGCAGCGGGATGTTCATCGCCGGTTAGCTCTGGCATTTTGAACCCGTTATGGGTTGCCATTAGTTTAAAGGCGGTAATTAACATGCCTAAAGAAGACTTAAGGCTGGCGATCTCCCGCTCTTTGCTTTCAATGCCCATATTATCTCCGAAGAGAGCTGGCGCCGGCGCGCATTTTGGTTCGCTCATCATGTCCAGAGTTGCCTGCAGTTTATTGGCACGTTCATGCTCTTCCACATACGCCCCGCCAAAGTGACGAGCAAGCATCAGGATTTTCATTGGTTCATCAAATAAGTCCATGACCTGGACGATGGCCATGATGCGTTCCAGCGGATGAGCGTCACCATGACCAGTTATAGAATCAAGCATCCCTACGAGTTTTTTAGCCCCGACTTCATTAATGATCTTCTTTACTTCAGCGTTAGCGGCGGTGCATTTATCACACATGTGTTTTTCCTTAACTGTTAAAATAATTTGTTTTCTTGGTGGCTTTATTCTGACAATTCAGAAGAGGGGGGCAAACGCGTCATAACGGTTAAACCAGAAGAATCGAGGGCCAGGTGGCCCTCGGCGATCACTTCGATTTTTTAAGTAGAGGTTGGGCAAAGTAGATAGCCAATCCAACCAACACGCCATCTGCCGCGATAGACATCAGTTTGCCAGTGAAGTCCACCAGCACGAGAAGAATGGCGACGACGGCCAGCCTTAATTTCTCTGCCATTAGATGTACGCATCCAGAGATAACTGCAGCGCCTGAGCAATTTTCTTCAGCACAACCTCTTCTTCTTCGCCGATGCCATCCTGATCGGCAATATCCAGGCAGAGACACAACACATCAACGGCTTCTGGAGTGCCGGCGACATCAGCAAGCTCCCGAAGAGCCTGTGCGTTGGCGGAACGAGGAGAAGCTTCATAGCGAGCACGAATATTGCTGCTCATCTGCGCGATCTCACCCGCGAACGGTGAGAAAGCTGGCAATGCGGAGATGGTCTTCTCCAGAATAGCGATTTCTTTTGCATCACAGTTGCCGTCTGCATAAGCGATCATGTATGCGCCCCAGACAGTAGCTTCGACCGCATCGCGGTTCTCCATTTTTTTAACTTCAATAACCGCTTTACGAGTTTTCTTTTTGAAGAAACCTAACATGTGTTTTTCCCTATATGTTATGTGCTTAAACAAATTGTTTTCGTATACAAATAAACATTAAGGCAGCAAAGAGAGCCTCCAAGGCTTCAACCCCTACGCCCATTAACAGAACCCGAGAACAGAGCCGATCGGTGGGACAAAAATCCCCACAACACGAGCGATTGTCATACCTGAGTGAAGAAATAAATCACCGTGTAGTGCCAGCTTAACGATGTTTGAGATCCAGCCACCCACCGCCAAAAGCAGAATGGCTATCCAAATGAATGACCAGTTTTTGAGTAAGAAGATCACGCCATCACCTCAGTCGCAGCAGGAGGAAGATCCGGAGTCGCAGGACGAACTTGAGGAATCGAATCCAACCGCATCCCATCCAGAGTGGCAGACCGGGGCATGGTGGTGATGCTGGTTGTGCTTTCCGTGACTGGTGCCGGCGTCTGCTGCGAAACCGTTTTGCATGAGTCCGGCATCAGCAACGCCTGAGTCGACGGTATTGCTACGACTGCCAGACAAATCGTGATCAGCCCGTAGGCCATTGGAAGTAGTCTTTTTCGTTGAAATTGATCCATCTGAGCTCTCCATGCGCGTTTGATTGGCTCGCACGCCCCAGGTGTCTCGCAGGATTTTTGCGGTTCGGGTCTTCATCACTTCCCCCATTGCCACACGAGCCCCCAGGTTAGAGATGGCCACCGCATGGTCATCCAGACGATGCTCCATTTGACCTACTTTCTCTTCCAGTTCGGACAGGCGTGCAGACACACGGCCGGAGAATAACTCCGCCAGGATGAGTCGTAGCGAACGGGGGTGTTTCTTAAGAGAAGAGGAAGGCGTTTGATGTGCCATTTGAAATCCTTTCAATGTCAGAAAGAGTTGCGGCTGGAATGTCCAGCCGCCGTTTTTTGCGTTCCATCCTTGGAACCGTGCCTAACCAGCACGTTGTCATCCTGACGATGGGTAAGATACATGATACAAAATTATAGGTAAATACTTACTTATCATTTTATACCAAAAAAACCAGCATCTTTTTTGTGTGGAGTATCAGCTGCCGCATATGCTGCGATCTTGGCCAGCCTGTCACATATTTCGTTTTCTCGATGCCCGGCGTGACCCTTTACCCAGTTCCACCGGACATTGTGGCGACTGGCGGCTAAATCGAGTCGTTTCCAGAGGTCGACATTCTTAACAGGCTTCTTGTCAGCAGTGATCCAACCATTTTGTTTCCACCCCTTCATCCAGAGGGTCATACCATTTTTGAGATACTGGCTATCTGAGTGCAGGATCACGTTGCAGGAGAATTTAAGGCGTTCCAAAGCTATCAGGGCGCCCATCATCTCCATGCGATTGTTTGTGGTGCTGTGGAAGCCGTCGGAAAACTCGCGTTCTTCGCCGCGGAACTGAAAGACGATGCCATATCCACCGGGCCCGCCTGGGTTTCTGAGACAAGAGCCATCACTGAAAACTTTGACCGTCTTAAACCGGGGATTAAATTCGACAACTGGCGTTTTGAAGTTTTTGCGGGGGTGTTTTTGATACTGGTGCTGCGCACGGCCGGCTGCCGTTTTTCGTCTGGCGTGTGTGCTTGTCGTCATCTCTAACTCCAAAGCGTGCGCCGCCGCCAGTTTTTCCTCGCGCGTGTGCGCACGCGTGTTTATACATATTTATTTTCAATAAATTACTTCCCAGATCGGGTTTATTTTTACCTGAACTGAGCGAACGAAGTGAGTGAAGTTCACCTCGAACGAAGTGAGAGGTTGTCTTTTCAGGTAATACTCTCCCAGGGAGGTGAGTAAAAAATCCTCACCAACCTGGTCGTTTCATAACCTGAAAAGTTATGACCTAAGTCTACTGCCAGCTTAGGCTTGGGAAGTTATGGATGACAGCACCCCAGAACCGAGATCTTCCCACACTTCATGAAGGGGAGTACTGGATTCAACCTCTCAAAATACCCAGACTCGACAATCATAAAGTGACCCTTCTCTCTGCCCACTTTGGTTCCCCCTTCCCCAAATCCCAAAAGGGCTGGTTCTGCGCTGGTTGTGGGCTTTTTTAAGTCTGGTGCCAGTGACGCTATCCTCCACCCACCAGACCGAGATTTCGATTCAGGTCGAAATCGACATCATTCTACAACCACTATGATACATCGTAAACGGTAACTACTTACTTACTTTTATGACTGATCATTTTGTCTACCATGAAGCTGAACTTGCAGAGCAAAAACCTCGTTGATTAGCTCGCCAAGGAGCTGCTCAATCAGGTCTTTGTGTTCGCCAGTGTGCAAACATTTCAGTGACCACTCGTAAAGACTGAATGCCTTTTCACGATCCTTCATGAGTTCGCGAGCGTTAGCCAAAAAATCGCTCTCAACGAGCGCTACAACGTTGGTCGGGTATGCCATGATGGTTTCCTTACTTGTCTTCACAAAAACGATTCTATAGCGTCTGGAAAGGGGTTCCAGAGTGGTCTGGGCGTCTTGTTTCGGTCTGGGAGTGGTCTGGAATCGACAAGGAAAAGCCTGCTTTCGTATATGTTTATAATTAGTACTTAGTTATTTATATATACGAAAGCAGGTTATGAAACACTCCCAGACTCGGATTAAGCAGCCTGTTTCCGTGGTCTTTTTTTCCTGATCACTTTGGCAGGATCGTAACCACCCAGACTTTTCATCACCGTCAGCGGGACTTTATTCATGAAGTGACCAGCGTTCTGACAGAATCCGCGGAAGACCACCAGCATACTTCCGCCGGGGTTGATATTGACCTCAACCAAACCCAATGTGACGTCTGGTTCCATGAACGCTACGCGGCCGCCAGAAAGAACTACCGTCTGGTTTGCGCACTCGGTGGCGCGCTCATACCACATCGTGTCGAGCGATTGCGGAATGAGCATAACGGTGGTTACACCACGCGCTTGCTCTCGGATAGCCGCCTCTATCCAGGGGGTTATTTTGGAGTAGGGCGGGTTGAGAAAGGCCACCGTACCAGGATCACCCCAGCTGGACTTAAGAGCATCTCGTTCCACACCTATGTAGCTCGGAAGAAGCGCGTTTTCTTTGTTACAGGCGACATCAACATCAAACGTAATGCCGAGATATCGCTGAATGGCGACAAACAACCATTTCGGTGTGCGCCAAAGGTCTCGAAGAGAGGCATCTCGCTCTCGCTTTTTGATTTTTTCGGCTGCTATCATTTTACAATCCAATAGGTAAGTACTTACCTATTTTTTCATGTCATCTTACGAATGGCAAATAAAGAAAAAACACGCCAGATTGCTTAACGGGAGACGCTCTGGCGTGTTTTTTACTGTTGGGGCATACGAATAACTGTCCAACGCTCTAAAACTATCAGGGGGCTTCAGAGCGCGAAACGGATCGTCAGCCAATGGAATACTCCGCGATAAATTTCCTTACGATCGGGGACTCTTCATTAAGAAGCAATCTTCCACCATCCCTCGTAGCGATTCCCGTGACTGGGAAAACAGCCATCATCTGGCCAGCCTGAGTCGACGCGGTGCTGAGTGGATATGGCTTTTCCGGATAGCTCATTAACGCCAGCTTAATGCTATTGCTGCTTGCCTCTTTTGTGTCAATAAGATGCCGCAATGCAATCACCGTGTAGATGCTGATATCCGGTCCGCCATTGAACCAATTTAGCAGGTTAGAGATCTTGTCTTTTGCCTTGACCGGCGCCGAATTCATAGCTTCGATGAAGACCTCACGTTTCAGACCAGCCGCAGCATAAAAATCATCGCCCTTATCGTTCAGGTTGAATCGAGGCTTGGGTGCTGCGCGCTCTTTTTTCGCCGCCTTCGACTCTTTTGGCTGAGCCGCAACTGACGATTCTTTGGCGTGTTTCTCCTTTTTTTCATCAGTCTGAGGTTTATCACCCTGTGTCGAGTCGATCTCAGGAAGAGGGGAGGTCGACTCGACTTGAGGTATCTCAACATCAACCACCTTCAGCGACTCATGTTCGTTTTCCAACTCTTCAAACACACAGGTGAGATCGCCGCCGTCTTTCGCTTCCATTACAGTTTCAGCAACAGCCGGCACCGGCACGATCGTCTCATCGTTAAGATCTGCCAGCAGGTCGTCTATTTCGTCCCCTACAACGGCCTCCGAAGCCAGTTTTTCAGGCTCATCGAGCAGTTGCAGCATGGCGGTCAGCTCATCCAGATCATCTTTTTTGACTGTATTGTTGAGGTTGCTCATGTCTCTCTCCTTTACGTTGTGTGAGCGTTTATACGTTTTTGGGTTGAGAGCATTTTGTCAAAACCTATTAGGTGGAAAAGAAGTAAATACAGGCAGTTGGGATAATGATAGGGGCGAAAGCGCCGTCAGGCGCTTTCGAATGGGAGCTTATAGAAGCCGTATTTTTCCCGTGCTTTGAAAAAGCAGTGCATCATCAGATCGGTATCATAGAGCGCGCTGTGCGCCTTAGCCTTGTCATAGACAAAACCCAATGAGAAGGCGAGTTCCTCCAGTCGCGGCCGTTTGCCGTCTTCTGTCGCCCATAATCCGGATAACATAGTGTCCACAAGAGGCAGCTCTGGGAGAGTGACGCCGTACTCTGCTAATTCATGGCGAATAAAGGGGAGGTCGAACGCTTCACCATTGTGAGCAACCAAAACGCTTGCATCGCTAATATAGCGAGCGATTTTACCGGCATGTTCAGACAATAGTGGCTCTGCGGAAAGATCTTCCAGCGAAATGCCATGCACTGCCTGGGCTTTTGGATCGATACTCCGCCGCGGGTTAAAACGCATCGCCAGACTATCGATGTGCTTCTGGGTCTCCAGCTCATAGCGGGTAATGGCTATTTCAATAATCTTGTGGTTAGCCCTAAAGTCCAACCCTGTAGATTCAATATCAAGCCCAGCAACAATAGTTGTCATAACTACTCCTTACAGCTTTTTGGCACCTTTAAGCAGTGCGCTACGCACGAATTGAGCTGCTTTTTTGATGGTCTCCTCCTGCGATTCGCACTCTACCGGCGCACGCCACTCACCAGTGGTGACGTTGAGAATGCGAATTTCATTGGTATCCAGACAAATCGACACATACAGAACAGTGCCGGCAGCCATTTTGATATGCATGGGGAAGATAGGTCGCTTGCCGCGTTCGCTGAACTGGGACATTGCCACATTCAGAACCTCTCCCACATCATCGCCTACCAATCCCTGAACGGACTCAAAAACAGCTCTGATAGCCAGCCTGGCCTCTCGTTCTGTCATCAGCGATCGGGACTGCTCGTCTGCGATGCGTGTTAGCGCCTCTATCGTTTTACGATCTAACTCATCAGCCAGAGATATTTCGCCTAACATTCTGTTTTCCTGAAACTATTTTTGGTGACGTTATTCTGGCATTCCTTCACAGGGGAACAAGAATCAGTGGAAGGTGACGCGATTTGAGATACGGCTCTCTATACGTTCCACATGGCGGTCGATTACTCGCATGATCGAGCGTGCTCTTGCGTCAACGGAAATGCAGGTTCCCGACAGGACGAAAACCTGCAGATCTCCGGATTTGGCCAGAGAGTTAATTTTTGTCAGCTCGCCACACATCAACGAGTCGATACGAGCGACATAAAGGCGATCAAGCGAACCTCTCTGGGCACGTTCATAATCTTGTGCTCTCAAATTCACGCCCGGGCGCAGCCCCGCAATGGCATTAAAATTGGACAACGCGGTCTTGTGGCAAAAACGCTCAATTTCCAGCACCAGATCAATACATCGTTGGTCATTGGTCTGGCCGACCAAATCGAGCGTATAAGCCATCACATCAGCAGGCGTACGGTCTATTACAAAGCCTTCCGCTCCGCGTGTTACCAGCTCAATATGGCGGGCAACTTCCATCTGCACCTGCAGACGCTCAAAGAGCGGCATTGGATCGCCTACGTTGACTCCAAGCCTTGTCATCAGTGCGCCGACGCCAGCATCCACATACGGAATCCCGTAATGCTCGTCGATAAACTTTGCCAGGGTTGTTTTTCCACTGCCCTGAGCGCCAGTGATCCCAATTCGGTAATCCATTACCACCTTCTGTAAACAATCTGTTGGAAGCCTGGCTCATCCTCCGTTACCCGTTGTGTATGAGCCGTTAACACAGGAAAGAAGCCGAGATTACGCATCATTTGCCGCGGAAAATGAGCATCACTGTCAGGAACGTCTACGCCCATATGCGATAGCCAGAGTTCCTCGACGTGAGGCAGAAACAGAGAATAGATCTGCGCACCGCCGATAACCCAAACGGGACCATCAAGCTGCATTACATCGTCCATAGTGGCAGGGTAAAAACCATTGGGCATGAACCCAGATGAGCGCGTCAGAACGACGTTGTGGCGCTCCGGAAGCGGGCGCTTAAGACTTTCCATTGTCTTTCTGCCCATGACGACTGTGGCGTTTGTGGTGAGCTCCCTGAACAGTTTTAACTCTGAGGGGCAGCGCCAGGGGAGTTCGTTTCCTCTACCGATCTCATAATTGCGACCGACAGCTGCAATCATCTTCACTGAGATACCTCATACAATACCGGGCGCTGGTGGAAACCAGACAGAGCGGCTCGTAGGCGTGACGAACTCACCAGTGCCGCGATCATCAGATCATCTTTATGCGCGGCAAGCGTGCGCTTTATATGGGTTTCGTAATTGACTCCACCTGGTGCAAGGTGCAGCCAGTCATAATCAATGCCGAAATCTCTCAGCCATTTTTTGGTTGCGCTTTCGAGCGCTTCCGGACGGTGGCTGATAAGCACCACTTCAGCACCGGAGCGAGCAAAGCCACGCAACATGCGGCTGGTGGGGAATATAAGCTCATCACCTGCAACGAGAGTGTCTGCGTTTTCATCAGCAGCGGCTTTACGATGGCCGGCTCTCGCCAGCACATCTTCAATTTCACATAACACATACATGCCTCTGGCCATATCACACCGCCACTGGAGCCTTAATCCATGGAAGTGGTTCGTAGCCGAAGATCTGCACGCCGTCCCATTTGAAGTCATCCAGCTCTTCCCATTCGTGCGGGAAGACGACGATGGGGTCGGACGACTCCGGATGTTCGCGAGCCAGTAGCTCTTCAACCTGCTCCAAGTGGTTGTTGTAAATGTGAACATCAAAGCCGAAATGGACGAAGGCGCCAGCCATGTGACCCGTGATCTTCGCAATGAACTGCGTGAGGATGCCGTAACCGGCAATATTGAATGGCATACCAAGGAAAGTATCGACACTCCGCTGCACCAGGCAGGAGTTCAGGATACGTTTAGGGATACCAAGCTCATCCAGCATTGGCTCAGAGATACTGCCTCGCTGCTCTATCAGGCAAAGCATCTGGGTATAGATCGATTCATAGCCATGCCGGTTATGCTGGATGCCAATGTCGGTGGCCATAGACAAACGGGTCTGGAAATCGAGCTCACGACTCCATACGGATAACACAAAGTGGCAAGGTGGAAGCTTCATATCCTCCAGCTCACCAACATTCCAGGCATTAAGCAGTATGCGGCGATCGGTCGGGTCGTTGCGCAACTGATCAACCATACGTTGTAACTGATCGATTTCACGGGTGATAACGACGCGGTCTTCATTCAGCCCAATGTAACCTTCAACGCGATAACCACGTTCCAGGAAGATGTCCTCCTTAAGGCGATACTCGCAGTAAGGGACAATTCTGGTGTCCTCCCATCGGCGCCACTGCTTGCCATATACAGGCCCTAAATCGCCATTATCATCGGCCCAAGCATCCCAGATCTTCACACCATGCTCTTTAAGGAACCCAATGTTGCCTGAACCTTGTAAATACCATTCAAGCTCAACCAGTAGCGGTTTAAGGTTTACCTGTTTTGAAGAAATGAGCGGAACAGCCCCGCCGGTAAGCATGTAGTAGGAAGGCACATAAGAAACGCCAAGCGTACCGGTGCCGGTGCGATCTTCGGAAGGAACGCCGGTATCAACAACGGTCTGAATGACACGGCCATAAGAGCTCGAAGCCAGCTGACCGTTACTGAATTCTCGATTAAGTAAAAAAGACAAGATGACCTCAAATAATAAGTAAGTACATACCTATCATTTTAAACACAGAGAAGACATCCAGGCTAGAAATTAAGTAAAAAAATGGTGGCCACTGGGCCACCAACGCTCAACTTTATCGAAAATAAAGATTGATAAGGATAGAAATGGACAATAGATCACACGTACATTTCAATATATATTGATAAGTTAGTACTTACAAGCTGTTTTTAACCACTTCATACAGCGAAGATGCCTGTGCTTGCTCAAGGAAACGAGACAGATCGACATCGCTATATGTCGGCGATTTAAGGATTTTTCCATCAGACAGGCGATAGCCGATCATCATGTCAGTGCCGTCAGCATGGCGGAATCCGAGATCATTATTATCATATTTACAGCTCTCAACGGCAAGACGACGCGCTTCAGCATCCGCCGGCCACAGCTTTGTCATATTAGAACGGTGGATCTCCGCCACCAGCTCCACGACGTCGACGCCAAGGAATTCAGCCAGGCGATACACCATCATGCACGCCACATAGATTTTGTTCATCACGCGGCGCAGATCCTGAATCAGCTCAGCATCACCTACCTTGTTATGTTCAAGTTTATCGGCCAGCGCGGCCAACATAAGCGCAGCTTCTTCTGCTTCATTGAAGGGGATGGCCATATCGTCGAAGACGGTATTTCCAGGCACCATAATGGTATGAATAAAGCGATCGACGCTTTGCTCCTGAGTGTAGTAGCTCATGCCAGTTGATAGCCCACCTTTGATGGCTACCATCGTCCCGACACCCACATACAGGAAGTCAGCCATTGCATCCAGCAATCCCTGCATATCCCCTTTTTTCGCTGCAGGCAGCCCTTCTTCTACCGCCTCTTCATGGATCAGCTTAGCGCGCAGGCGCAGCAGCTCCGGAGTGGGCATTACACGACGCGGATGCTGAAACAGCTCGTGGAACTGGTCAACCATCTTGTAAATACTCTATGTCGCTTCTCCAAAACCGGGGTTCAGCTCATATGGCTCTGGTTTGAAGCCCACCAGCTTATCGGTGGCCAGCTTGAGATGGTCGGTCAGTTTCGTTAATTTCATGCTTTATCTTTCCTTAGTGCTTTTTTTCGCGTTCATTGTGGCCCAGAGCGACCAGGCCACAAAATCTTTATCCAGGCTTACAAATCGGCAAACTGGCTTAGGCCAGCGCGATCAACAGCGGAGTCAATCTGGCCAACGAGATAAGTGCTTTGCTCAGCTTCCTGCGGCGCAATCTGCAAGGTGTCGGACAACAGCCATTTGTTCATCCACACCAGCGGGTCATCTTTTATCTCCGGGTACAGTGGTTTCAGGCCAAGACGGCGCATCGCAAGATTGGTTCGGTATTTAACATAGCTTTTCAGGATATCTGCGTTTAAGCCAATCATTGAGCCATCTTTAAACAGGTAATCTGCCCAGCGCATTTCCTGTTCGGCAACGTCCATCATGGTCTGATAGATGAATGGTTCCTCATCCGCAGCGATCTGGGCCCATAGCAAGCCTTCGCGGCCTGTACGCATAAACCGGAGCATTCGTTCTGTGCCTTCGCAATGAAGCGCCTCATCGCGCGCAATGAAACGCATGATTTTGGTGTTGCCCTCAAGTAATTTCCTTTCTCCAAAAGCAAACGTACAGGCGAAGCTAACGTAAAAACGAATGGCCTCCAGCGCGTTGATGGATAC
>ERZ1026890.585-NODE-585-length-19699-cov-6.815007_pt1 | contig 19699 bp, 16 predicted proteins | sample MGYA00380175_ERZ1026890 | MGnify/ENA primary metagenome ERZ1026890 (study PRJEB33269, sample SAMEA4719811) | human gut metagenome | biome: human-associated habitat; feature: organic feature; material: feces | place: Cameroon | collected 2013-10 ...
GGCAAGGAGACCAACACCATGGAGCTGCAGCGCCGGGGCTATGCCGAGTGCTTCAGCTTTATGGGCTATGCACCCATTATCTTCATCTCTGCCCAGACTGGCTACAACGTGAACAAACTGATGCAGCTGATCCGGGATGTGGATGCCGAGAACGGTGCCCGCGTGCCCACCGGCGTGCTGAACGAGATGCTGGCCCGCGCGACCGCCCGGATGCAGCCCCCCAGCGACAAGGGCCGCCGCCTGAAGATCTACTACCTGACGCAGGCCTCCACCCGTCCCCCCACGTTCGTGGCCTTCGTGAACGCAAAGCACCTGTTCCACTTCAGCTATCAGCGGTATCTCATCAACCAGATCCGCGAAAACTTTGGTCTGGAGCATACGCCCATCCGTCTGGTCGTGCGGGAGCGCGGCTCCGGCGAGGTGGGTGCCAAGGACGTATAACACGTCAGGGAGGCTCAGATGATGGAATCTGTTCTCATCGCTGCGGTGTCTGCTGTGCAGGCGTATCTGCTGGGCAGCATCGACACCGGTATCCTCGTCAGCAAGTTTTTGTACCACGATGATGTACGCAAGTACGGCAGCGGCGCTGCAGGCATGACCAATATGCTGCGCACCTTCGGCAAAAAGGCGGCGGCGCTTACCGCTTTTGGTGATGTGCTCAAGGGTGTGTTGGCCGTGTGCATCGGCCGCTGGCTGTTCACCCTGATGCCGGAAAGCACCACGCTCTCGCCCTATCTTGCGGTGTACCTTGCCGCGATCTTTGCCATTATCGGCCATTTGAAGCCTCTGTATTTCGGCTTCAAGGGCGGCAAAGGCGTGCTGGTGGCGGGCGGCACCATTCTGGCTATCCAGCCGGTGCTGATCCCCTTTCTGGCAGTCATCTTTCTGGTCTGCCTGCTGCCCACCGGCATGGTGTCGCTGGGCAGTGTGACCATGGCAGCACTCTACCCGGTGCTCACCATCCTGTACGGGGTGTTCCGGGGCTATTCTGCCGCCGACCTTACCGTGTGCACCATCGGCTCAGTGATCATGGCCGCAATGGTCATTTATATGCACCGCTCCAATATCCAGCGCATCCGCGAGGGCAAGGAGTACCGCTTTGGCCGTCACGGCAAAAAGTAACAGAAAATAGTAAACCACCCCGCAGCAGCCGTTCACCGGCCGCTGCGGGGTGGTTTTTGTATAGGCTTATTCCTTTGTCTCGGTCTCTTCCTCAGGCTTTGCTTCGGAATGCCGCCGACGGAACCAGTCGGCGGGGATACCGCTCTGGGCGGGGGTAAGATCCGGCGCAGGGTGACCATCCGGCAGATGCGCACCAAAGGCCGGGACAAAGAAGAACTTGCGCACGATGAAGATCAGTGCGATGGCGCCCACGCTGAGCAGGTTCTCCACGGCGGAATCGTGTCCCACCACCAGATGGCGGGCAATGGCGTACAGCAGCACCTCAAGGCTGCTGCCGGGGCTGTGCTTGGCCAGCATCTTGATGAACTCAATGCCGATCACAATGTCCAAGCTGCGCTCCAGAAAGGTGCGGATCTCTGCCTCGTTGCCATCGAACAGCAGGCCGGGCATCCAGCGGATCAGGGGTACAACGCTGAGCAGCAGACCAATCAGCACCAGCCCGGATAACAGCACTTCCAGCAGACTGGAAGCCTGAATAATGCGGTTGCGCAGGGAGGTACGCCAGTGGCTTTCTACCGGGTGAGAGGGATGTTCCATAGTAAGACCTTCCTTTCGGCATTCTGCTGCATAAAGATCGACAAAATCCTGCCTTTATTGTAGCAGACGAGAGAAGGTCTGTCAATTTCAATCCACGATGGTGACGGTGGTCTGCGGGCCGACGGCCACATAGCCGGACTTTTTGATGCAGTCCTGCCCGGCGTCGGTGTCCAGCCAGTCGTACAGGCGGCGCTCCGGGCTGTCGGCGGCGGCATCCGGGTGGATGACGGCGTAAAAATCGTTGCACAAGGGGTAGCTGCCGTCGGCAAGGGTGTCGTTGCTGGGGGTCACGCCGTCCACCGCCAGCAGCCGCAGCCCGGGCTTGGAATACATCTGGTCGATGTAGTAATACACGGAAAAACCGATGGCGTTGGCGCTGTTGTTGTAATCGGCAATGCTGTCCACCAGCTCGCCCATGGCGGCAGGTGCCAGCTCAGAGGGTGGGGTCATCAACTCTCCGCCCTGAATGAGCAGCTTTTTGAACAGGGTCTGACTGCCAGAGTCCTCGCCGCGCTGGAAGGCAACGATTTCCTGATTCTTGCCGCCCACATCCTTCCAGTTGGTGATCTTTCCGGCATAGATGTCCCGCAGCTGCTGCCGGGTAAGCGCCTGCACGGGGTTATCCTCGTTGACGATGAACACCAGCGCGTCCACCCCGATGGGTTTCTGCTCCAGCTGCACATTGGCCTCTTGTAGCTCTTCTTTTACATAGTCCGGCGCTTCGTACACCACCAGCATCCGGGTGGTGGTGTCGTACAGACCAAAGTTCTCCCATGCGTAGGCGGTGGTGCTCACGGTGATGCTGCTGCGGGCTTCCTCCAAGTCCATGCCGGTGGTATCGGCCAGCATCTGCGCCATCAGCGGGATGCAGGCGGTGCTGCCGTCCAGCGGGGGAAACTCATCCACGGTCAGGAACGGCTCAGGCTGCTGCACAGTCGAGGACGCTGCAGAGGACGCGGGCGGCTCTGCGGCAGAGGAAGCCGTGCTGCCGGAGGGCGCATCCGTGCCCTTACAGGCGGTCAGTACCCCGGCAGCGGAGCAGGCAGCCAGCCCCAGCAGAAAGCTGCGGCGGGAAATTTTAGCGTTTTTCATAAGAAAGCCCTCCTGAATCAATAGCCATAACTCGGTTCATCGTCCGCAGTGGCAGACGAGAAAATACTCTGGCAGTACAGCCAGTTGCCGCTTGTGTCCATCCAGCCCACATAAAAGCCCCGCTGTGCCGCAAACACATGGTCGGGCAGGGCGTTTAGACTGTTGGAATAGTACCTGGTGCAGCTGGAAAGCCCCTGTAATACTACCTTGCCGTTTGCATCCAGCACATCGTATACGTTGCCGTAGGCGCTGCCCGCAGCGGCGCGGCTGCCGTAGAACATGGGTCTGCCGTCGGGGTCGGTGGTCAGGTAGTTGATATAGCTGTACTTGCCTTGCAGGGCGGTCAGGTCGCTGACAAGCCCCTGCGGGCCGTACAGCCGGGTGGCGGTGGTCTCGTAGCGGTCGTTGTCCTGCAATTTCAGCCAGACATAGCCACTGCCGCAGTTGCTCATCCGTACCCGCTGCTGGTGCTCCACCGGTTCTACGGTGGTGTCGGTCAGCAGCTTTCCGTTGTCCGTGCTGTACACCCGCAGACTGCCATCCAGCGCGTAGACGGCTACGGTGTTGTCGGTGGCGTTCACATCGTACAGCGGGGTCTTTGCGCCGATCTCCAAATCGTAAAGGTCGTAGCCATGGCCCTCGCCGCTGTGCCATGTTACCACATAGCCCGGGAAATATTGACTGGGCTGTTCGTCAAAGGCGGCGATCAATCCGCGATCCTCGGTGGTCATATCCCGCAGCTCGTACCGGCCGTCGCCGGTGGAAAAGCTGGCAAGCCCACCCGGGTAGACCTGTAAAAAGCCTGTGCACTGCTCGCCGGTCAGGACGTTGTACAAAATCCGGTCGGTGGTTTCTTCCCCGGTGGTAACATCCAGCACCACCCAGTCGCTCAGGGTGTCGCTGTCGTAGAAAAGGCGGTATGCCGAGGCGGCGTCGGCGCGGTAGACAGGGGTGCCGTCCTTTTCCTGCACCACCACCCAGCTGTTCTGGCGGTAGTCGGTATCCCAGTCGTAATCGTCCAGCCCCTCCGGGCGGGCGTAGCAGCTGAATACCAGCTTATCGCCGCATAGGGTGCAGCTGTATGCGCCCTCCGGTACCGACAGCGCTGCGCCGGTGGCAAGGTCGATGACCTGACAGGTGCCATAACCGGACTCCGGGACGTATCCACCATCGATCAGGCGGCTTTCCTGCAGCACCAGCAGGCCGTTTTGCAGGGTGGCGCTCTGCTCGCCCTCAAAGGACATTACTTCGGTGCCGGTCTTGTCGTACAGGGCGGTGCGGCGTCCGCCCCGGCCGGTAGGGTCGGACCAGCTGCGCAGCCAGTAGTCTGCGGTGCCGGTGGCACTGTCCTCCACCAGCGAGACGTTCTCACTGCGGGCAGACTGGTGCAGCGGGGTGCTGCCGCACAGGATGGTGGTGCTGCTTCCGGAACGGCTGTCGCAGTACAGCACCCGCAAACGGCTATCGTTCAGCACGGCAGGGTCGTACAGGGGTTTGCCGTTGTCGTCCGTAGGTACCGAAACGGCAGAGCTTGCAGCACCCGGCACGCCGGTGGCGGGCGGCAGCAGGGCACAGCCGCAGCCTAAAGTAAGGGCAAGGGCAGTGCAGACTGCCCCGCAGCCGATACGCAAGACAACACGCTTCATAAAAACCACTCCTTTGCAAAAACAGGGAGGAAAATTTTTCCGTTCACTCAGAATACGAAACAGCCGCATTTTTCATTGCAGAACTTGCAGAAAAATGCGGCTAAAAACGGTTACAATTACATTACAGCTGCACCGGGGCATGGGACGCTTCTGCCTTGTCCATCTGCTCCAGCTGCCGCAGAAAGGCCAGCAAAAAGGGCAGCGAGATGAAGCAGGTGAGCGTATCCGCAATGGGCTGGCAGAGCTCCACGCCCACAAGCCCCAGCACCCGGGGAAGTACAAGAATCAACGGGATAAAGCACACGCCCTGCCGGCAGCAGGCCAGAAAGGTGGCACGCCCGGCCTTGCCAACGCTCTGGAAGGTCATGTTGGTCACCACGATCACCGGCTGCAGAAGGATGGCAAAGCACTGGTAGCGGAAGGCGGGCAGCGCCACGGCAGTGACCTCTGGGTCGTCCCGGAACAGGCGGATCAGGTTTTCATCGTTCCACCAGCACACCGCGATCAGCACCACCAGCAGCGCAAAGGCGGCTTTCAGGGTAAAGACGGCGGCCTGCCGTACCCGGTGGTACTTGCGGGCACCGTAGTTGAAGGACGCCACCGGCTGCAAGCCCTGTCCCACGCCGATGGCCACCGAGAGGATGAACATAAAAATGCGGGACACGATGCTCATGCCCGCCACGGCGGCATCGCCGTAGCTGCGGGCGGCAATGTTCAGCAGCATCCCGCCGATGCTGTTCAGCCCCTGACGGCCAAAGCTGGGCGCGCCGCCTGCAAGGATCTGCAAAAACTCGCGCGGCTCCCGGGTGACGGCAGAAAGCCGGAACTGGCTGACCGTTTTGCCCCGCAGGAACATATACAGCAGAATGCCAAAGCTGATGGTCTGGCTGAGGGCAGTGGCGATACCGGCACCGGCAGTGCCCAGCCCTAAAGCGAACATGAACAGCGGGTCCAGTGCGATGTTCAGCAGTCCGCCGGTGACAAGCCCGACCATGGCAAGGTTCGCCTTGCCCTCATACCGCAGGATGTTGTTCATCACCAGACTGGAGATCATCAGCGGTGCGGCAAGCAGGATGGGGCGGGCGTAGGCGCAGGCATGGGGCAGAATGGTATCGGTGCTGCCCAGCAGCATCATAAAGTCCGGCAGGGTGGCAAGGCCGACCACCGCCAGCACTACGCCAAAGGCCAGCGCCGTAAAAAAGCTGGTGGAAGCAAAGCGGGTGGCGGCGTGGGTATCCTGACTGCCCAAGCGGCGGCTGATGATGGTGCCGGAGCCGTGCCCCAGCATAAAGCCCAGCGCCTGAATGATGGCCATCAGGCTGGAAACGACACCCACCGCGCCGGAAGCGCTGGTGGAGATGCGCCCCACAAAAAAGGTATCGGCCAGATTGTAGATGCTGGTGATCAGCATACTCAAAATCGTGGGCGCGGCCAGACTGAGGATCAGCCGGGGGATAGGGGTCTCAGTCATTTTGTGATACTGCACCGCAGTGCGGTCCTGCTGGGTCATGGGCAAATATCCTCCTTCAAAAAACGAGAAAACCGCCCCTTTCAGAGCGGCAGATAGTCCTGATGAAAACAGTATAACGCAGTTGCGACAAAATGTCGAGGGAATAAAAACGGCCTTTCGCCCCTGCGAAGGGGCGAAAAAGCAGGCGAAAACAGGATGGTTTCTATATAAAGTGCTAAAGAATTGTCGAATTGCTTGTGAAAAATCACGATATGTGGTATTCTTTATAAGAAGGAATTGGAAAAATCTGTGCATTTTATGATTGGGAGGGATTTGTACATGAAATCCGTAGCACAAACTGTGATCGAGGCCGACCGCTTTTATACCATTGCCGCTCACACCGGCAATGTCATTCAGGCAGTGGAGGGCAGTAAGGACGGCGGCACTGTCCGTCTGGGCAAGTATGACCACAAGCCCGAGCAGGAGTGGAGCTTTGTCCGCGAGGGCGATGGTGTGTACCGCATCCGCAACCGTGCCTCCGGCAAGCTGCTGGATCTGACCATGACCGGCACCGCCAATGGCACATGGCTGCACCTGTGGGAGGACGTGGGCGGCACGTCCCAGATGTGGAAGGTGGAGCACACCCCGGAGGGCACCGTGCGTCTGCGCTCTTCTTGGGCAGGCGGCAAGTGCGTGGACACCGTGGGCATCGGTGCCGAGGTGGGCGCTGTGCTGCAGATCTGGCAGGAGGTGCCCGGCGGTGGTGACCAGCTGTGGGTCATCTCTGAGGTAAAGGACCGCGTAAAGCGTGCCGCCAAGGTTGAACAAGCAGCACCCGCTGCCGAGACGAAGGCCGCACCGGCCAAGGAAGCCGCTCCCGCCAAGAAGCCCGCAGCCCGCAAGCCCCGCACCACCAAGAAGGTGGAGGAGAAGCCCGCTACGCCCGCCGCAAAGGCTGCAGAGCCGGTCAAGGCAGAAAAGCCCGCTGCAAAGAAGGCTGCTAAGGCAAAGGCTGAGCCTGCTGCTCCCGCAGTAGAGGTGAAGGCAGCTCCCGCCGTGGCAACCAAGGCCGAGCCTGTTACTAAGGCTGAACCGGCTGCCAAGGCAGCGCCCGCAGCGGAAGCCAAGACTGCCCCTGCCGCAGCAAAGCCCAAGGCAAAGCGTGCACCCTGCAAAAAGACCGTAAAGAAGTAAGAAATCATAAAAAGCAAAAAAATCGGACAGACCGCGGTCTGTCCGATTTTTTGCGTTTATAGAAGCTTTTTATGCAGCAGGGGCGGCAGCATCATCGCTCTGGGCAGCGGTCTGCACGAACTGCACGATGCTCTCGATGGTCTTGCGCAGCTGCACAAGGCTTTCCACGTCAGAGTCCTGCATCCGGGAAGTAGGGGCGGTCACCACGGTCTGGGAGGCAGTCACCGTGCCGGAAAGTTCTGCATGGATATGGTGGGCGGGCACGTCCAGCAGGATGTGCACCTTGGGGGACAGGGTCTTGAGCAGCCCCTGCTTTTCGATACCCAGAATCAGCTGCGGCGCATCCTCCCCGGCGGTGAGGTTCGGCAGCTGAAGGTAGAGGTATCCTTCTTTCGCGTTGGCGGGCTGCACGGTTTTGAGCTGTTTCAAGTCCAGCTGAAAGTCGTTCACCTGCTGCAAGCCGGTGGCGGCGGGGTCTACCCCCAGCAGGGTGGCCAGCTGGTCTTGGGAGATGTAGCTGCCCAGCGACCAGCCCGGCAGCAGCAGGCTTGCCAGCGGATACTCGGCCACGACCGTGCTGCGCAGCTTGTTGTACAGCTGCCCGGCGTCGTAAAGGGTCTCTTCCTCGCTGATGTACATCCGGGTCAGAGGGGCATCGTTGACGGTGCTGGTGCCCGCCGGGTACAGCGCCAGCTGCACTGCCCGGGGGGTGTACTGGCCGGTCAGGCTGCCGATGGTGCCGCCGAACTTGTCCAGCAGGGCGTAAAGAGCAGGGGGCTCGGCCTCGGTGGAGGTGATGGTGTAGTCCAGCGCAAAGCTGGCACCGCTCTGGAATGCCTTGACCCTGCGGCTGACCAAGCTGTACAGCACTGCCGCAGCCACCACGCACACCAAAACCAGACACAGCAGAACGATCAGCGCCGCCCGCAGACCGGTGCGCTTTTTGTGGGAAGATGCCATGGGAAACCTCTCCTTCCGGTAAAACGTATTTGCTTCAGCATAACGGAACTGCACGCAAATGTCAAGCGCCGCAAACTGCGGACAAAACAAAAAACCTGAAACATTTCTGTTTCAGGTTTCTGGCGGAAAGATGGGGATTCGAACCCCAGAACGCTTTTGACACGTTACACGATTTCCAGTCGTGCGCCTTAGACCAACTCAGCCATCTTTCCACATCTTTTGTTCTGCCTTTGGGCGGGTGCCCTTGGCGCTCCACTATAATACCTGAAAGCAGGCTTTTTGTCAAGGATTTTTTTGAAAAAAATCAGACTTTTTTAAAAATGACGAAAAGACGCGAGAAAGCATTCAGCCGCATGGATGGAAAGTACAAAAAGCCCTTGACGCACCTTTAAAATAGGTCTATATTGAGGGCAAAGAGCACTGCGGTGGGTCATTTTGTGCCGCAGCGGCGGGAAATATAAGGAGGATGCTTTTATGACTTATCCTGAAGTACTTGCCAATGCCCGTACCTGCATTGGTCAATACTGCAAGGCCTGCCCGGTGTGCAACGGCGTGGCCTGTAAAAACCAGATCCCCGGTCCGGGTGCCAAGGGTGTGGGCGATACCGCTATCCGCAATTATAATAAGTGGGCAGATATCCGGGTGAACATGGACACCCTGTGCCCCGGCGGTGCACCGGACACCACGCTGGAGCTGTTCGGCAAAAGCTTCCGCTATCCCTTCTTTGCGGGCCCCGTGGGCGCAGTGAACCTGCACTACTCCGATACCTACACCGACATGACCTATAATGACGTGCTGGTGCGTGCTTGTGCCGAAAACGGCATTGCTGCCTTTACAGGCGACGGCACCAACCCCACCGTGATGGAGATGGCCACCCGCGCCATTGGCGCTGCGGGCGGCTGCGGCGTGCCCACCATCAAGCCGTGGAACATCGACACCATCCGGGAAAAGATGGCACAGGCCAAGGCCAGCGGCTGCTTTGCCGTGGCCATGGATGTGGACGCAGCGGGTCTGCCTTTCCTGAAGAACATGACCCCGCCCGCCGGCAGCAAGAGCGTGGAGGAACTGGCCGAGATTGTGCAGCTGGCGGAGCGTCCCTTCATCGTCAAGGGCGTGATGACCGTTAAGGGCGCACTGAAGGCAAAGCAGGCCGGTGCCGCCGCCATCGTGGTGTCCAACCACGGCGGCCGCGTGCTGGATCAGTGCCCTGCCACCGCCGAGGTGCTGCCGGAGATCGCCGCAGCCCTCAAGGGCGCCGGCGTGAAGGTGCTGGTGGACGGCGGCATCCGCACCGGTGTGGATGTGTTCAAGGCACTGGCACTGGGCGCAGACGGCGTTCTGATCTGCCGCCCCTTCGTGACCGCAGTTTACGGCGGCGGCGCAGAGGGCGTGAAGTGCTACATCGACAAGCTGGCCGGGGAGCTGGCCGACACCATGCAGATGTGCGGTGCCCATACGCTGGCGGAGATCACCCCGGATATGGTGCGGGTCTGAGCGTTCTATTATAAGTAACAAAAAAGGAGATGCCCTGCAGGGCATCTCCTTTTTTGTTACTTCAAGGTGCCGTCCAGCACCTGCTGGTAATACCACGGCTTCGGGGCGTGGAAGGTCTTGCCGCTGAGGAAGGCAAAGTCCGGCTGGGTGAAGCGGGGCATGGTCAGCTCCCATGCGCACAGCGCCTGATACTTCAGCTTCAGCTCCCGGTTGGCGCTGTTGTTGCCGTACTTGCTGTCGCCAAGAATGGGGCAGCCGATGCTTGCCATGTGGGCGCGGATCTGGTGGGTGCGTCCGGTGATCAGCTGCACCTTCAGCAGGGCCAGACGGCCGGAGACGGCGATGGTCTCGTACCGGGTCTCCACCTCCTTGGCACCGGGCTGCTTGTCCTCCACGATCTTCACAATGCCGCGGTCAGCATCCTTGAGCAGATAGCCGCCCAAGGTGGCGTCCGGCGGCATGGGACGGCCAAAGGTGACGCAGAGGTAGGTCTTTTGCACCTCACGGTTCTTGATGGCAGAAAGGAACAGCTCCTCGGCCTCCGGGGTCTTGGCAATGATCACAAGGCCGCTGGTGCCGGTGTCCAGCCGGTGGCACAAGGCGGGGGTGTACAGGTCGTTCTCCTTGTACTCGCCCTGCTTGTTCAGGTACAGCAGCGCGCGGTTCAGCAGAGTATCGTCCTCCGGGCCGTCCACCGCAACGCCGGCGGGCTTGTTCACGATCAGGATCTGCGGGCAGTCGTACACCACCTGTGCCGGGGTGCGGGCGTTCTTCCATGCGGGACCTTCCACCCGGCGGTCGGCGTCCAGCACATCGTCCAGAATGAACAGCTTGATCTCGTCGCCTGCCATCACGCGGGTGGAAAGCGGCTGCTTTTTGCCGTTCAGCTTGATCTTGTTCTCCCGCAGCGCCTTATTCAGGCGGCCGGGGGTCAGGGCGGGGTACTGCTGGGTCAGATAATTGTCCAGCCGGGTGGGGGCAAGACACTTTACTTTTAAAATTTTCACGGGAAATTCCTCTCTATCTTAAAATCAGTTGCAATAGAATGGGTTCTTGATTCGTTTTTATTGTAGCGGAATAAATCTACCACGTCAAGAAAGAAGGTATTTTTATGAACCTGAAATATAAGATTCTGGCTGTTCTGGCTGCGGGCATCGCATTGACGGCCTGCGGCGGCTCCGGCACCCCCGCCAGCACCCCCGCATCCAGTGCAGTGCCGGCCTCGTCCCATGTGGCAGAAGAAGGCGTTACAGAGCCAATCAATCTGCTGACATGGACACTGGATGACCTTGATGACACGCAGACCACCACATTTGTTTCTGCCTCCATTACCTCCGGCGTGCAGGACGGCAAATTGACTGCAAAGGTGTTCAGCTACGACCTTTATAAAAAAGAGGAGATTGAAAACCTTGCCGTTGGCGACAAGATCACCTTCCACGAAGAGGGTGCGGCATGGAATCAGGTCGTGAACAATGCGGTGACGAGCATCGAAAAAAATGACGAATACCATCTTGTAAGCATCAACGGCGGCATGGAGCAGCCCGGCGGGCTGGACTTGAAGCTGGAGGATGATGACACCTACCGGACGATGACCTTTGACGATTACCCGCTCTATTACGAGATGGGAGAAAAGACGATGCCGCTGGCAGAGGATGTAGTGCTGAAGGACAGTTCTGCCGACCCGCAGGCCGAAGCCGTGGAGACTACGGGCGCGGATGCGGTGGCAGCAGCGATCAACGCAGACCCCGATAACTGGACCACCTATAATACCACGCTGGTGGTGCAGGGCGGCAAGGTGCTGGAGGTGCGCCGCATCTGGGTGCCGTAAATTTTGCTCAAAACCGTTGACAAACGTTTTGCGTATGCTATAATTTAGCTGTACGCAAAGGGGCACTTCGCCTGCCTTGCGGAATGTAAAATTATGACAGATGGCAATGATGGGGTCAGAAATGCACACACCACCGTCCAGAGAGAGCGCCCACGGCTGTAAGGTGCTCCGGTCGGGATCATTTCGCGCCACCCCGGAGCTTCCGGCGAATGCAAACCGGACGCTGCGCAGCGTTAATGCGCCGAAAGCGGCAGGGGACAAGTGATCCTTTGCAATTTGGGTGGTACCACGGAGTTTGATGCACAAGCAGCCTTCGTCCCTTTTGGGATGAGGGCTGTTTTTTGTTTTTTCTCCGTGCCGCCCCTCTGCCATAACAGCATAAAAACGGCGCACAAACGCCAAAGACAATTGAGGAGAGAAAGATCTATGCAATGGACCGGTTTGAATGAACTGCGCGAAAAGTACCTGAGCTTCTTTGAAAGCAAGGGTCATCTGCGTCTGGACAGCTTCCCCCTGGTACCCAAGAACGACCCCAGCTTGCTGCTGATCAACAGCGGCATGGCTCCCATGAAGAAGTGGTTTCTGGCACAGGAGGAGCCGCCCCGTCATCGCGTGACCACCTGCCAGAAGTGCATCCGCACCCCGGATATCGAGCGCGTGGGCATCACTGCCCGCCACGGCACCTTCTTTGAGATGCTGGGTAACTTCTCCTTCCAGGATTACTTCAAAGACGAGGTCATCCCTTGGGCTTGGGAGTTCCTGACCAGCGATGAGTGGATGGCTATCCCCAAGGACCGTCTGCACATCTCTGTGTATGAGGAGGACGACGAGGCCTACGATATCTGGACCAAGAAGGTTGGCATCGCCCCGGACCACATGGTACGTCTGGGCAAGGAGGACAACTTCTGGGAGCACGGCTCCGGCCCGTGCGGCCCCTGCTCCGAGATCTATTTTGACCGCGGCCCTGAGTACGGCTGCGGCAAGCCGACCTGCGGCGTGGGCTGTGACTGCGACCGCTATATGGAGATCTGGAACCTCGTGTTCAGCCAGTTCGACGCCGACGGCAAGGGTCACTACGAGCGTCTGGCACGCCCCAACATTGATACCGGCATGGGCTTGGAGCGTCTGGCCTGCGTGATGCAGAACGTGGGCAACCTGTTCGAGGTGGATACCGTGCAGAGTGTGCTGCACCATGTGGAGCACATTGCAGGCAAGACCTACAAGCAGGACCCCAAGACCGATATCTCCATCCGCGTCATCACCGACCATATCCGCAGCTGCACCTTTATGGTGTCTGACGGCATCCTGCCCTCCAACGAGGGCCGCGGCTATGTGCTGCGCCGTCTGCTGCGCCGTGCCGCCCGCCATGGCCGGATGCTGGGCATCGATCACCCCTTCCTCGTGGATCTGGTGGAGACCGTCATCCAGTCCAGCGAGTCCGCTTACCCCGAGCTGCGTGAGCATGACGCCTATATCAAGAAGGTCATCGGCACCGAGGAGGCAAACTTTGCCCGCACCATCGATGCCGGCATGAACATCCTGAACAACATGATCGACCGTCTGGAGAAGGCACACCAGAAGCTGCTGAGCGGCATGGACGCCTTCAAGCTGAACGATACCTTCGGTTTCCCGCTGGATCTGACCAAGGAGATCGCCGCCGAGCAGGGTCTGGAGATCGACGAGGACGGCTTCCACGCAGAGATGAAGAAGCAGAAGGAGCGCGCCCGCGCCGAGCGCCTGAAGAAGAACATCTCCGGCTGGAGCGAGGATCTGTTCGGCGCACTGGAGGCTGAGCCCACCGTCTTTACCGGTTACGACACCCTGACCGACAAGGGCACCGTTGTGGCGCTGAGCGATGAAGAGACCCTGACCGATGCCATTGCTACCGATGAGGAGGCAAAGGACGGCGTGCTGGTGGTGCTGGATAAGACCCCCTTCTACGCAGAAATGGGCGGTCAGGCTGCCGACCACGGCGTGCTGAACGGTGCCGAGTGCAGCCTGCGTGTGCTGGACGTGAAAAAGACCCCCAAGGGCTACTACGTCCACACCTGCGTGCTGGAAAGCGGCATTGTGAAGGTGGGCGATGTGCTGACCGCACAGGTGGACAAGGGCTACCGCATGGCCATTGCCCGCAACCACACCGCTACCCACCTGCTGCAGGCTGCCCTGCGTGAGGTGCTGGGCGACCATGTGCATCAGGCTGGTTCCTATCAGGATGCCTCCATCACCCACTTCGACTTCACTCACTTCAGCGCCGTGACCCCCGAGGAACTGGCACGGGTGCAGAAGATCGTTAACGATAAGATCTTTGACTCCATGAATGTCACCGTGCAGGAGATGCCGGTGGAGGAAGCCAAGAAGCTGGGCGCAATGGCTCTGTTTGGCGAAAAGTACGGCAAGGTGGTCCGCGTGGTGGATATCGAGGGCTGGTCTACCGAGTTCTGCGGCGGCACCCATGTCAAGAACACCGCCCAGATCGGCGGCTTCAAGATCGTCAGCGAGTCCTCTGTGGCTGCCGGCATCCGCCGTATCGAGGCTGTCACCGGCCGCAACCTGCTGATCCGTGCAAACCTGCAGGAGGCTATGCTGCATGATGTGGCCAACACCCTGAAGGCCAACAACGTGGCTGCTCTGCCCGCCCGTGCCGAGGCTGTGATGGCCGAGAACAAGGCCATGAGCCGCGAGCTGGAGGAGATGAAGGCCAAGATCGCCGCCTCCAAGGTGGACAGCCTGTTTGACAATGCCGAGGAAGCAGACGGCGTGAAGATCGCCTCCGCATACTTTACCGGTACTACTGGCGACACCCTGCGCGGTATGTGCGACAGCATCCGCGACAAGGCCGTGAACCCCGTGGTGGCTGTTCTGGTGGGCAAGGCTGAGGATAAGATCACCATGGCTGTTACCGTGAATAAGCTGGCACAGGAAAAGGGCCTGAAGGCCGGTGTGCTGGTCAAGGAGTTGTCTGCTATTGCCGGCGGCAAGGGCGGCGGCAAGCCGGACTTTGCAATGGCCGGTCTGAAGGACGAGACCAAGATCGACGAGGCACTGGCTTCTGTGAGCGCCATCGTCAAGAAGGCTCTGGGCTAAAAAGATCCATGTCCCCGCCCGGTGCCGGATGCGCGCCGGGTGGCGGGCTTTTGTAGAAGCAGGAAGGAGTGTTCCCCCATGGAAGATTGTCTGTTTTGCATGATCGCAGAGGGCAAGATCCCCTCTAAAAAGCTGTACGAGGATGACCAGGTAGTGGCATTCTACGACATCAACCCGCAGGCAAAGGTGCATTTCCTTGTGGTTCCCCGCAAGCACATCTCCTCTGCCGCTGCGCTGACCGAGGAGGATGGTGCTCTGCTGGGCCACATCTTCACCGTCATCGCAAAGCTGGCCAAGGAGCAGGGACTGGAAAACGGTTACCGCATCATCTCCAACGTGGGCGAGGACGCAGGCCAGACCGTGAAGCATCTGCATTTCCATGTTCTGGGCGGCGAAAAACTGCCTGTCTGATTCCAATACGAAAGGGAGATTTTGATTATGGCTGAAACTTATACCCTGCACGTCGCAGGCCTGACCCGTGAGCTGACCATCTGCAAGGTGAACGACCACATGGACATTGCAGCTTTTATCATGCTGGGTGATGCCGAGCTGACCGTGGCCGCTGCTGCGGAGCTGCTGAAGAAGTGCCCGGATTTTGATATCCTGCTCACCGCCGAGGCCAAGGGTATTCCGCTGGCACACGAGATGAGCCGCCAGAGCGGCAAGCCCTACATCTGCGCCCGCAAGGGTGTCAAGCTGTATATGCCGGACCCCGTGGTGGTGGAGGACCAGTCCATTACCACTGCCGGTAAGCAGAAGCTGGTCATCGACCGCAAGGAGCTGGAAAAGATGAACGGCAAGCGGGTGCTGGTGGTAGACGATGTCATCTCCACCGGCGGTTCTCTGAAGGCACTGGACGCGCTGGCAGAAAAGACCCAGTGCACCATCGTGGGTCAGGCCGCTGTTCTGGCCGAGGGCGACGCTTCTGAGCGCAAGGATATCATCTTCCTTGAGCCGCTGCCCCTGTTCTTCCACTAAGCCGGGATGCGCCGCCCGCTCTGCGCGTTCTGCGCCGGAATGATGGGCCTTAGTTTCCTATGGACTTTTTTGCCGCAAACGGAGCTTTTTATGCCGTTTGCGGCATTTTTTGTTGCCTTTTTGCTGCTGCTTTGCATCCCGCGCCGCAGCCGCAAGCTGGCGCTCTGTCTGCTGCTGGGCGCACTGGCGGGGCTTTGCGCGGTGCATACCACGAGCGCCCGGCTGGAGCGTGTCCGGGCAAATTACGCCGGGCGCACCGTGCTGCTGACTGCTGAGGTGGAGCGCGTGGACAGTAACTATTTTTCGGACACAGTGGACGCGACCCTGTGGGTAGAAAGCGTGAACGGCAGCCCGGCGGGCTTTCGCATAGCCTGTGCAGAGCTGCCCGCCTGCGCGGCAGGGCAGCGGGTGCAGGGCGGGTTCACGCTGTCGGCACCGGATGAAGCAGAACGGACGGCGCAGTACGCAGACGGCATCGCTTTGCAGGCAGAGCCGTTGGCAGAAAAGCCGCAGCTCACCGTACTGGGCGAAAGCGGCAGCTTCCGTGCCCGCACCCACCGCTTGCAGCAAAAACTGAGCGAGAGCCTGCGCCGTGCCATGCACCGGGACACCGGCGGCGTGCTGGCTGCTATGACGGTGGGAGACCGCAGCGGGCTTTCGGCGCAGCTGCGCAGCGCCTACCGGGGTGCGGGGCTTTCCCATGTGCTGGTGGTCAGCGGCATGCACGTTTCCATCCTGTGCGGGGATATCCTGAGCGTTTTGCTGCCCTATCGCTGGGAGCAGAGCTATCGCCGCCGCAGACGGCGTGCAGTGGGCAAAAGCCTGCTGGCGCTGGTGCTGATGGGCGTGACCGGCTTTACGCACTCGGTGCGCCGCGCCGCTGTGGCGGTGTGGGTCAGCGCCTTGGGCGTGTGGGTGTGGGGACCGCCGGACGCCCTTACCTCGCTGGCGGCGGCAGGCATCCTGATGACCGCCGCCAACAGCTATGCGGTGTGGGATATCGGCTTTGAACTCTCCTTTGCGGCAGTGGTGGGCACGGTGGCGGGCAACGCCTGCATCCGCCGGATGCGGGACGCCCACGACAGGCGTTTCTGGGTCAAAGCGGGGGAAAACCTGCAAAAGCCGGTCAGACGCCCGTGGTACAGCAAATTGCCGAAGGGCGCGCAGGGTCTTGCAGAGAGTGCCTGCATTGCCGCCTGCGCCTCGGCGGCTACCTTCCCGGTGCTGGTGCTGCGCGGCCTGAGTGTCAGCGCATGGGCGGTGGTTTCCAGCATCGCGGTGCTGTGGATGGTGCAGCCGCTGCTTTTGCTGGGGCTGGCAGTAGCCTTTGTGGGACTGGTGCCGTGGTTGGCACCGGTGCACGGCGTGCTTTCCCGGGCGGCAGACCTGCTCACCGGGCTATTGAACGGCTGGGCGGTCTGGCTCAGCACAAAGCCCGGGGCATCCATTTACTTTGATACCGCTTACGCAGCGCTGGTCTGTCTGCTGCTGTGCGGGCTTGGGGTGCTGGCTTTCCGCTGGCGGGTGCGTCTGCGGGTGGCGCTGCCGGGCATTTTGCTGGCGGCAGCGGTGGGCATCGGGCTGGGCAACGCGCTCAGCCGGGACGTGGTGCACATCGACCTTGTGGGCAGCGCGCAGGCACCTGCGGTGGTGGTTGCCCAGAACGACCGGGCAGTGGTACTGTTCCGGGGCGGTAGCGCCGCCCAGCGTGCGGTGGAAAACCAGCTGGCACGGCGGGGCGTGCGCACCGTGGAGCTGGTGGCAGACCTGCGCATGAATGCAAAAACCGCCTGTACCCTGCCCGCGCAGCAGGGCATCCGGGCAGAGCGTCTGCCGGTCAATGCCAGCCGCAAGCTGCGCTGCACCCCGGCGGCGGTGGAACTGCTGCGCACCCGGGAAGGGTGTCTTGTGCGGCTGAGCATCGGCAACCGGCAGTTTGTGACCTTAAGCGGCAAGGCAGAGCTGGCGCAGCCGCTGCAGACAGAGTGGCTGATCGCTACGCCGAAAAAACCGGAGACAGTGCAGTACCAAAAACTGCTGGCGCTGCGCAGTTACAGTTGGATGACGCCGGAAACGCAGTACACGTCCTCCCTCAGCCTGCGCCGCACCGGCGGCGAAAGGCTAGGGTAATGCTTTGCAATCCGGGTCGAGTGTGGTACAATACAAAGAGCAATTTATAACAGGAAAGGGGCATTTGCATGGCCACGGAAGCAAAACTCCGGCAGCTGGCCGACAAGGGCTGCCCGGTCTACTATTTTTATTCCAGCGAGCGGTATCTGGTGCGGCAGGCAGTGGCGGCGGCGGTGCGGGTGCTGTCGGCAGACAGCGACGAGGACGCCACAATCCTAGACGGTGCCGCCCCGGAGCTGGAACAGCTTATCATGGCAGCGGGCACCATCTCATTTTTTGGCACCCGGCGCGTGGTGGTGCTGCCGGAAATAGACCCCGCAGCCTACGGCAGCAAGGACCTGGACGAGTTGTGCAGTACCCTTTCCAGCTTGGAAAACGCCGTGGCGGTGCTGGGCAGCGTGTTCCCACTGGAACGCGGAAAAACCAAGCTGGGCAAGCAGGCGCAAAAGCTGCAAGCCCAGTGCAAGGCCATTGGCTACACGGAAGAACTGGCAAAGCCCCGCCCCTTTGAACTGAAAAATCTGATGATGGAGCGCGCAAAGGCGCAGGGCGCAACCCTGCCGGACGGCGCAGCCACCGCATTGCTGGAGCGCTGCGGCGAGGACCCCTTTCTGCTGGAAAACGAGGTGGACAAGCTCTGTGCCCTGTCCGGCTACCAGACCGTGAGCGCTTCCATGGTGGCAGAGATGGGCACAGTGAGCCTTGAAGCGGATGTGTTCGAGATGATCCGCATGATTACCGCCAAAAACGCCACCGGAGCCTGCAAAAAGTTACAGACCCTGCTGCGGCTGCAGCAGGAGCCCATCGCCATTACGGCGGCGATGATCGGCAGCTATGTAGACCTGTACCGGGTAAAGCTTGGGGCGGCAAAGCGGAAAAATTACAGTGCGGTGCACAAAGATTTTGGCTATAAGGGCAGCGACTACCGGCTGAAGCGCTCGGCAGAGACTGCCGCCCACTACACCCTGCCCCAGCTGGAGGCCTGCTTGCAGGTGCTGCTGGAGCTGGACCAGAGCCTGAAAAGCCAGCCTGTGGCGGCGCAGACACTGCTGGAAACAGCACTGTGCCGTCTGGCGCTGGCGGGGAGCGGAAGATGATGCAAAGCGAGATGATCCATACCGACCGGGTGCTGATCGTGGAGGGTAAGTACGATGCCGTCCGTCTGGCGCACCTGACCGATGCCATGATCCTGCTGACGGATGGTTTTGGCATTTATAAAGACAAACAGCGCCAGCAGCTGTTCCGAGCGCTGGCGCAGAAAAACGGTCTGATCTTACTCACGGATTCGGACGCGGCAGGCTTCCGCATCCGCAACTACATCACCAACATGGTGGGTGCGCAGAATGTGGTGCAGGCCTATGTGCCCGCCATCCACGGCAAGGAAAAGCGCAAGGCGCAGCCCGGCAAGGAGGGCTTGCTGGGGGTAGAGGGCGTGGATGACGCCCTTGTGCGGCAGGCACTGTTGGACGCCTTGGGCGCGGAAGCCGGTGCCGCGCCGGCGCGTCCGGCGGGGCGGCAGATCACCTACACCGACCTGTACGAGTGGGGGCTTTCCGGCAAGCCCGGCAGCGCCGAGCGCAAGGCTAGACTCTTGAATGCGCTGGGGCTGCCGCCGCGCCTTTCCAAAAAGGAACTGGTAGAGGCTTTTAACCGGCTATATACTTTTGAACAACTGGACGAGTTGCAGTTGAAAATTTTGCAGGAGTGAAAACTAGCTGTGTTTGCCCCACGCCTGCCGCAGCAGTTCCAGCGCGTGGGTCTCCAGCCGGGAAACGTAGCTGCGGCTGATGCCCAGCAGCCCGGCGGTCTCCAGCTGGGTCAGAGGCGGTTGCCCGGCCAGCCCGTACCGCAGCAGTAAGATCTGCCGCTCCCGGGCGGGCAGGGTGTCCAGCAGCTGCCGCAGCCGCCGGACATCCTCCTGCCGCTCACAGCTGTCCTCCATGCAAAAGCCGTCCTGTATCACGTCCGCTAAGGTCAGCGCCGAGTCCCCGTCTGCCTCCAAGGCTTCTTGCAGGGAAACGGTCTGCCCGCTCTTGCGCTCCCGCCGGAACTGCATACGGATCTCGTTTTCAATGCAGCGGCTGGCATAAGTGGAAAACCGCGCCTTGCGTGTGGCATCAA
>ERZ1026890.592-NODE-592-length-19302-cov-35.646698_pt1 | contig 19302 bp, 9 predicted proteins | sample MGYA00380175_ERZ1026890 | MGnify/ENA primary metagenome ERZ1026890 (study PRJEB33269, sample SAMEA4719811) | human gut metagenome | biome: human-associated habitat; feature: organic feature; material: feces | place: Cameroon | collected 2013-10 ...
TTTAGCGTCTTTTAGCTGTTTTATTGATTTACGACAAGGTTTTGTGTCCGAACACAACACTTGTTAACACATAATAGCAAGCGTTTAACAAACCCATCAGTTTTCTTTGCTTTACGCCATAAAAGCCTTAACTTTGCATCCATGAAAAAACAAGATACTAAAACAAAAGATTCGAAACCGCATTACGCTCTCCTTGACGGTCTGCGAGGCGTGGCGGCACTTCTCGTGGTATGGTATCACGTATTCGAGGGATTTCAGTTTGCGGGCAACAAGCCCGTTATTGACTTCATCAATCACGGCTACCTTGCCGTCGACTTCTTCTTCATCCTTTCCGGATTTGTGGTCGGCTATGCCTATGACAACCGCTGGGGAAAGACGCTGACCTTGGGAGGATTCTTCCGCCGCCGTCTTATCCGCCTCCAGCCGATGGTCATTATGGGTGCTGTGATTGGCGCTGTGTCGTTCCTTCTCAGCGGCATGGAGCGATGGGACGGCACGCACGCCACGCTTTGGCTCACCTTTCTCGCCTTCGTCTGTGGATGCCTAATGCTCCCTGCCCTACCCGGAATGCCGCGTGAGGTACGCGGCAACGGCGAGATGTTTCCGCTGAACGGACCGTGCTGGTCGCTCTTCTTCGAGTACGTTGGCAACATCGTATACGCGCTATTCATACGGCGTCTGTCAACACGTCTGCTCGCCGTACTTTCGTTTGCGCTCTGCTGCGCCCTGACATGGTTTGCCGTAACTGACCAGTCGGGCTACGGATCTATCGGAGTGGGATGGACGGTTGATTCCGTCAACATACTCGGAGGACTGCTTCGCATGCTTTGTCCTTTCACCATGGGCTTGCTCTTGTCGCGCATATTTAAGCCTATGAAGAATGTCCGCGGAGCTTTCTGGATAAGCGCTGCCCTACTGCTCGCCATCTTCCACGTACCTTATATATATAGCGACGCTGCGCTGAGCCTCAACGGTGTGTTCGAGGCAGCATGCATCATAGGCGTGTTCCCGCTGGTGGTGTGGTATGCTGCGTCCGGCAAAACCACAGACGAAGCCTCAACGCGCATCTGCCGCTTCCTTGGCGACATATCATATCCGCTCTACATCGTACACTATCCGATAATGTACGCTTTCTATATGTGGCTCATCAAGACACGCCAATACACGCTACACGAGACTTGGCCCGCGGCATTGGCCGCAGTAGCATCCAGTATCGTCCTGGCATGGCTGTGCCTCAAGCTGTACGATATGCCGATAAGAAAATGGTTGAGAAACCTATAAAAACGAAACGTCTCCCATATATATAATAAGGTGGAACATTATTGTTCTTACTTTTCTTCGTTCTTGTCTCCTCCCATCAACCTTTTCTGTTCACGCTCAAAGTTCTCCAAGAAGTGAATCTCTACAGGCGAGAGGTCGTTCTTGGTACGCTCCTTGAATTTGTCGTATTCTTGGTCGGCTTTCTCTTTGAAATCTCCAATACCTTGCGATAGAATACCTTCTCACTGGAGCGGATGTCACGTATTCTTGCAAGCAGTTCGTCAAAGTAGTTGCCACCTCCTGCTCTCTTCAATAGGTCATCGTTCATGGCGAAGCCTTTTACTATATACTTCTTCAATAGCTCCATGCTTAGTGGTTATTGCAAAAAATGCAACAACCTCTTTTTCGTCAAGTTCGCCATCCTTCAACACATTCTTTATATGTCGTGAGATAGTGGACTTATTACGCTGAAACAACTCTGCCATCTGGTCAAGTGATAGCCAGACAGTATCGTTCTGCAACTTCACTTCTATCTGTGAATCACCGTCAGGAGTTTGATATAATAAAAATTGCCCTTTATCCATAATGTTATAATCATTTCAAATACAAATATATACTTTTCATTTTAATCCTACTGCGTTTTTCAAGTTAAATAACAAAAAACGCCTCCCATAACCCTTGCGGACTATGGGAGGCGTCATATTATGTAAATCTTCTAAGAAAGAAGAAGATTACTTCTTGTTGAGAGCGAGGTCGATAGCCACGGCGATAGCTACAGAAGCACCTACCATCGGGTTGTTACCCATACCGAGGAAGCCCATCATCTCTACATGAGCAGGAACTGAAGAAGAACCTGCGAACTGAGCGTCAGAGTGCATACGGCCGAGAGTATCAGTCATACCGTAAGAAGCAGGACCTGCAGCCATGTTGTCCGGGTGGAGTGTACGGCCTGTACCGCCACCTGAAGCTACTGAGAAGTAAGGCTTGCCGGCGAGGATACGCTCCTTCTTGTATGTACCAGCTACCGGGTGCTGGAAGCGTGTCGGGTTGGTAGAGTTACCAGTGATTGATACGTCTACGTCCTCGCTCCAGTTGATCGCTACACCCTCGCGAACGTCGTTGGCACCGTAGCAGTTAACCTTAGCACGGGGACCGTCTGAGTAAGCGATGCGGTCAACAACCTTCAACTCACCTGTATAGTAGTCGAACTCTGTCTTTACGTATGTGAAACCGTTGATACGGCTGATGATCTGAGCAGCGTCCTTGCCAAGACCGTTGAGGATAACGCGGAGCGGGTTCTTACGAACCTTGTTAGCCATCTCAGCAATCTTGATAGCACCCTCAGCAGCAGCGAAAGACTCGTGACCAGCCAAGAAAGCGAAGCACTGAGTCTCCTCACGGAGCAAACGAGCAGCCAAGTTACCGTGACCGAGACCAACCTTACGGTCGTCAGCTACAGAACCAGGGATGCAGAAAGCCTGCAAACCGATACCGATAGCCTCAGCTGCGTCAGCAGCAGTCTTAGCACCTTTCTTGATAGCGATAGCAGCACCAGCTACATACGCCCACTTAGCGTTCTCGAAGCAGATACGCTGAGTATCTTCACACATCTGATAAGGGTCAACACCTGCGTCCTCGCAGATTTGATTAGCCTCTTCCAAGCTCTTGATACCGTTAGCATTAAGAGCAGCAAGAACCTGCTTCTCGCGACGTTCCTGACTTTCGTAACTTACTTTTCTAATCATATCTGTATCTCCTTATTATTCTTTACGTGGATCAATTGCTTTAACAACACCCTGCTCAGCAGTTGTACGACCGTAGCTACCTGTGAACTTCTTGACAGCCTCGTTAGCGTCCATACCGTTCTTGATAGCTTCCATCATCTTGCCGAGGTGAACATACTCATAACCACAAACCTGGCTGTCCTTATCCAAGAACTGCTTTGTGATGTAACCCTCTGTCAACTCGAGGTAACGTGTACCCTTAGCTACAGTACCATAGAGAGTACCAGTCTGTGAACGAAGACCCTTACCCAAGTCCTCAAGACCTGCACCGATAACAAGACCGCCCTCAGAGAAAGCGCTCTGGCTACGACCGTAAACAATCTGGAGGAAGAGCTCGCGCATTGCTGTATTGATAGCATCGCAAACGAGGTCAGTGTTCAAAGCCTCAAGGATAGTCTTGCCTGGAAGAATCTCAGAAGCCATAGCAGCTGAGTGAGTCATACCAGTACAACCGATAGTCTCAACGAGAGCCTCCTGAATAACGCCTTCCTTGATGTTCAAAGAGAGCTTGCAAGCACCCTGCTGAGGAGCACACCAACCCACACCGTGAGTATAACCAGAAATATCCTTAATCTCCTTGGCGTAGATCCATTTTCCTTCTTCAGGAATTGGAGCCGGTCCGTGGTTAGGACCCTTTGCGACAACGCACATGTTGTCTACTTCTTTTGAATAAATCATAATCGGTATAATAAATAAATTATTAATGTAAAAGTCTTATCCATACGCGAGCGACGCTATATCCTATATATAATAAGGTATAGACGCTCTACTCATTTACGTTTACAAAATTACAAAAAAAGACTTAGACAATACCTATTTCAAGGTACTTTTTTGTTTGTATTTCAGTATTTTCACTTCTCAACAGCAAAAAGCAGTAACAGCCTGTTAAAAAACATGCTGTTACTACTTCTCTTAATTTGTCATTATCATCTTACGGCAATCTTCTCTGCCTTACCGTTTCTCACGCGGATGTAGACGCCAGCTGCCTTTGGCTTCTGTCTCAAGGCACAGCCGTCGTAAGTATACCATTTTTCATCAGCCTCACTGTTTTCCACTTCCACGATACTTGTCGTAATCGAGCGTTCATCGAAAGCAATTTCAAAAGGACTCTTCCTATTGCCTACCACAGCGTCGTCAGAATACTCCAGCGTATTGTCGGAAATCAGGATGTCTGCTCCATACTTTATTCTGAAAGTCAGTTTCTCGACAGACTCACCAGGAATTGTCATGAAGACGATGCCGTCACTGTCAGTCGTTCCAGTGGTACGACACTCGCTACCGGCAAACACTCCCGTCTCGCATTCTGCAAGCGGTTTTCCGCAATAAACGACACGGGCAACGACGGTCATATTGCCAGGATACTTACTGTCATCCACCGGATTGAATACTGTCATCGTTACTGGCAGGTACTCCATTGCGGCGGCCTTCGCCTTTGCCATGCTCTTCGGATATGAGAAAGAGCGGTCGGCATCAGCCTTGCTAAGATACATATAACCTTGCGACGGAACAAGAGCCTGCAGGGTGCCTGCCCATTCGTAACCATCGAAGATAGCGAAGCCTGACTTACCCTTTACAAGGTCACCGTCTACGGGATTGAGCGAAGCGAATGCATCACCAAGGCTTATGGCTGCCGTACCGTTGTATGCCAGCCAGTTCCAGCCATTCCTTACGGTAATCGTACGCTCTGAGTCTGTCGGAGACAAACCGATGACTGAAAGCTCCTCGGCATTGTTCATAAGCACTTTATACATCTCCCGGTTGTTCATCAGGATGTCACCACCGTCCCAGAGGTTCTCGTATCTCATGATGGAGCGCTTCTTGCTCTTCACCACATCAACGCTGCCGGATATCGTCGACATCAAAGAAGTGGCATTCATATCGTTGGCCACTACAGAGAGAGACATCCAGTTCCATCCCTCACCCAGGGTCATCGTCTGTTCTATCATTTCAAGAGCGTCAAGGACCACAGGCTCCTGGAATGAGCCAAACACTCCACTGACATTGAAGTCTATGTCACGGCTTGTCTTTACCATAGGCCATACGGTTCCCGTGGAAGCATCATACACTCTGAACGTCACGTTCTTGTTCTTGTCGTCAGCATTGCCTGCAATGTCGAGCATGACAAAATAGTCATCGTAGCGCTTGTTGTAAACAGGATGAGCCACGCCTCTGCACTCACCGTCTACGAATGCCGCAACAATATCATCAGGGTCGTTTGACGGAATGCCCTGTATAGACAGACTTCCTACAAGATTCATCGAACTTGAATACTTGCCGTTATCAACTGTCCATGTGGGAACACTTCCCCTAACGTTCAGTTCGAGAGTCAGCGGTACGGCAATGTCGTCAGAGTTGACAAGATAGACTGTCTCCGAATATCTGCCGACCGGACAACTCTTGGCGACGGTGAAACATACAGTCTGCTGCGACAGCGGCGACAGCATACCTGATGTAGCGTCAGCCTTGAGCCATTGCGGCAGGTTGCTGATGGTCCATTCCTGCTGAGTTCCGCCCTTGTTCACAATGACAGCACTGAAGGTCGACTGCTGACCTACCTCCTGCTCCATAGCAACATTGTCCTCCATCCATGAAAGAGCGTTGCGGTGTACATAAGCCGACCAGCACACTGGCTCGCAGTAGTTGCCGTTGACATCCTTGACGCGCTTAACCCTGAAGTTAAGAGTACATCCCTCAATCCGAGCCGGAGCCTCGTCAATGTTGATCACAATCTTTTCGTTGCTTGCAGTAAACGAGAACGGCACATTGGTCTCCACCGGTTTCTCCTTAAGAGCAGGAGCCACATCTGAGAACATAAGTCCTGATGAAGAGCCGACCATCCTTCTCGTCATATTCATGGCGACGATACATGTATCGACAGGAACGGTCTGCAGCTGATTGCCGCTATCAAGGATTTTTGTTTCAAACGGGAAGTAAGCCACGAGTCCGGTCTCCTTTCCGGTGAGCCTCAACTTGCGGTTGTCCGCCAGGGTGGAAGCATCCAGAGTGGCGTTCCACACCCTCACCTCATCAATGCCACCTTTCAGACGGCGGTCGTAAACGTAAGTCTGATCCGGATTCACACGTCTGCGCACTCCGACAAAGATTGAGTCAGAGTTAAGCGAACCGACATTTCGTGACGACAATGACAATGCACGCTGTCCGTCAACATAAAGGGATGTGTTTCCGGAGCGAAGCACATTCAGCGCGATATGATGCCACTGGTTATCGGCAACATCAATCGTTGAAGTCTGCTGCACGTTGTCAGAAGCCGTCAGTCTGATCTGTCCGTTCTTGTCTGTCCACACGTCAATGTCGCCCATCTGCAGAATCTGAGCCTCAGCCTGCTGTTTTCCTGCCTTGACCCACAGCTCCACGGCTCTGTTGTCCTCTGTTCCGACAGCCAGGTCGCCGGCGAAGAAAGCAAGATGAGCGTTACCGTCAAGACTGACAGCTTTGTTCACGTTGTTCAGATACCATGTATCGCCGGTTGCCACGAGATGACGGTTACGCGCATAGTCGTTAATCAGCGTGCCGTCGCCCTCATCCATTTTCCAGTAACCTATGAGATGAGCCGTAGAAGGCATCTTGGTTAGCTGGCGCTGGCGCTGAGCCTCTGTGTTGTCGTGGGCGACGTCCCACAGAGTCAGTTCATGAATAGCGCCTTTCAGATTCTCGCCTACCGACAGAGTGCCTGCTCCGTTGTAAGCCTCCGTAACGCAATCTCTGAACAGGTCCTTGGTCTGAGCCGTAGCCTCATCAGCCACGGTAGCGTTAAGCAGACCGCCGTTGCCGTCACGCTTATAGCTCACCGTGAGGTAGCACCATGAGTCCTGCGGCACTGTCTCCGAGGAAGTGAAGGTGTCGTTGCCGACAGACAGCACGAGATGCATGCCACGGTCGAGAGCAATCTTGAATTTCTCCGTTCCGTTGCCATGAGACAGTACCGTACCCTCGCCCGTAGCCTTCAGCCACATATCCGTAGAGAAGTCCTTTTCGGCAAGCGAGAACGAAGCCTCAGTGGCAGCAGCCAACTCCTTGCCCTGCATGGCAAACGCCGTATTGTGGGCAATTTCCGATCCGTTGAGCACACCGGTTATCTCGAAGTTGCCGTCGTTGCTTAATGCTCCCTTCACGATTTCCTCATTAAAGGTCACGCTTATATCGTCAGCGATGTCCAGGATGCCGTTGGAAGGTTGTGGCAATCCGAGCGGTTTCGGTTTCACCATATCCTTTGCAATCAGTATCTCGTTGCTGGAGCGTGCCACTTCGTCTCCGCCGTATGAGCTGACGGAAAGCACTCTGAAGCGATAGTTGCCGTCGGCAAGACCGTGCATATTATAATTATACACGACATGCGGCACGTTAGGCAGCAGCTCATTATTGACGGTGAGGTTTTTCGGGTCGACAACATATTCCTTCAGCGTGAGCCAGTCGGACGCTCCCGGTGCGTAGGTCTGAATGCGGAAAGCCTTCAGTCCCGGATAAGTTCTGTCAAACTGGTTGAAGGTTATTCCGAGCGTGTCACTTGTTATTGTGTTCACCACGTTCTTGTCGAGAGCCATATTTACAGCTGACGACGAAGGCATGAAGTCGGCTGATATATAAACCGTGTCGGCTATCACGTCCCACGTGCCCGAACTGTCATACTGATACTGCGACGCAAGCACAATGGCGATGCTGTCAAACTGGAGTTGTCCCTGGTTGGTCTGCTCCAGCTGCAACTGCTTCACGACAGTCTCCGTGGCGGGCACTTTTATAAGTCTGCCTTCGGTAAGCACCTTGCCGTCGATGGATATCTTGGCACCGTTGGCATTGTTCTCGTCATTTGAGATAAGACGGAAATACACATCCTCCTGGGTTTCGGAGTTGTTGCGCAGCTGCAGCGTGAAGTTGGCAGCACCACCGGTAGGCACATTGCTCACCTTCGACCACTTCAGGTTGTCAACCATAATCTCCGGCACCTCTATCTGTTGTGTGGCCTCCATAATGACCTTCTCTCCGGGCTTGTAGTAAGAAGTACGCACTTCGCCCTCGTAAGGTGCAGAGGTCTGTCCTGCCATTGTTCGGAATATCGGTCCCCAGTTGTCATACTGATAGACGTCCACCGACAAGGCATCACCATTACCATCCTCAGCGAGTGTGTAGGTAAAGTTAGACGACTGCGTGGTCGACTCTTCGTCATACTTGTGTGTTCCGCCTCCGGAATTGTCCTCAAGGATGGCCTCAAAACCGAAACCGTTCACAATCATACCCGTACTCAGAAGCACATGAACAATACCCATCGTGGTCTGTTCGCTGCTCTTTGTGTAAGTGGAGTCCACCGTCTGGCTCATCGTAAGCGACGAACCTGAGTCGAACGAGAAGTTGTTGGTGCGATACTTCGAAGCCTGTTCGTTGGCAAGCACCTTCTGCTGCTCGTTGGTCTTGAGATGCAGATACCAGTTCTTGATGGCGTTGTTCATGTCGCTCACCTCGTCAACGAACTTCTTGTTGGGATCCACGCCTTGAGGCATTACCATCCTGTATGACGGTCCTACGGAAGAAGGTTGTGAGCAGACGCCCTCTTCTTCCGACCATACGTCTTTATCGTCATTGTCTGAGCCGAATCTTTCGTCTGTCGGTTCCAAAGCCGTGACATACACCGGCTTGTCGGTAGTGTTGACGTAACTGTCAACTGATTCTGCCGGCAGGGTGATGAGCAGGCTGTTTCTCACTTTCTCAAGGTTGGGCAGCAGCGTGTTCTCTATATAGTTGGCGGAATACATAAACTCCGTGTCATAATCCAGTCCTGTAATGGTTATGGTATGACAGTCGAGCTTGGCCTTGTCCTGTCCTGTGCCGTCACGCAGCAGTGTCACCTCATTGGCATCTCCGAAGACAAGATTGGTGGACGAACCTACGAACACGTCGTCCTGCGCACCGACGTATGCCGGATCGGAAGATGTGGATATCGTACGTTCTGTCGTAATTGATCGGGTCCAGCTCGTTGCGTTCTCGCCCTCGGTGGTAACAATCATACCTGCCTCCTGGTCATGCTTCGTTTCGGAGCGTGCCTCCGTCATCCAGCCCACGGCGCCCGTAGCAATGGTAATACACCATCCGAGATTTGCCACGGCAGTGGTGTTTGTCTGTGAAGAGTACACGGTGCCTCGCGTCTTGATATGGTTCACCGTGGTACCCTTTGTCCACGACGCACTCGATGCAGATCCGGGCGGGTCTCTCAGAATCATCTCCAAGACATTAGGTCCTCTGGTGACGAAGTTGTTGCCGGTAGGCTTTGAGCCGAGGATAACAGCCTCCAGACCGTTCTCCCTCCACTTTTTCGAGACGCCGTCCACTTCATAATAGAACTGTATTGCCTTTGTGAACGGACTGGTGGTATTGGGGCTTCCTGCCTTCCATGTGTAAGTGAACGTACCCTTGTCGTCGAGTTGTATCTGACTGGTCTTCACCCCTTCGTCATCATCGTCACTGTCGCCATATACCGTCTGGTCAGCCGACAGAGCATTGCTGATAAGCACCGTGGTACTGTCAAGCGGAACCTTCTCGTAGACATACTTGCCGTCGTCGTCCTTCTTGTCGTAGTTGGTATACTCCTCATACGCCTCAAGCTTGAAGGTATACTTGTCAAGGGCGTTGAACAGCGGATAACCGTAATTATATTTCGCAGTACTTACGTAGGTCTGCGGATCCTTAGTCTCTTCATACACCGTGGCGTCGAAGTTGCCCTGAGCATCATACACATTATATGTTCTGATGCCGAACGCACCGATATTGTTGTCGGTCTGCGTCACGTTGAACACCGGCTCCGTATGCCAGGCATAGTTGAATGCCTTGTTGTATCTGTACACTTTCAGTTCTCCGTCCACAGACACCGTGTCGGTCTCTTCGTGCAGCGGGTCGGAGAGGTCAATGGAATAGCTCTGCGTTATGAGGTTTTCGCCATTAAACGGATTGTCCGTATTGTTTCCGGCAAACTTCACCTCCTGAAGTGCATACCTCAGCGGCGGAAGCATGGCCGAAAACTCTCCTGTCTTCGGGTCAGTCTTGATATAGGCGAAACTGCTGTAGTTGGCTGCTCCGCGGTACGACTCGCTGCTTATCAATGGGGTCTGGGAAGTAACGTCCAGGCGGTTCTTGTTCTCCTCCACCTTATAGATGCCGTTATCCTTCACGGTCACGGCATTGAAGATGGCCTGTCCGTTGTTCGTATCCAGACACTCGAGCGTGATGACGGTCTGTCCGATATTGTTGTTGCTCAGACCGAAGCCCACGTTCTTTTTCATTTCATGCAGGCCGCCGGCTATGCGTCCCGTGAAGTTAACGAGCGTTGAATCGTTGAACTGCAGGTTGCTTATCGGCTGTTCGCAGAGGAACGTGGTGCCGATGCCCTGGGGATCTTCCGGATAGCGTCCGTTGCCTACGAACACGTGGCCTTCCTTGCTCAGCTCTATATAGTGTCTGCCGATAGGCACGCTCACGCTGAACGTTCCGTCGCTTGAGGTCTGTGCCAGTTTGCCGTTGTTGCTTGCCGCCTTGCCGTCTACGTATACGGTGCAGCCCTCAACGGGGATTGTGGTATTGGCATAATAAACCTTTCCGCTGACGGGGAAGGACGACTGGTCGCTGAAGTCCACTCCGCTATAGACAAGCGACGAGGCACTTACATAACGGCTGGAATAAATCGGCGAGAAGGAATGTGTGCCCAGCTGCGGCGTGATGGTGTATGTCGTTCCCGAGCCGTTGAACGGCACTCCTCTCAGAGTATAGTTTCCCTGCGAGTCGGTCACGGCAAAGAGGCTGAGCATGTTTGCCGGCGGCAATGTGCCAGACACCTTACACAGCTTGATATTGCCGTGATGAGCGTTAGCCACGCCGTTGGTCTTCGAGTAGTCGTAAGCCGTAAGCTGGTCTTCGATGCCTTCGTCTACGGGCCAGTAGATAAAGAGGCCGTCCTCCACTCCGCTGAGCGGATGATTATAGTTTTCTTTTATCTCTTCTTCCGTAAGGGCTTTGCCGCTGAAAAGGCGCATCTCGTCGATGTAGCCTGCGAAACAGCTATTCTGGTCGTTCTCCGATGCCGTACCGCCAAAGCAGACAGCATCCACGGACGCAGCAAGGTTGCCGGCAGCATTGGTGTAAGTGTGGATGCTGTCGTTATCGTCTATGAGCGTCACTCTGAATCCGGACAGCGAGTCGCAGGAAAGGGTTACTGACGTGAAGCAGCTCTCCTTCAGCCACAGACCGGTGTTTGCCGATGTGCTGCCGTCTTCGAGGAAGAGCGGATAACGGTTGCCGGTCTTTGTGCCGAGCGAAAGTCTGTGTCGGTCGCCAAGACTGAATATCACGGCGTTGCCGTCGGTCATGTCTATCTGGGATGCCGGACTGACGAGCAGCTGTGCCGTGTAGGCACGCGCAAACTTGTCCTTCTCCTCATCGCTGAAAGTCTGTCTCACTCCGGAGCCGGCTCCGCTTGTCTGTAGCGTATAGAACTGTTCCGTGTCTTTCTGTCCGTCACTCTTGGTGAGCACCACCTTTACGCCTGCCACAGCCGTTCCCTGATCGTAGCTGATACGTCCGGAGAGGGTTCCGGTGCTGCGGCAAAAACCGTCGCAAAGCTCCTCACCTGACGTGAACTGGTCGTTGTCACACTGCACGTAAGAGCGCACGCGATACTGATAGTAGTTGCCGGCAAGGGCGGTGTTGTCTTCGTAATAATAGCTCTGGCTTGTGCCGTCAACCGCATAAACCTGGCTCCACTGCGTACCGCCGATTATTCGGCGCGAAAGTACGTATTTGGTGGAAGTGGTGCCTTTCTGCTCGGCTTTCCACGAGAGTTTCACCACTCCCGTATAGTCGCCCTTGGAAGCCTCCAATGAAGTGACGCTCGACTTGCCCTTTATTCTGTACGACTTGAGCTGCTTCTCTCCACTGTCGAAGGTCTTGTCGTTCCATGCTTCCACCACGAGTTCCACCTTATAGAAATACTGCGTGCACGACTTAAGGTTTTTGGTGTCTTTAAACGAATATTCGGTCTGTTTGAAGTTTGACACGTCTATCTTGCCCACTTCCTCCCAGCTGTACGAGGGAGAAGACGTGGTGCCGTCGTTCTGAGAGTTGCCCTCGGCACGATACACCTTATACTGAAACTTGTTGTTGCCGCCAAGTTGCGGAGCGTTCCAGTATACAGTGAGGTCGTTCTCGCCTTCGTCAATCTTGGTTATCGTTATCGGCACATCTCTTACAAGACGGGCCTTCACGGTGGACGTCAGAATCTTCGTCGCAGTGTTGTCCTCTGTCATGCCGGTGGGTATGAAGCTTACTTCATATTCATAATCCGTGTCGTATTGGAGAGACTTGTCGTCTACAACCGACAGATTCCCGTTTCCCGTAAAATCCACGGTGGCTACGGGCGTCCTTACAACGGCACTGTTTTTCTTTTCCACACGCGTTACGGCCCATTTACCATAAGACTTCACATAAAAATATGCGCCTCCGGACGACCCCCACTTTACTGTAATTTCCTTTTTCCACTGGTTTTGCTCTGTTGAAAGATCTAAGGATCGTGGATACCCTGGAAGACAACCCATAGTCCAGTCGTACACGTATGTTCCGCCTATGTAATTTTTTTTCGCTCCAGCATAATACGACCATTGCACAGGTATAAATTTCTCTACAAGGGCGATTTCCTTCACTCCTAATTCCACCCAACCCTCAGTCTGTCCTTTTTCCACTGTGGCGCTGCTCGCCATTGTCGCAGGGTCGGTAAATTCCAATTTATTAAGGTCATCATAACTGTCAACGGCTTCGCCGTTTGTGGCAAATGTCGTAGGACCGTATTCAGAATTTACATTAACCGGGAAAATGCATTTGTCGAATGAAGTATGCTTAATAGGTCTGCTATAACTCTGATTAACCAGATAGTTGCCTATATATGTAGGCATAGTGACTTCAAAGGTTTTAGCACGAGGCTGGAATGGTTTTCTATCTGCCCGCCAATTTCCAGCTATACCAAAAGTGTGCTTTTCTCCGGGACGTATCTTGTCCGGCGAAATATACACTGTCACATAATGTTCACCGTTGTCTTCGCGATAAGCGTTATACAGTCTTACAGTATAAGTAATGCCATTCAGGGTATAAGTATGCTTGTCATACCACTTGCCAGGATTGTCCTTACTTTTGGCTCCATTGTCGCCATTGGTTTCTTCACATGCTATTTCGCGGAAGAATACCTGCGTGGCCCGCCCGTCTATTGTAAGAAAAGCACTTCCTTGGAAAAAGCTGTCATTGCCTTTGCCGTTTTCGTCAAAGAACATAAACTTGATTTCAGTCCATGGCTTGTCTAACGTCGGACTCTTCACAAGTTTAGTATAATCATTGAAAGTAATGTCTCGTGCCAGCACTTTCGGCGACACACAAAGCAGTGCAAGGAACAAAAGAAGCCTGCACCAGAAAGAACTTAATTTTGCCATAAGCTTGTTTTTTATTGTTTTTAGTCTTGTTTAATCGTAACGATTGCGGTTGTAAATTTACTAAAAAACAACAACTTCAGCAAAGGCGAAATGCCCGTTGGGAGCGGATTTTTACGTTAGAGCACTGTCTTTTTGTGGAATGAGCAAATCGGACACCTCATTTACCTGCACCACTTACCGGGAGTTACGCCCTCAGCGTCCTTGAATGTCTTTGTGAAATAGCTCAGCGAGAGATAGCCTGCCAGCCTTGCCACTTCCGTCACCGGAAGCTCGGGATGGTCTGTCATCAATCTCTTGGCATAGTCAAGACGCAGCATGTTAACCCACTCTCTGAACGTCATCTGGTAATGCGTATTGATATAGGCAGAGAGATACGTGCGGTTGGTAGCCGTGGCGCGTGCCACGTCAGCGATGTTCAGTCCGCCCACAGTATACCCCTCCTTGTCTATCCACTCCTTGATGCCACGTTCCAATGCCGCTTCCTGGTCATGCGACATAACGAGCTGCGGGCGGGCGTTCTGTTCGTCGGTCACGTTGTCCGCCACTGACTGTGACGGATTCTGCGCGGTCTGCTGTTCTTCGTCAGCGGCATCAGCATCATTACTTTTGTCAAGGATGTCCGCCGCCTTTTCGTAGAGGAGCAGATAATTGGAATACGACTCATAAAGATATATATAAAAAGGTATGGCGGATATTATCCAGACATACACATAACGGTCAGGCACGAAGGTGAACACCCCCTGCCCTGCCCCAAAGAAGACAGCCCAGTAAGTGAATACCGACATCCACCGGATGTATGCCGCCCCGTCGTCCGAATAGAAATCGTCAAGCCGGCGGATGGTTCTGCGGAAAGTAAGAAACACCTTTCGCGCCACACGGACGGCATACGCCATAAACACTATTGCGAGCACAATGGGCAATGCTGTGAGCGAAACCCTTGACGGCAACAAAAACCACAGTACTAAAGTGATCAGACAATATGCCACCCAGCTGACAATATGCCTAATGAAACGCCGTCGGCTCACCCATTCTCTGTCGAGCAACAGCATCATCGCACTGCCGAAAAGCCATACAGAAAGCCAGTAGGTGCAGAGGTTCATCAGTATGGCTATGGCCGGACAGACTGCACGGGGGGTTACGAAGAAATGCACCATATAGTTGGCTGACAGTTCCAGCAATGCCACTCCCATCAACCTACGCGACTGTTTGTAGGGACGGTATAACTCGCTGTCTGGCAGACGGCCAAAGACGAAGCGATATGAGAAGAAGAGCATCAGCGTGAGCGACACGCAGAGTGCATAATGATATATTGTGGTTTCCATTGGCGTTCATTTTACCTTGTATACAAACTTTACACAAAGTTCGCCAAAATACTTGAAATATGCAAGAAACACTCTGAAAATCTTGTCAATGAATCGGAAAACAAACAGCCGTGGATTCCCTTTCCTTTATATCTCCTCTCAGCACCACGTCCTCCGCCTTCTTGCCGCTGTCAGCGATATGCTCCATAAGGAGCCTGCAGGCCTCTTCTGCCATTTGCTCCACTGGCTGTTCCACGGCAGTGATGGTGGGATGTACGAGCGTGCAGAGCGTCGTGCCCGACATACAGCATACGCGGACGTCCTCCGGTATGCGCAGCCCGCGTTTCTGTATGAGGTTCTTGGCACCGATAAGCGACGTTTCGGTGAATCCAAACACTGTATCAAATTTTATTCCCTTATCCATAAAGTCGCTCATCACCTGACAGCCTTCCTCCGCACTCAACGCCGAAGCCAGCACAAGGTCCGGATTGAAGCTGATGTGGAATTTCTCCAGGGCGTCACGATAGCCACGCAGACGCTCATATCCGTTGCGGATGTGCGACGGTCCAGGTATGTGCACGATGTTACGGCTTCCGCTGCGGATGAGCTGTTCCACCATGAAAAACGACATTATGTAATCGTCATGTCTCACCTGCGAAGCATCCACGTCTTCCACGGTACGGTCGAATAACACCACGGGGATGCCGCGCGACACGATGCGTCGGAAGATGTCGGCATTGTGTTCTTTGTTGCAAACGCTGATGAGCAGACCGTCAACCATGCAATGCTCCATCATCTCCATGTTCTCACGCTCCTGCACGTAGTTCTCGTCAGACGTGGCTATCAGCACGTTATAGCCTTGCTTGCGCAGAAGGGCCTGGGCATGGCTGATGAATGTCATATAGAACGTCGTGACGATTTCGGGGATTATTATTCCGATGTTATGCGAACTTTGCTTGCGCAGGCTCACAGCCATTTCGTTGCGGTGATACCCCATGCGACGGGCGGTCTCAGTGATGAGCTGCATGGTCTCTGCCTTTACATTGGAGGAGTCGCCGGACAGAGCACGTGAGACTGTCGACTTAGAGATACCGAGTTCGTTGGCAATATCCTTTATGGTGATGTATTTAGACATATTGTGGTTGGGCTTTAGTTATTATAACAGTGCAAATTTAGCAAAAACTTTTCTATCCTCAATAAAATCTTAACCCTAAACTTCAAGCCTCCCTCTCTCCTTTCCATAAAAACGTAATCCTTCCCCTGCCTTTGGGAACGGTTGCGCAAAATGGGAACGGTTGCGGGAACGGTTGCGCAAAATGTCTGATATTTTCTTGTTGAAAGTCTTGTCTGAAAGCATTAACTTTGCGGCAGAAAATAACAAAAACCTATAATAAAAAAATGAGTACTACTTCAAACAAAGACCGCGTTCCCTTCATCAGCAAGATTGCATATGGAATGGGTGACGTAGGATGCAATTTCAGCTGGATGTTCGTCAGCAACTTCCTCATGATTTTCTACACCGACGTGTTCGGCATCGGCATGAGTGCCGTAGCCACTCTTATGCTCGTATCGCGAGTCTGGGACGCCGTCAACGACCCCATCATAGGCACTCTCACCGACAAGACCCACACCCGCTGGGGACGCTTCCGTCCATGGCTGCTCTTCGGCGCTCCCATAACAGCCATCATACTCATGCTCACGTTCTGGGCACACCCCCACTGGAGCCAGACCGCCAAGATTGTATACATGTCAGTGACATACTGCATTCTGGTGCTCGGATACACCTGCGTCAACCTGCCTTACGGCACACTCTGCGGAGCGATGACACAGAACATCGACGAGCGTGCCAAGCTCAACACCAGCCGCTCGGTGAGCGCAATGATAGCCATCGGCGTCCTTAACATCATCACCGTGCCGCTCGTGACATTCCTCGGCAAGGGCAACGCACAGTTCGGCTATCTGGCCGTGGCCATCATATACGGCATCATCTTCGCCGTCTGCCACCTGTTCTGCTTCAGCAAGACCAAGGAGGTGGTGGAGGTGCCGGTCGGACAGAAGCTTCCCATATCCGTGCAGCTCAAGTCGGTGCTCAAGAACCGTCCTTACCAGCTTGCCATCCTCGGACAGTTTCTCTTCGGATTCATCCTCTACGGCCGCAATGCCGACATCCTCTACTATTTCACGTACGTCGAGGGTTCGGCTACGCTCTTCAGCTATTACTCCATGGCCATCATCCTGCCGTCAATAGCCGGAGCCGCATGCTTCCCTTGGATGTTCCGCAAGACAGGCAATAAAGGATATGCCGCAGCTGTCTTCTCCTTGCTCTGCGGAGTGTTTATGGGTCTGCTCTATTTCTTCAGCCCCAACACCACCCCCGTGGAATTCTATGTCTGCTCTGCCATAGCATGGTTCTTCTTCTCGGGCTTCAACACAGCCATCTATGCTGTCATCCCCGACTGCGTGGAGTACGGCGAATGGAAGACCGGCATACGCAACGACGGATTCCAGTATGCCTTCGTGTCGCTCGCCAACAAGATGGGCATGGCTCTCGGCACGGCGATGTTCGCCTTGGCTCTCGACTCTGCCGGATACGTGGCAGGTGCCGAACAGAACGCTGACGTCATTGCCATCATGCGCCACACCTTCTCCACCATCCCCGGTGTACTGTGGGTAGCAACGGCTTTCTGCCTTTGCTTCTACAAGCTCCACCGTCATGTCTACAACAAGATTGTGGAGGATCTGAAGACCATCAAGAGAAAGATATAAACAATGTATTAACACACAAAAGACAACATATAACATCCTTTTTTTTAAAACAATACAATTATGAGACAAGCAATATTAACAGCCCCAAAGCACATCGAGTTTAAGGAAGTTCCGGCTCCCAAGGCTGAAGACCTCAACGAACACCAGATTCTCGTCAACATCAAGCGCATCGGCATCTGCGGTAGCGAGATCCACTCTTATCACGGCCTCCACCCCGCCACGTTCTATCCCGTCGTTCAGGGACACGAATATTCCGCCGTTGTCGTGGCATGCGGCAGCAAGGTGACGGTCTGCAAGCCGGGCGACAACATCACGGCTCGTCCTCAGCTGGTCTGCGGCGAGTGTAACCCCTGCAAGCGCGGACAATACAACGTGTGCGAGCATCTGCGTGTGCAGGCTTTCCAGGCTGACGGATGTGCACAGGACTTCTTCGTCATCGACGACGACCGTGTGGTGAAGCTGCCCGAGGGAATGAGTCTCGACTTTGGTGCAATGGTTGAGCCGGCAGCCGTTGGCGCACATGCCAGCAACCGCACCGACGTAAAGGGCAAGAACGTCGTAGTGAGCGGTGCCGGCACCATCGGCAACCTCGTTGCACAGTTCTGCAAGGCCCGCGGAGCAAAGCGCGTCCTCATCACCGACGTGAGCGACCTCCGACTTGCCAAGGCTCGCGAGTGTGGCATCGCCGACACGCTCAACATCACCAAGCGCCCGCTGAAGGAAGCTGCCAAGGAGCTCTTCGGCGACGAGGGCTATCAGGTGGGCTTCGAGGTGGCTGGCGTAGAGTCGTCCATCCGTTCGCTGATGGAGACCATCGAGAAGGGCAGCGACATCGTCGTAGTGGCTGTCTTCGCCAAGGACCCGGCTCTGAGCATGTTCCATCTCGGCGAACACGAGTTGCGTCTCATCGGTTCGATGATGTACCGTCACGAGGACTATCAGACAGCCATCGACTACGTATCGCGCGGCATCGTCAATCTGAAGCCGCTCGTCAGCAACCGCTTCGCCTTCGAGGAGTATGACGATGCCTACAAGTACATCGACACACACCGCGAAACTTCCATGAAGGTGATTATCGATCTGGAGAAGAAGCCATAAAAGCCCAAGTAGAATACATAAAACAGTTAATTAGGTTAAAAAGAAAGCAACATAAAACTACGAAGCACAACAACGTTGTCTTAGTAGCTTTTATGTTGCTTTTGCTATTGTATTGCTTCCCTAAACAAGCCCTTTTACTCCCCAAGACGTTTGCCTTGTCTGCTGTAATTCACAACTGAATAATTCAAAATCGCAGGCGAAGCCGAGAATAATTCAAAACTCACCGCTCGGCTCTGCCGCTTGCCTAAGCAAGAACTCAAAATTCCTAACTCTTCGGCGGTTCCGCCGAAGACGATATTTGCATTTCTAACGCTCAATACTATGAGTTGAACGCACGAAGAAATCTTTGGTGCGAAATTCTTGAGTTTTGAGCGTGCAGCGATAGTATGCTGACATACAGCTAATTATGCTGCTGAAAAGAGAAGTGTGCAATGAATGACGGAGCAAAAAAGCATCATTGGGCTGCAATAGCGCCACTTTTACACTGCAATAGTGCCACTTTTATCATGCAATAGCGCCACTTTTACACTCTAATAGTGGCACTATTGCAGTGTAAAAGTGGCGCTATGACTTTAACTGATTTTACTTTACACTTTTCTTGTTGTTTTACTAATTTACTTC
>ERZ1026890.593-NODE-593-length-19293-cov-55.492879_pt1 | contig 19293 bp, 16 predicted proteins | sample MGYA00380175_ERZ1026890 | MGnify/ENA primary metagenome ERZ1026890 (study PRJEB33269, sample SAMEA4719811) | human gut metagenome | biome: human-associated habitat; feature: organic feature; material: feces | place: Cameroon | collected 2013-10 ...
TCAATATAAAAGTAGGAAGACTATAAGTGCTTGGTATTCAGCCCTAATATTCCTCAAGAATGACGACTTTCACAAATTCGTCAATGGAGAACTTGACCCTACAAGTGACTTATTCTATGATATAGAGTCAAAGCAAATAGCCACAACAGACAAGGTTGAAGATGTTGTAAAAATGTTAGCAACCAAATTCCGCACAAAGAAGAGTATCTTGGAAGATTTCACTTCTTTGCACATGGTTGTGCCAACTTTGCGTTGCAATTCAAGCTGCATTTATTGTCAGGTAAAAAGACATGAAAGTACTGACCATTCTGCAGATATGACGAAGAAAACAGCAAAGAATATTGTCAAAACTATCTTCATGTCCCCTTCTCCATGTATCAAAATAGAGTTTCAGGGCGGTGACCCATCTACCGATTTTGAAATGGTGAAGTATATCATAGAAGAAGCTGAATGGCAAAACTTATTCAAGAAACGTGAATTAGAATTTGTCATCTGCACCAATCTTACTTTGCTCAATGAGAAGATGGTCAAGTACCTAAAGAAGCATAATTGTATGATTTCTACATCTTTGGATGGTCCAAAAGATTTGCATGACACTAACAGACCTCTCCAGAATAAGAATCTTGACCACCATGTTATCTTTGAGAAAAATCTACAGATGATTCGTGGTATTTGGGGCGATGATGAATGTGCATCCGCTTTAATGACAACTTCAAAGTATAGCCTCGGAAGATTCAAGGACATCATAGACGAATACATCAGATTGGGATTCCATAATATTTTCCTAAGAGCTCTGAATCCTTATGGCTTTGCAAAACAGCATAAGGACAAGATTGCCTACCCGATAGAAGATTTCGTAAAGAACTACAAAGAGGGACTGGATTATATCATTGAACTAAACAAGAAGGGAATATTCTTTGTAGAAGGGTATGCAGCCTTGCTTCTGCGTAGGATTCTCACACCTTTCGCAACGGGGTTCGTAGACTTGCAATCTCCTGCAGGTGTTGGCATAGCTGGAGCTATATATGATTATGATGGCAGTGTGTATGTTGCCGATGAAGGAAGAATGATGGCTCGTTTCAAAAACTATTATTTCAGACTTGGCAATGTGAACGAAGATTCGTATCAAACCATGTTCAATGGAGAAAAGTTGCATGAGATTATAAGCAATGCTTGCAATGAATGCTTGCCCGAATGCGCAGAATGTGTATTCCAACCTTACTGTGGTGCAGACCCTGTAAGAAACATGTCAGAGCAAGGAGATATAGCTGGTCATCGTCCTACAAACGAGATGTGCAAGAAGAACAAAGCTATTATGCATTATCTCTTTGAACTTCTTCAAAAGCATGACCCTGAGATAAATAGAATATTTTGGTCTTGGATAAAATAGTGAGATATGAAACAATTAAATTCATTATACAACTCTAACGCACAGGAGCTTCTTGGACGAATAACACTTAGCGGTAAAAATATATTAAACCGTTCAGCATATATCCTTGTTACCAATGAGCAGAATATGCCTAAAGGTTACAAGGCTATCATTTCAACACATGATTTCTCTGCCAATACATCTACACCATATATAAAAGTTGACAATATTTCAGACTTCAATGAAGGTGACGTGATAAACATATCCTCTAATGGAGAGGTGTGTTTTCTATATGAAATCAATTCTGCATCCAATGCAATCTTTGCTACTGCTCGTTGCAATCATCGCTGTATCATGTGTCCTCAACCTCCAGTGCAGCAAGAGAAGGACAGAACTGATTTTAATCTGAATTTGATTAAACTGTTCGATAAGAATACACAAGAAGTCGGAATTACTGGTGGTGAGCCAACTATGATTGGTGACAGATTATTTGAGATTATACGCCAAATTAAAAAATCATGTCCTAAAGCTGCCATAAGCATACTATCCAATGGAGTGAAATTTGCTGATATTGACTACGCTGCAAAGTTAGCAGCTTGCAACCATCATGATTTACAAATAGACATTCCTATCTTTTCAGATATAGCTTCTATCCATAACCATATAGTAGGAGCTAAGACGTTTTACAAAACGGTTCAAGGTTTGTATAATTTGGCACAATTCGGGCAACAGATAGGTTTGAGGGTGGTTATCCACAAACAGACCTATAAGAGATTGCCACAGTTGGCTGATTATATCTATCATAATTTCCCATTTGTCACCCAGGTAGCTTTTATGCAGATGGAAACTACAGGGTTGGCAGAGACGAATTTAAAAGACTTGTGGATAGATCCATATAGCTATAATAATGAGCTGAGAGAAGCTGTACTCCTTTTGAACGACAGAGGTATAACGACTTATATCTACAATGCTCAATTATGTGTGCTTCCACCAGAATTGCGTCAATTTGCAAAGCAATCAATTAGCGAATGGAAAGATGTCTATCTTCCAGTCTGCGACGGATGTGTTCTCAAAAATGAATGTGGAGGTTTTTTCTCGACAAATAAAAATAACATAAGTACACATATCCATAAAATAGAATGTACAAATTCATGTACAGAGTGAATTATTAACAATATTGTCAAATTTAAAAACGGAGGTATCAATGAAGAGACTAATGTTTTTGATTGTTTCGGCATTTATCGCTACAACGAGTTATTGCGCCAACGTTTCTGATAACATCATGAACGTATTGGGCAATAATGACGAAACAACACAAATTGAGAAGCAGAAGAACCAGCCTTTGGTTTTGCAGAAAGCCATTGACATGGTAAAGAGTTCTCTTGCGGGTCACTATTCGCATAGTTCTCATTCTTCACACAGTTCTCACAGCTCGCATAGCTCACACTCGTCTCACTATTCAAGTCGTTACTAAGGATAGTGATTCGCAAGATCATTGCGAGTTGTAAAATAATTTGGGAGGGGCGTATTCGAAATGCGCTCCTCCCTTAATATTTTATCTACTCAAGCCTTTTCTCTTCATTGGCTTCATCATCTTTGTCGCCTGTCGCAAGCATCGTCTTATCCATTCTATCTCATCTTCGTCCTTCTCACGTCCCCAGTCTTTAGTGTCGCTACCGCCACCACCTTGGCTTTCAGCAAAGTTGGTAGCCTCGTTGACGTAGCCGATGTAGAGGTACATTGCACAATAGATAATTTTGTCGCCATAATTAATGAAGTCCATTGCAAAGCTGTCGTCAAATAGGCTGCTGTCGTGAATGCTCGTCATACGAGGATAGATGTCTGCTATCTCTGCCAACGCCTTCATACCAGCCTGCGCCCATATTTTATTGATCATCTGTTGCTGGTATGAAACAGCTGTTTTTTCAAAATCGGCTTTAATCTCCCTGTTTCTTGCTTCGATGTGGGAGGTATTCTTCTGCAACTCATCAAGTTGCAACTTAGCCTGCGCAAGTTTCATCTTCTTGTCGTTCAATTTGTCACGAACATCCCAGAGTTCCTTTCTGGTGGCGGTAATCTTTGCCTTTATCTCAACAGCATCACCAAGATGATTCTTCATGTAATCTTCAAGTTCGGCTATGGTCGCTTGTTTCTCTGCTTCCGCTTTCTCCAAATTGCTGACCATAGTCTGCAGAGCCTTGATTTTTGTCTCTGCTTTTGTGATGCTACGATTAAGACCAGAAAGAAGCGTCTTCTTCATGCCTACTTCATTTGACAAAGTGCGGCATTCATCAGCCAACTCCCTGCGATAAGTTTCTGTTGACTTGTGCTTAGCTCCAGTTATGGTGATGTCATCACCACGCTCCAGTCCATACTTTTCATTAACCTCTGCAAGTCGGCTATGAAGTTCTCGCATCCTTGTTCTTGCTTGATTCATGTCGTTTCCACCAAAAAGATCTTTTGCGCTCAGTCTGCCGTCCTTTGTAATGGGGACAATGACTGCATGTGCATGAGGATTGAGTTCGTCTAAATGAACAATGAACGAAACGACATTTTCTTCACCAAACTCCCGACAACAAAAGTCATATATGTCCGTTGCCCATCTGTCTATGCCACTGCAACTGTCAACATCCCAGTTGTTGCCGTACTCACTGATTGCCTGGTCGCCAAATGCGAGTTTACGCATCTGCTTGCGATTACCCCCAAAGACAATGCTCACGGCACGGTTTGATGTGGCATTCACTCTGCCTGTCACTCTGTTCTTGATGGCTTGCTCGATTTTGTCTGTTATAGACTTGTTCTTGTCTATTGGTCCAAGTTCTCCGCCTTTCGACACCTGAAAGTTAAGTCGGGTGCGGCTACGGTCATAGTTGTACTTCGGATCGTTCTCCTTCCTTGAAAAGAGATCATCGCCCCAATTACGCTGATGCTCATCGCTGACAGCAACGCTGAAAGACTTGACCTTTTGAATGTCCATCATCTGTTTCTTATTATCGCTCATAAAAATGCTTGTTTTAATTGATTGTACATATGAAATTCAGCTTGCTGTACACATATAATGGCTGTTTGCCCTAATTACTGAGCTTGCTCGGTGTATTAGGCTCCACCCAAGGGATATGTTCGCAAGCGAACTCGTTATAACTGCTGCCAGTAGTGCTATGGCTCTTCCACCAACACCAACCCGAGGCTATCTATCAGATGTTGGAGTGGCGGATGTTGCTTTATCAGCCTTTGTAGCGCCATCTGCGGTGTTTCCGTCATCAGAAGGAAGTCGGCAATGTCAAGACCATTGGCTTTCTGTTCATCGGTGGCATTGTCTTCCAAGATACTGCTGACAAGAACTTGCTTGCATATTGATTGTAGCAACGGAAGTTTGCTTTTCCACTTATCCGTTGCCCCAAGGTCTGGAACCAAAACAACCTCCCGACCGCTTAGGACTTCGACAGCATCTTTATTGAAACATCCGTTCATGCCTCCAGTAGCCAACCACACGAAATCAGACATGAAGTGTGTGGCAATGATGGCTGTCTTTTCACTCTCCACTATGGCTATAGTCTTGGTCGTGGTTTTATCTGTCAACAGATGTTCGCCAAAGAAGCACTGCCGAAGTGTAAAGTCTGGCAATTTTAGTTCCGAGTGTACCCAAGTCACCAGGCTGTGAGGTTCCTTGATGCGGTGTCCTGTCTTGTCATCATACTTCATTATCTTGCCAGTGCGCACATTCCCATTGACATCTATCTGCCAGAAGATAGTTGAACCGCCCCATTTCTTTGAAGTGCCGACCTTGTACAAGGCAAACAGCCGTTCTGTCTCCTCTTTGCCAAAGACCGTTGAAATGTATCGGTACAAAGGATTGACAGAATAGCCATGCAGTGTTTGCTCCATCAACTTATTTTCAATGAAACTTGGAAGAGGTTTCTCTTTCCTGCACTCTTTGATTGGTGTTTTATATCTCCAATCATCATTGCAGTTGGCATCGGGATTGTCCTTGAAATAATCAGACGGAGAATAATGGTAGCCACAAGTCTGTTCATGGTCACAACGCCCCACATTGTCAGGGAATACAATCTGTCCTTGCTCGTCAATATATCTTGCAAAGCAACGCTTACGCCCACATTGAGGGCAAGCATATCGGTTGCCCAGCTTGTATTTCTGTAGATGGAATCTATACTCACTCATAAGGCTCTGCACTTGTTGCACCTTGCACTTTCTGCACTTTTGCACTTGTTTGGCACAAAATGCAGCATCTTTTGTGCAAGAGTGCAAGAAGTGCAAAGTGCAAACGGTGCAAGGTGGTTCTACTTCTGAACTTTCTCATAATTGCCTTGCTTGTCTTTGATGATAAAGTTTCTCTGACAGAAGTCTTTGAGCATATACATGACAGTACGTCTTGCAAAACCGAAATCAGCTCCAGCCTTTACTGCTTCAGCAGTTACGAACTTGTTTCCCAACGAGTCAAGTACCTGTTTCTTCACAGGGTCGGTAGCCTCGGTTAAAACGAGGTCATCCATCCTTTTGTATGACTTCTCAAAGTAATCGCTCATCCGTATGGCTGCATTCACGGACTCCGCATCAACAAAATCCTTGTGAGACTCATCACAAGCCCAACGGAACAGTTGGAATATCAAGGCAAGCCGAGCAGTGTTCAAAGGAACTTTTGCAGCACGTGAGTCTATCATTTTTTCATCCGTAATGGCATTCTGCCGTTCTATGTCCTCATTCTGCCAATCATAGAATAAATCAATGGCTTCATCAGAGAAGTCAAGAACATTGAAGATGCCTTCCGTGAAAGGAAGAGCCACAGCCTTGTCTATGATCTCTTTCCATACACGGAATGGTCTTTCAATGATTGCAGCATCTTGTTTTGGAACCTTAACCCAAGGAGCAATCTTCAAACCTTTTGGGCATGTGATCAGAAAACGGTCAAGAAAACCATTCTTCTTGAATCCCATATCATAAAGTTCATGCACAATACCAGTCTGGATAGTTCCTACAATCTGTATGCAAGGATAGTCAATGCGTAAAGGACAATCAAGATTACAACGAGATACATCTACTGGCAAGCCATTGTGAGCCGACAGCATCTGTTGTACAAAAGAACTGTTGTTGTATCGGTTGATGGTGTTGAACAGCCCCATTATCTCATCCACCACAACTGCCACACCTCTGAGGTTGGCATCGTGATTGCGCATAAGAATCTCTGGCGTGAAGTCATTCATGATATTCTTATGCAGGACTGGTACAGGAGGTAACGATTCCCATTCCGTCCGTTTTTTGCCCTTGTTTCTCTCCACAATGGCTGCATACTCATTCTTTAGAGCCTTGAACTTATGGTGCTCCTCAGTATCAATGTCGTGCAACGGCTTGTAGGCAAAGTTCAAAGGTGGAGTCTTGCCGACTCCTGGTCTGCCAACAAGAATGACATATAGAATAGGTGAAGTAATCCAATTGCCTTTAATTCGGATATAGCAGGAGTTGCCGACGGCTGCTGCCATAGCGGATATTAGGGAAGTAGCGGTAAACTCAATGGAATAGTTCTCCGTCCTTGCCAAATCAAGAATCATCTGCTGCATCTTCTGGGGGAATACGTCAAGCGGAATTCCAGAAGTGGCTACGCCCGAAGCCTCCGAGCGTAGCTTGTTACAAATTTCAAGCGCATCCATGACATCACCAGTTTAAGGGTTTCGGTTTGCGCTTGTTTCCTGCAAGAATGGCTGCGTTCTCCTCCTCTGCCGTGAGAGGTACAGGATTCTTGCGGTTTGTCTCCAGCCACTTGTCAAGTTCATCTTGATAAAGGCAGTAACGCTTGCCCGGCTTGGTGGCAGGAATGCTGCCGTTGCCAAGTTTCATGTAGAGAGTTGCCATCGGCATTTTCAGGTATGCCGATGCTTCCTCCACACTCATAGGTATGTGCGTGTTCGCCTTGTGTGGCTTGTTCTGTGATTGCAGACTGACGATCATCTGCTTCATGCCCACCACTTCATCCCGAAGCTGGGCAACGACCATTGGAAGGTCGTTGAAAGTTAATTCCTTATTCATTCTGATACTTTGTTAATAACTGGTGCAAAGGAACAGAATGATGCTTCCGTTACTGAGGTTCGTGACAGTCATTTGTCATTCACGAAGGAATAACTCTAACAATGGGGATTATTCGGAAGTTTCCTCTGTAACATCATGAAACTTATATCCACCATTGACAGGTTCGTCAATAGGAATGACATCATTGGAACATGGTGCTTTCAGGTTCTTCAATGTGCTGTAGTCCAAGCCTTCAAACGGTTTGGGGAACAATGCCTTGATAAAAGCTATTCGCATGGCCATTGTGTAATCACGTTTACCCAAACGTTCTGCAATATTCCACACGAAGTGCCTTAAAGGGATATTCTCAACATTTTCCTTGAAACGGTTTATTGCTATCGGGGTATAGTTGGTGTCGTTGCTCCATTCCTTGACAGCCTCAATTACCTTGTACAAATCTTCCTCATACAGAAACCTTGACATGGTACGATGCACATAGTCAAGTACGGCTCTTGTTCGCTTGTCCTTTTCCTCCTGTGCTTCTTTTTCTTGTGTCTCTACACACTTGGCATAGTCCTCATGACTGTATTGTGCTGACTCTGTTTGTGGTAATGTTTGTTTTGGCTGTTCTTGTTCTGTTGCTGGCTCTGCTTCTACAACGTTTTTCTTTGTCTTGCTGTTGCTACCAATGTTCATCAGTTCATAGGGACAATTCACCATGGAAATGAATATCGCCCAAAGCAGGATGTTGCTCCCTACAAAGATGATTGACTCGACAAACAGACTTTGGTGAAAGTCATTGCCTACATACATAGCCACGACAAGAGAGATGGCGAGAATTGCAGTACCAACAAAAGCGTAGATGGTACAATCTGAAGTTGTCTTGTTTACTGTCATTATCGTATTCGTTTTATTGTTATTCGTTCAAAAACTTCCACAAAGTTAGACGCAGAAGCATGTAAAAACCGCATTTACGTTCTCTGGCACTCTTTCTTTTACGCTTTATTAGCGTTCTAATATGATATCATACTCTGAATCATACTTGAAACAGCTCGTTAGTGCCAGTTGCTGCTAATTGCTGACTACAAAGGTAAGGGCAAAGAAAAGGGAAATTTGCAGTTCCTCTTTAATATCAACAGAAATTGGAGTGAATTTGTCGGATTGGTTCTATCCACGACCACAAATAGAACCAACAAAACGAGGAAAGGACTATTGGAACCCAATTATTCCAACAGTCCTTTTCTGCGTGTTATTGTCAAATGGTTACTTCTTCAAGGTGATACAGCCAACCGAAGCACGTTTCTGTGCATCGGAAATCTTGGCATACACTTCTGTCGTTGCCACATTCTTGTGACCGAGATAACGCTGCACTACGGCAATACTGGTTCCTGCATCGAGCTGGAGACAGGCAAAGCTGTGGCGTGAGCAATGATAGGAGATATGCTTGGTAATCCCTGCATTTTTCAGCCAGTTCTTCAATGGTGCCTGCGTCATGGAGTCTTTGAAATCGGGGAACACCTTGCCTCGTTTATCCGGTGAATAGCCAATCAGTTCCAAGGCTTCCTCACTGATTGGGTTATGCACGATGTCCTTTGTCTTCTGCATTCGTGTGGTGACATACATCACGCCATCGCTGCCGTATGGCTGTATCTCCTCCCAAGTGAGTTTCTTGATGTCGCTCTTTCTCAATGCCGTTAGGCAAGAGAACAGGAAGGCTCGCTTCAATGCTGGGGCGGAGCAAGGCGTGGATGCCAAGCGGATAACCTCGTCCTGTGAAAGATGCTCCTTGTCTGTCGGGATAGTCTCGATACGCTCCAAGAAACCGTTCGGGTTCTCCTTTATCTTATGGTCACGATAGGCTGTGTGGATTGAAGCACGGAAAGTTGACCAGTAGTTGGCTGCCGAGTTTATATGTAGCTTTCTGTTCTTATGCAGTCCCTGTGGTGCTGTCAGCAGATACTCACGAAATCTGTTGCACAAGTCCACGTTTATCTCCCCGAAGGTACACTTGCCTTGCGTGAAGGTACGAAAGTGCATATAGACGTGCTGCCACTTGGAGTTCTTCTTGTCTGCCAGTCTCTTGAAGTAGGCAAGGAAATCTCCCTTCATTTTCTCCTTGTCGAAGAAGTCGTAACGCTCGTTGACGATAGCCTCGAAGCGACGGCAGCGTATCGCCTCGGCTCTTGCCGTAAGGTTGAGGTTGTACTTCTGTTCCGTCTGGTTCTTCGGCTTGGCATAGATGTAGATGCCAAGCGACTCATGGCGGATGACTTTCATCGTGCTCTCGTCACGATAGCCTGGATAATAGTCAAGATAATAGGACAGCATGTGTCCGTCCTTGATTTTGCGTGTACGCAATGATACGGTCTTGCAAATGTTGCTCATAACTGATATTTATTATTGATGATTATTCGTGGTGAAGTGTCTCTTCACGGCTGCAAAGGAATAAAATGATGCTTCCGTGACTCCAATTATTCATAGTAACTGATGGATAATGCAGAAATCATTTGAAATCACAGTCCTTTTGCTGTCCTTTCTGCCATTGCTCGCTCCACATCCGTCTTCAAAAGCAGGTTTTTTACACCCACTTTTACCTTGCTGATATGGTGAACTCGCACAATATGGCAGATATTGGCACTTGTCAGACCATACAACTGTTGCACCTGTTCGGTGGTATAATAGTTGTCATCGTTCATGAGGTCAGTCCTGCGCAGTTCTTCAAGATGCTCCTTGGAGTAATAAGTACGACCATACTCACGTTTGGTCGGTATCTTATGGCGGTAGGTGTATGCCCTAAGTGCAGACTTGCTCATGCTGAAAGCATTCTCTACATCATCAGCAGTCACCCACTCAGTGATGCTGTGGATATCAACGGCTGTTCCGAAGAACTCGTCAATATGTCGTTTGCTGTAATAGTTCTTGCCAGCGATACGGCACATCGGTATCTGGTTGCGCTTGGCGGAGGTGTAGAGCCAAGACTTCTTGACCTTATAAATGGACATCACTTCCTCGCCCGAATAATAGTCAAGCACCTCATTCTCCTCTTTCCCTTTTGTTGGTTCCATGTTTTGTGTTGGCTTTTCTGTTTTTGCCTTTTTACAGAGCTTGCTCTTGCTGGCAGGAACCACACGCTTGTAGGGATTACCCTCAAACATCTTCTCTATATCAGCCTTTCTAACGAATGCCATTCTGCTGCTCAATCTTGATGCCTTCAACTTGCCGTTAGCCACAAGTTTGTAGATATACTGTCGGGTGCATCCCATCAGAATGGCTGCCTTTGAGAAAGTAAGATACTCCTGATGTTGCAGATCCATGATTGGCTCAATACCGTTAATCAAGTCCTGCTGTCTTTTCTTCCTAAGACGTTTTGCCTCTGCCTGACATTCCTCGGAACAGTATTTCTGCATACCGCTCCTTGGCACGAATGTCTTGCCACAAAATTCACATTTTCTTGTCGGTCTCATACTCTTTGATATTGCTATATTCTACATACTTTGAGTATTCCACCGATGGAGTAAACGGAAGTGAACCATTGACAACCTTTGTCAACCCAGTCCACGATATAACGCTTTTTGCCTATCAGCTTCAAATCTGTCCTTCATTGTAACCACTCGTAAACCCTTGTCAACTACGTTCACGATATGACAAAATAAAAGCTCCGCAAATTCTCCACGGTAGAAATACGCTGCAAAAATATGTGGAAAATCGGGAACTGCCAAAAAGCACTCAGAAAGTGTTAAAAATCAAAGAGTATTGAAAATCAAGACTTTATGGTTAGTTAGTCATAGTAAGTTATGGTTAGTTATAAGGCTCTAAATACATATATGAAACCAAATAAGACATGTTTCTTGCCAAGTCATATTGTGACATAGGTAATTCACAAAGTTCATCCAGCATAGTGGCCCCGGATGGTGAGATTACCACCACATTCGAGTACGACGGTATCCAACGTCTCGTGAGGGTGACGGACACCGAGGGCAACGTGATGCCTCCTTTTACCTACGATCCGCTCGGCTGCGTGCTCACCAAGCAGACGGCGAACATGGCGGAGAAAGGCAAGATGATTGCCTATACCTACGACTACCACCGTCTGACGGGTATCAGCTATCCCGACCATCCAGAAAATAACGTGAACTATTAATTAGTTACGACAATCAAAAAAATCCGTGGATTTTATTTCCACGGATTTTATTATATATATATTTAGATCCTCTTAAGTACATACAATTTCGCTTTCTTCGCACTTGGTTCATTCCCAAACGAGTCTATCAGAATAATGCTGCTGTCATTCTTCACCTTATAAAATATATTGTCACCACTCGAAGGATGAACAAGCATCAAGATGTTGCCGTCAAGCACTTGGAAGGTACCTCTTAACTTTTCCCGCTCGTTCTGCTTTTCTTTGAATGTCCGTATTAACAAATAGGTTCCGTCAGCATTTAACGTGAGTGTTGTTTCAACATCAGACGGTAATACACCGTAATATGTTCCAGTAATAGAATCCAAGCTGGCTCTATTTTATAAAGCATATCATTCGATTTTAATTGAAATATATGCATGTCGCCAAGTTTTCTATGATTATTTAAATATAGCGTAATACGTATAAAACCATTGATAGATCAGTATTTTGAGATAATGCTGCAATTCTATGCAATAAAATCAAATGTCAATCGTTCTTTAGATAAAACATAAAATAAAGACGTATGAAAGTGTCAACAAAACAAGGCTATAAACCGCCTTAAAATTCGTCAGGGCTTATCAGAGGATATTTCCCTTGTATCTTTGAAAGTTTTTCCATATAAAATCCAAGCACTACGGGTTAGAGATGATTTATCCTGATGAGGAGAAGATTACTTACTCTTACAATCTTGGTGGTCAGCTTGAAAAGGTTCATGGCTACAAGTCATACGGCTACGATTATGTGAGCAAGATCGGCTATGACAAGTTTGAGCAGCGTACATACTTGAAGTACTGTAATGGAGCTGAGACCTTCTACACCTACGACCCACAGCGTCGCAGATTGCAGAACCTCACCGTGAACAGTGGTGGCAACACCATTATGGATAACGCTTACACTTACGATGCGGTGAGCAATGTGCTCAGCGTGGTAAACGGTGCGTCAGTGCCACAGAGTGGCAAGGCTGGTGGACAGATGGCGCATAACTATACTTACGATGCACTCTACCGTCTTGTCAGTGCAACTGGTACATATACAGGTGCAGACAACAAGACCGCAAGCTACACTCTTGCGATGGGGTACGACAACATGCACCGTATCACATCGAAGCGTCAGATTCTCACCCAGAACAATGTGCAGTTCAACGGCACATTGAATGCAGGTTATGATTTGTCATACACCTATGGAACAGAGACAGGTAAGAAGTTCCAACTTGCCAATGTGAAGGATGTGAACTACCGAACGGAGGAGACACCTTCAGAAAGCGAGAATGTGAACAACAATCATGCTTATGAGTATGATGCCAATGGTAATCTTGTTTATGTCAATACAAGCCGTACAAAGAAGGACGGCATGGCTGACGAGAAGACCGCAGAGCGCAAACTCAAATGGGATGAGGAGAACCGTCTCCTTGCTTCTGATGATAACGGCTTTGTGACAAACTACTGGTATGATGCTGACGGTGAGCGTACGGTGAAGACATCAGGTGAGAGTGACCAAGTTTATGTGAACTCAGAGTTTGCAGGAGGTCGCACGAATACAGCCAAGTTCTCACTTTATGTATCTCCTTATCTCGTTGCCAACCAAGGCGGACGCTATACCAAGCACATCTATATTGGTAGTCAGCGTGTCGTTTCCAAGATTGGTGACTTCGACTCTTACGGCTCAGACCCACGCCGCATCCAGTATGCAGGTAGTGAGACTGATGGCTTGTCTGTTGATTATAAGGTTAAATATACTCAACAGTTGCAGGTCATTAAGGATAATTATGCAACCTTTGCAGTGCCGTACAATGGCGAGGACAACAACGACTATGTCGATGGCAAGGGCTTCTGCTGCAATGACGGCAGCTTGGAGGCTGCTCAGACACGAGCTTTAGCGAGAGCTGCAAAGAACAACTTCCAAGAAGGCGACGCATACGAGAAGATGCAGTTCTACTACCACCCAGACCATTTGGGTAGCAGTAGTTACATCACCAACCTTGACGGCGAGGTGGTGCAGCATATCGAGTATGTTCCTTTCGGTGAAGTGTTCGTTGAGGAGCGCAACAACATCTGGAATACACCTTACCTTTTCAATGCGAAGGAATTCGATGAGGAGACAGGGTTGTATTACTATGGTGCGAGGTATTATGATCCAAGGTTGAGTCTTTGGATTAGTGTTGATCCTCTTAGCGAATTAGACTTGCAATCATCTTCCTATGCTTTTTGTGGCAATAATCCAATAAATAGGCTTGATTCCGATGGACAAATTTGGGAAACAATTTGGGATGTTGGCAATCTTGTTTATGACGTTGGTGCGGCAGTATATCATCATGTTACAGGTAACCATGATGCAGCAAAAGGAAACTGGGTTGACGCAGGAGCAGATGTGGTTGCGACTCTACTGCCATTTGTACCAGCAGGTTCCACAAAACTTTTGAAGGGAGGGGCTACTGTAGCAAAGGGGCTTGATAAAGCTTCGGATGTTAAGAAGAGCGTCAATACTGTAAAAAATATAGAAAAATCTACTTATGCCAACCATGCAAAAAATCTTTTAAAAAAAGGTAGATCTGGTAAGCAAACTCGACTCAAGGAATTAGGCAACGACCCAAAATTGGGTAAAGCAGATAAAGGTTGGATAAAACAAGAACAAAATCAAATAAAACGAGGAAAGCGTTCGACTATACGTGTTCCGAAAGGTAAGGTTCTTGCTCATCCTCGTGGAAAAGAAGCTGCGAAAGGGTATTCGTATAAAGAAACTCAATTGCAGTTAGAAAGCAATCATAAGTTACAACATAAATATGACAATAATGGTAAAAAATACAAATCTAAATGAGCTTTACATTTCTAGTAAAGAATTTGAAGCTCTTAATAAATGTAGTTCTGAGATTAGATATTCTTACACATTAAAAAGAATAGCCGATACAGAAACAATGTGGTCCATTGTAGATGAAGAAGGACTTTTTGCCATACAAGATTATAACAATGCACATATTCTTCCTATATGGTCTTCAAAAGAGTATGCACAGGCTTTCTGTCAAAAAGAATGGAATAATTTCAAATATTCTGCATTTACTCTTGATTACTTTGAAAATTATATGATAGATTATATCTGTCAAAATGACCTCTTGATAAATGTATTTCCTACGGTATCAGACCCGTTTGGCAAGATTGTCGGATTAAATACATTTGCAGAAGATTTAAGTAAAGCATTGGAAGATTATTAACAGTATAATGTTTTCAAAGAGGTCGGTTAAAATATGATAGACTCTCTTTGCCCTGATGAAGGACTGTGTCAAGAACTCTAATTCAGAAATTCTTGTTACAGTCCTTTTTTGAAATTTTTCTTATGATATTCAATGCAGAAAAGATAAAAAAGGAATTAGAGTGCGATCCTCTTGTTTTGTCGTCTAACATATACTATTTTTACATGAGAAAATTATCGTCATTGGCGGCAACCACAATTTCACTTCTCAATAGTGCAAAAGAAGAACAATGGAAAGCCCATATAGAAAAAAAAACTCAATAGAATGGTCTGAAAAATATGGCTTAATAAAGTCAGAGCAAAAATTTCTTCCAAGTCGGGAACATTGGGAATTTCATTTAATGACGAATAAAAAGGACACCATAATAGCCCGATATGATGTAGCTTTCTCTATTAGTCAAGAGAGTAAAAGAGCTCAACGTTACTTATACAAAGACTTGACAGATGAATACAGAAAAAATATCCAACAATGGATATTCACTCCGTGATACGAATGCAAACACTTACACTTATTGATTTCAATTATATATCATAATCCTATGATGTGAATCGAAAATAATAAAGCTGCATCAAGACTTGTTTAGGTCGAGATACAGCTTTATTGATAATTTTAGGTGTTATCAGAACTATAATGACGCTTAGATTTCCAACATCCTTATTATGTACTTACCATCTTCTTTCTTGACAAACATAAATGGGTTGAAATGCTTTTCTTGCGCATTTATTCCATATCCTAAACATTTGTATTCTGTAGGAGCAACAGACGGAAGTGGATATTCCTTGGTCTTCCCATTTTTTCTATTTACGATGACAAAGGAATATCTGTCCTTTTGGAAGTTGTCTGTCCTTGGCATACCATGCTTTAAAAGACAATAGATGTTCCTTTTATCCATTTTTACAGTTGTGATGCACTTTGTGAAGTAAGAACTATACAGATTTCCATATTCATGCGTATAAAATTTTGTGGAGTCTGGTGCAATCATAGGAACTGTATCTGTGTCAAACACCATGTAAACCTTATATTTGTCAAGATGAAGGCTATCTGTCACATACAGTTTTCCTGTGTAACCATTTCCATACAAGAAAGTTTTTCCTTCATGTGCGAATACATTATTAAGATAATAATAGCCTGTTCTGCTATTTTCTTGAATACGCTCTAATTTGCCGTAATGTCCATCACACTTTCCGTCATTGATACGAAAAGAAGCTATTATTGGATTGAAGGTCTTATAAAAGCTGCCATTAAAAGGGTCTAAATCTTTCTGTCCTACAATATCCTCTTTCTCAAATCCATCCATAGGCCATGTCAACTTTTCGCTTCCTGTCCATAATTTGTTATTGAACAAGTCGAACACAAAGTGAAGATAGAAATACTTGGAATGTTCCAAATCGAAATCTGGTGAAATCATCTTGCCTGACGTATAATTGTTGATGTCTCGTATCAAGACAGCAGGGGCATTGTAAAAGCTAAAGTTCCATTCGTTGCCTACTTTTTCTCGAAGAATCTTTGGCAGGGAATAGGAAATTCCGATATGAGAAGAGTCCAACATATTTGCAGACAATGCTATGTAAAAGACTTGTCCTTGTTTTACTAAGTTTCTGAAATCCTTATCTGGCACGGAAACAAATTTCTTTTTCTCCGCTTCGTCTGCTTGGAAGAGTCGCTTGAATTTAAACAAACCATTTTCTTTATTAAACAGCATTATACCATTGTTCAGCATGTCGTTAAAAAAAAGGTGTCCATTCTCTATTTTGGGAATATCATATATTGATGATATTTCTACTCCATCTTTCGTGTTGACCTCGATGTCCGTTTGTTTCCATTTTGGCATAGGAACATTTATCATCGCAATCTGGTCTGCCACCTCTTTATATGAGTCTTTCTTATCCAATTCATACATGTGAGGAGCAATTCTCTTTTTACAAAGTACCAACTGCTTCACAAACTCTGCCCCTAAGACCGTATATTGTCCACCTGTGACGAACACGCCTTCTTTTGGAACTAATTTGAGTATATACAATCCGTACATTCCTTCAGAGTTGAAACTGAAGATGTTGCTATAAACTGATTTCGTATCATAAATGTAATAATCAGCCTTATAGTTGTTTTTAGAATTATACCAACTTGCTGTTTTAGAATCCCCATATGCAGTTATTAGTAATAACTTGTTGTTCGGATTATTGCGTTTCAGTTTATCATAAAATGCAGGAATTGCAGCTTCACATCTAAAACATTCAGCAGGACTATAAAGAATTGCAAATATTGTATCTTCCTTAATGTTTGCTGAATGCAAATAATCAGACAGAAGCCCTTCAGTGTTAGGCTTCTGTCTGATTTGCAAGTCGTTCTGCTCCATTTCATTTATATAATCACGCCCCTGTGCAAATATGCTCGTGCAAAACATAAAGAAAAGGAGTGCTAAAATATGCCTTATTTTCATTCTGCCACATTTGCCTTGAACGTTCCACCCAATTTCATTGTTTCAAGCTTAATATTAGCCTTTGTTTCTGACACGGAAGATGGAGCAAAGAAATTGTTTGTAAATAATGTGTTACCATCAGCATCCTTTACCTGCTGCATCACCAAAGTTTGGTCTTCAAATGACACCAAACTTGACTCTATGGTTCCGCACTTTCTGATAGTTGCTCCCTTGCAAGGATTGTTTGCGTTAGTTGAAGCCTTTGAACCCCAGAAAGTAGATACAATCTTGTCTGATGTAGATGAGCTAAGATCATCATCTGATACTGCTGAAGCCTTAATCTCATTTAAGTTTCCTGCAAATGCAGTACCACACACAATAGCGGCAATCATGCCCATGAAAAACTTCTTCATTTTTTACTCCTTATGCAACCTCTACAATAATAGCACAGCTTGGTCGAGGTCTATTAAAGCCAAGTCATGTAAGTTTACGTCTGCAAAAGTACGGCTTTTTAGTTGCAGTATCATTGCATCAACATTAAGAATCTATTACATTGTAAGAAGGAAGAAAATAGGCATAGGCTCTTTTACTTTTTAAGCCTTTCTTTTATGTCGTTAGCTTCTTTGTTTAATTGTTTTGCAAGGCTATCCTTGTAAGCAGCCATTTCAACCATTTCATGGTGTCTGCGAATAGAATCCTCATAAACTGCGACACGATTTCTAACATTATTGATAACATCATCATCACGTTGTACTGAGAAGTACTTTTCGATATAACGAATATTCGGGTCGTCAGATGGCAGTACCATTCGCAATGCTCGATACTTCAAGTCTGCCTCCTCCCAATCTTGGTGTTCTCGCCATTGGGTTAGATTGCCCCAAATGGAGATGACAAGAGATAGAGCCAAGCCTCCAATTAAAAGAAGAACATACTTTGAAGTTGGCTCGAAGCGATGAGTCACTACTTTCTTCAGAGGTGTGTTATCCATTGCGTGAAGTTTGTCCTGCACATTTTTTGATGTGGCATTCAGCTCTTGTTTCACCTGATTAATGGTATCAAACAAGAGTTTGCTTCGCTGTTCATCTTTGCTTGCTTCTTTCTTGGTAAGGTCGGTAAAGATACAGATAGCCTCTCTTAATCTTACCAATTTGTCAATAGCTTCCCCTTCTTTTACAGCCATAGCAAGAATAGCTTTTTCAAGTTTGCTTGTATCAACACTTACAGAGACCGGAGTGCTTTCCGCCTCTGTATTCTTTGGTGAGGCAGAAAGTTCATCGACCTTTTGCTCCAATCTCTCAACTGTGCCGTAGATGGCTTCTAACATTTCTTCTTTCATGTTCGATTCTAATTTTAAGTTTATGACTTGCATCAAAGGCTAAAGCCCTTTCTGCGTTTCTTCTTTTTCTTCTTGGATGATTCATCCTCTGGGAATTGCTCAAAGGTCTGTGCATTGGCAGAAGCAAAAAGTCCTATGGAAGAAATACCATTCCATGGGTTCTGGCTGCTCTCCGACATGAATGGCAACAGCTCGTCCTTGAAACTACCTTGCTCATATTGTTGAGTAGAAATGGCTCTTGCTGATACATGGTTCTCCGTTCCCTCAAATCTTGCATTCAGTTTGCCAAAGCTATAGTCTCGGCTAATCTGCGTACCCTTGAAGCTATATCCATCCTTGCAGAAACGGATGCCTTGAACCTTGGTTCGCTCCTTATCCTTATAGACAAACTCCAAGTGAACACCTCGTTTTGCAAGTTCACTTTTGAACTCGTCCCAGCTATCTGCCATTCTCAATGCGCTCTTTACAGCATTGTGAATCTCATATTTAGCTCGCTCAGCATTGCGTAACTTGCGAGTATTAGTATTGCTCTTGTCCGTTCCGTAGGTCAGTCCATACTTGGATTTTAGAGCCTTGGTCACCTGCTCATTACGCCTGTAATCATTCCTGTCTGATATGAGTTTGCCCTCATTATTGATGCGATTGTACACGATATGACAATGTGGATTGTCTGTGTTGTGATGCCTTACGATGATGAATTGAGTATCTTTTATCCCCATCATCTGCA
>ERZ1026890.596-NODE-596-length-19203-cov-8.391216_pt1 | contig 19203 bp, 19 predicted proteins | sample MGYA00380175_ERZ1026890 | MGnify/ENA primary metagenome ERZ1026890 (study PRJEB33269, sample SAMEA4719811) | human gut metagenome | biome: human-associated habitat; feature: organic feature; material: feces | place: Cameroon | collected 2013-10 ...
GGTTGAAGGTGCCGCCGTAGATGGTGCTGGACGCCACGATGTGGTCGCCCGCCTCACAGAGATTGAACAGCGCGAAGAAGTTGGCGGCCTGACCGCTGCTGGTCAGCATCGCGGCCGTGCCGCCCTCCAGCTCGCAGATCTTCTTGGCCACCAGGTCGCAGGTGGGGTTCTGCAAACGGGAATAGAAATAGCCGTCGGCCTCCAGGTCGAACAGCTTGCCCATATCCTCGCTGGTGGCGTATTTGAAGGTGGTGGACTGGATGATGGGGATCTGGCGGGGCTCGCCGTTGCCGGGCGTATAACCGCCCTGCACACAGATGGTATCACGGTTCATTGTTACATACTCCTTTACTGGGTTGGTCGGAATAGCACAATTCCCCGCCGGAAGACAGACCTCCGGCGGGGAATTGAAACGTTAAATTTTTCCCTGCCGAAGGGCAGCTTTTTTTACTTGCGCAGCCGCTTATCGCTCCGGGTGGCCCACAGGGTGCCGGCGGTCTGGAAGACCTGCACCAGCAGCACCAGCAGGATGACGCAGACGATCATGATGTTCGTCTGGTAGCGGTAGTAGCCATAGGACAGTGCGATCTTGCCCAGACCGCCGCCGCCGATGACACCGGACATGGCCGAGTAGCCCAGAATGGTGGTCAGGGCCGTGGTCATGCTGGAAATGAGGCCCGGCAGACACTCCGGGATCATGACCTTGGTGATGATCTGGAACGGCGTTGCGCCCATGCTCTGGGCCGCTTCCACCACACCCTCGTCCAGCTCGCGCAGGCTGGTCTCCACCAGACGCGCCACGAACGGGAAGGCTGCGACCACCAGCGGCACGATGGTGGCTTTGGTGCCGACCGTCGTGCCCACGATGAGGCGGGTCAGCGGGAAAACGCAGATCATCAAAATCAGGAACGGGACGCTGCGCAGGATGTTGATGATGATATTCAACAGGTGCATCAGCCAGCCGGGCAGGGGCAGAACGCCGTCCTTATCCCCGGCCACGAGCAGGACGCCCAGCGGCAGGCCGATGACCAGCGAAAAGGCCGTGGAGAGCACCGTCACATAGAACGTCTCCCAGATGGCAAAACCATAATCTGCAATGCTCATTCGCCGGTCACCTCCTCCACCGTCACGCCGGGCTGGCTGCGCATGTAGGCAGCCGCCTGTTTTGCTTCTTCTGTGTCTTTTGGCAGCTTGAGCAGCATGCTGCCGTAGCACTGGCCGCTCAGGTCGCGGGTATCGGCGCTGAGCACACTGACCAGAATGCCCTTTTCTGCCGCGAGGCTCGCCACCAGCGGCTTTGCGGCGGACGAGCCGTTGAAGGTCACGCGGACCACATGGTCGTCGGGCGCAAAGCTCGACAGGTCACGGGCCGCGCTGCCGCCGTTGGGTGCCACCAGACGCCGGGCCGCAGCGGTCCTGGGGTTGGCGAAGATCTCCTTCACCTCGCCCAGCTCGACCACCACGCCGCCGTCCAGAATGGCAACGTGATCGCAGATCTCTTCCACAACGCTCATCTGGTGGGTGATGACCACCACCGTGATGCCCAGCTTCCGGTTGATGTCCTTGATAAGGGTCAGGATGGAGTGGGTGGTGTTGGGGTCCAGCGCACTGGTGGCCTCGTCGCAGAGCAGGACTTTGGGATTCGTCGCCAGTGCACGGGCAATGGCGATGCGCTGCTTCTGGCCGCCGGACAGCTGGGCCGGGTAGGCGTTGGCCTTGTCGGGCAGGCCCACCATCTCTAGAAGTTCGCGGGCGCGCTTTTCGGCGTCGGCCTTCTTCACCCCGGCCAGCTCCATGGGGAAGCAGATGTTCTTCAGGCAGCTGCGCTGCATCAGCAGATTGAACTGCTGGAAGATCATCGTGATCTCCCGGCGGCGGGCGCGCAGCTCGGCGGGCGAGAGCGTTTCCATCTCCACGCCGTCAATGACGACGCTGCCCTCGGTGGGGCGTTCCAGCAGGTTGATGCAGCGCACCAGCGTGGATTTGCCCGCACCGGACATACCGATGATGCCGTAGATGGAACCATCCGGAATGGTCAGGTTGATATCGCTCAGCGCGTTGACCGCGCCGTCCTTCATCTGGAAGGTCTTGGAAAGATGTTTGATCTCGATCACAGAAATGCTCCTTTGAATCAGACGGAGAGCTTAGCCCTCGATGGGAGACAGGTCGCTCTGCTTGCCGCCGTAGATGCCCATGGGCTCGACGTGGATGCCGGCCACGGTGACCAGATGGGTGCCGTGCTCCTGGTTGAAGTCGTCCAGGTAGGGCTGATGCTGGAAGTAGTTGGTGTCGATCTGGCCGTCCTCGACGACATTGTTGGGCTGGATGTAGTCATCGAACTCTTGAACATCCAGAGTGATGCCCTTCTGGGCCAGGATGTCCTTGCAGATCTCCAGGATCTCGCAGTGGGGAGCCGGCGTTGCGGCGCAGCTGACGGTCTCGCCGTTCAGTGCATCGTAGTCCACGGTGGAGTCGTAGCCGTCGGTGGGGTTCTCCACGACGAAGACGACGGAGCCTGCATATTTCTCATCGATGAAGTCCTTGACCTGCTGGCTCTCCAGAGCAGCGGCCAGAGCCTTGATCTTGGGGGACTCCTGATTGCCGTCCTTGCAGACCAGAACGTTGACGTAAGCAGAAGAGCCGTCCTCGATGGCCAGTGCATCCTCCACGGGGTTCAGACCGGCAGAGATGGCGTAGTTGGAGTTGATGACGGCGTAGTCCTCATCCTGCAGAACGCTGGGCACCTGTGCAGCCTCGACCTCGTCGATGTTGACGTTGAACGGGTTCTCCTCGATGTCGTTCTTGGTGGCGGTCAGGCCAGCATCCGCCTTGACCTTGAAGAAGCCGTTCTTCTCCAGCAGAGCCAGAGCGCGGGCCTCGTTGGTGGTGTCGTTGGGCACGGCCACGCTGATCTTATCCAGCTTCTTGACCACCTCGGAAGATGCGGCAGCGGAGCTTGCGGTGGAAGAAGAACCGCCGCAGGCGGTCAGGGCAGCTGCAGCGGCAGCGATGCCGGTCACTTTCAGAAAATCACGACGCGAAATCTTAGACATAATGTTTTCCCTCTCTTGTTGTTCCATAAAAATTTTTTGCACTGCGCAGCACATTTTTCTGCGCCTTGTGCAGCCGGAAGTACGAAAAAAGCGCCTCCGTCCTCGGCGGGCAACTGCCCACAAGGACGAAAGCGCATAAAACTTCCGTGGTACCACCTTGGTTCACCGCGCCCTCACGGGCCCGGCCTCGATGCTGCGGCAGCGGCTTTCTCCTCCCACTGCTTACAGCCGGACGCTGTAACGGGCGCTCCCGTCGCGGGCTTAGCGCTCTTGCGCTTCGCCCCCGCAGCTCCAAGACCATTTTCGGTTCCCTGTTTCCTGCCCTTTTCCACCGACCGGGCTCTCTGGAAGGATCAATGCGAAAACCTACTCTTCTCTTCACAGCCATTTTTGTGATATTGGCTTTATTCTAATCCCCTTTTCGGCATTTGTCAACCCTTTCAACGAAGTTTTTTGGTGGGGAATACCCTCTCAGGCCGCTTTGCGGCCAGCTCTCCCAAAGGGAGAGCCCTTGGCAGGCCGGGCAGACCTGCGCACTGCCGCCTGCGGCTCCTGAACGGCTGGGCCCTGTCCTCATTGTCAGCAGCCGTTTGCCTGAGCAGCAAGGCCCGTCGCCTTCCGGCAGCATGGGCCTGTGCAGTCAGCACGGCCAAGACCGGTTCGCCAGTGGCTCGCCCTTTGGGAGAGCTGGCAACGCCAAAGGCGTTGACTGAGAGGGCAAGACATGCTATCTTATAAATCAAGAACGTATGCCCTTTGCGGCACAGTAAGGAGAGACACAGAGACACAATGAACGGCAGGGAATTGTATCCCGACGCAGAACAGCGCCGCCGCATCATGGATTTCATTATGGCGGCCGGGCAGACGCTGCTGGAAAACGGCGCGGAGGTCTTCCGCGTGGAGCAGACCATGGAGATCATGGCGCGCAGCTTCCATCTGCGGGAATTTCATGTATATGTATTGACCAACGGCATTTTTGCCAGTGCCGGCACGGCCGAGATCAGTGAGGTGCGCAACGTGCCCACCCGCACGACCCATCTGGGCCGGGTGGCTGCGGTGAACCAGCTGTCCCGTCAGATCGCAGAGGGCAGCGTGACCACCATCGACGAAGCCGAGAGCCGCCTGGTGCAGGCGCAGAGCATTCCCTTCCCGAAGGGCCGGGTGCAGCTTCTGGCCGGACTTTCGGGCGCGTTCTGCTTCGCGCTCATCTTCGGCGGCACCCTGCGGGCCGCGCTGGTCGCTGCGGTGGCGGGCTGTGCGGCCAACGCCTATCTGCTGTTCTGCGGGCGGCACCCCATAGGCGGCGGGTTCCGCACCATCTCCACCGCTTCGCTCATCACCATCCTCTGCATTCTGGGCTGCCACCTGCTCCACACCGAGGCCAGCCATGCCATCATCGGCACCCTGATGATCCTCACGCCCGGCATCGCGTTCACCATGGGCATCCGGGATTTTGTGCAAGGCGATTATCTTTCCGGCACCATCCGGATGATCGACGCGCTGCTCATCGCAGCCAGCATCGCCATCGGCACCGGTCTGGTGCTGGGGGCCTATGCCGCATGGACGGGGGTGGTGGCCGCATGACAGAACTTCTGTTGACGAGCGAGCAGCTCGGCCAGCTGGTGGCCCAGTTCTTCATCGCCGGGGCGGGCACCCTGAGCTTTGCCGTTCTCTTCGCTTCCCCTAAGCGCACCCTGCCCTACTGCGGCCTTGTCGGCGCGATGGGCTGGTTCATTTACGAGCTGGCCGTCCTCTTCGGGCTGGAAAGTTTTGCCGCCTCGCTGCTGGCCGTCATCCCCTTGACGCTGCTGGCCCGCATCTTCGCCATCGTGCTCAAAACGCCGGTCACCATCTTCCTGCTGGCCGGCATCTTCCCGCTGGTGCCCGGTGCAGGCATCTACTACACCGCCTACTACTTCATCCAGGGCAACAACGCTCTGGCTCTGGCCAATGGCATCTCGACGTTCAAGATCGCCGTGGCCCTTGCCATCGGCATCGCGCTGGTGCTGGGGCTTCCGCTGCCCCGCTTCAAGACCCGCCCCAGGAAATGAACAAAAACGCTCCGGCACAATGCCGGAGCGTTTTTGTTCATCAGGAGAGCAGCAGCAGCTGTGCGCCGCCTGCCATGTTCAGCTGGAAGAACGCCTTCTGGCCGTCCTCACTGTAACTGACCTGCACCGGGGTCTTGCTTCCATCGGCATGGACCTGCTGCAGGGTGTACCCCTGCACCGCAGAAGCCGGAAGCTCGATGTTCGCCGTGACGTCCGAGTCCATCACACGGGCATCGGTGACGACCGTGTTGCTCTTGACCTTGCCGCACTTGGTGCAGACGACCTTGTTCATGCAGGTCTGGTAGTAGAAGGCCACCGTCATGATCTTCGGGCCGTCCTGCAGGCTGCCCTCATAGATTTCGAGGTTGGAGAAGTTCGAGAAGGTGTTCTTCACCTTGGTCAGGCGCTGTACGGGGTCTTTTCTGCCCTCCTTGCCGCAGTGCGGGCAGAGGGTGAAGGTCTTTCCATCCAGCGTGAAGTCGGTGGGCACACAGTCCTCACGATACTCCACGAAGGTCTTCCACTTGTGCTCGTTCTCCTTGCACTCCTTCCGGGCCGGTTCCTCTGCAACGCCGGATACAGCCCCGCCCACCAGGATGCAGACAGAAAGCCCCAGCATTGCGAGCGTTTTCAGGATTCGTTTTCTCATAGCAGTTCCTTTCTCCCTGCCGATCTGGCAGAGCTGCGCGGTGAAATGCGGTCTGTTTTTCGCTTTCACGCTGTTTTTCGTGCCTTCATTATACCATTTGGTGGAAAACACTGTCAATTGTTCCTTTTTAACCGGTGCTTGCGCAGACAGGCCGTTCGCGCTATACTGTTCTCAGAACGATCGAAAGGAGACGCTCTCATGTCTGTTATGGAAAAACTTCTCACCCGCCGCACCTACCGCCGCTTTGCACAGAAAGCCGTCCCGCAGGATGTGGTGGAGGACATCATCGAAGCCGTCCGCCTCTCCTCCTGCGGAGCCAACCGTCAGGCTGTGCGTCTGGTGGTCGTGAACAAACCCGAAGATGTGGCCGAAGTCCAGCCGCTGGTCAAGTGGGCCGCCTATCTGCCCCCGGAGCAGGGCACCCCAAAAGCCGACGAGCTGCCCACTTTATATGTAGCCGTCGTGCAGGACACTGCCATCCCCGGTGACCTGAACACCGACACCGGTATCGCGCTGGCCAACATGACGCTGGCCGCGTGGGACAAGGGCGTGGGCAGCTGCATCATGGGTGCCATCAACAAGCCCGCCCTCACCGAGCTGCTCCACATCAAGGAGCCGGAAAAGCTGGCCTTTATGGTGGCGTTCGGCTACCCCACCCACGAAGCCCATATCGTCCCCCTGACCGGGGAGACCGGCGTGAAGTATTATCTGGACGGCCAGAAGGACTACTGTGTGCCGAAGCGGAGTGCTGAGGAGATCGCACGGTATTTGTAAGTTCTCTCTTCGTACAACCTCTCCGTCGAGCCTGCCGGCTCGGAGCCATGACAGAGATGTTTTTGCATATATTCATTCATTTTCCCGGTATGATTGCATAAGTGTTCTCAAAACGGTTTCATTTTTATCGAATTTTTGCACAACGCTTGACTTTTTTATTTGTGCAATCTATACTAGACCCGTTCTCTGATGTTTCGATGAATCGCATCGCCGCAGAGAGATGAAAGATTATACAATCAATCGAGGAGTGTTTGAATATGAAAAAGATTACCCGTCGCAGCTTCCTGGCTGCCGCTGGTCTGACCGCTGCCGCGCTGGCTCTGACCGCCTGCGGTGGTTCCTCTTCCAGCACCGCTTCTTCCACTGCAAGCTCTGCTGCTTCCTCCGAGGCAGCTTCTTCCAGCGCTGCTGCTGAGCTGACCACCGTTGAGACCGGCAAGCTGACCATGGCCACCAACGCTACTTTCCCTCCGTATGAGATGACCACCGACACCGGTGCGTTCGAGGGCATCGACGTGGACACCGCACAGGCCATTGCTGAGAAGCTGGGTCTGGAGCTTCAGATTGACGACATGGAGTTCGACGCTGCGCTGCTGAGCGTCCAGCAGGGCAAGGCCGACATCGTCATGGCTGGCGTCACCGTCACCGACGAGCGCAAGGCCGTCATGGACTTCTCCGGCAGCTATGCTACTGGCATCCAGTCCATCATCGTTCCCGAAGGCTCTGACATCGCTACCCCCGACGATCTGGCCGGCAAGAAGATCGGCACCCAGCGCGGCACCACCGGCTACATCTACTGCTCCGATGATTTCGGCGATGAGAACGTCGTGGCTTACGACAGCGGCCTGACCGCTGTGCAGGCTCTGAACAACGGCCAGGTGGATGCTGTCGTCATCGACAACGCACCCGCCAAGGAGTACGTTGCTGCCAACCCCGGTCTGGTCATCCTGGACACCAGCTATGCTGAGGAAGACTACGCCATCGGCATGGCAAAGGGTTCTGCTCTGGAAGATGCCATCAACGCTGCTCTGGAAGAGCTGAAGGCTGACGGCACCCTGCAGTCCATCGTGGACAAGTACATCACCGCTGAGTGATCCGCGCGACCGTGCACCACGGGGAGGAAGCTCTAAGGGAGCCCCTCCCCTTTTTTGGAAAAAGAAGGTTACAAAAATCTGACAAAACAGGAAAGTGAGGATGCGAATGGCCGCACAATATGAACTGCTGAAAGAGCTGCTCAACAGCGGCACGAAGCTCAGCTTCGGGCAGGAATTCTTCTACAAATTTTATCAGGCATTTATCCTGAAGGACCGCTGGGTGCAGTACGTTCAGGGCGTGGGCACCACGCTTCTGGTCACGGCCATCGCACTGGCGATGGGCGTGGTGCTGGGCAGCGTGGTCGCACTGATCCGTGTGGCCCACGACCAGCAGCGCTCCGGCCGCAGGAACCCGGTGCTGGGCTTCTTCAACGCCGTCTGCAAGGTGTACACCACCATCATCCGCGGCACCCCCATGATGGTCCAGCTGCTCATCATGAGCATGGTCATCTTTGCCAACAGCCGCAACTTCACCATGGTCGGTGCGCTGGCGCTGGGCATCAACTCCGGCGCTTATGTATCCGAGATCATCCGCGGCGGCCTGATGGCTGTGGACCCCGGCCAGATGGAAGCCGGCCGCAGCCTGGGCCTGAACTACATAACCACCATGGTGGTCATCATCATCCCACAGGCTATCCGCGCCGTGCTGCCGGCTCTGGGCAATGAGTTCATCGTCCTGCTCAAGGATACCTCGCTCATCACCGTCATCGGCGGCAAGGAGCTGCTGTATGCGGCCCAGGGCATCATGAACCGCACCTACGAGGCCATGTTCCCGCTGTGCGGCGTTGCACTTGTTTATTTGATCCTCGTCATGCTGTTTACCTGGCTGCTGACGAAGTTTGAGAGGAGGATGGCTCAAGGTGACCGATAAGATTCTGGAAGTCCGCGGTCTGACCAAGACCTACGGCGGCGACAAGAAGAAGGGCGCAAAGCAGCCCACCCCCACCCTCGATGTCCTGAAGGGCATCGACATCGACATCTACCGCGGCGACGTGGTCTGCCTGATCGGCCCTTCCGGCTGCGGCAAGTCCACCTTCCTGCGCTGCCTGAACCGGCTGGAGATCCCCACCGGCGGCTCCATCAAGTTTGAGGGCGTCGAGATCGATGACAGCCACATTGATGCCGTCCGCCAGAAGATGGGGATGGTGTTCCAGCACTTCAACCTCTTCCCGCACCTGACGGTCAAGCAGAACCTCTGCCTGGCTCCCACCCTGCTGAAGCTGAAGAACCAGCAGGAAGCGGACAAGCGCGCCGAAGAGCTGCTGGCCCGCGTCGGCCTGTCCGACAAGGCTGACGCCTACCCCAAGAGCCTGTCCGGCGGCCAGCAGCAGCGCATCGCCATTGCCCGCGCCCTGGCCATGGACCCGGACGTCATCCTCTTCGATGAGCCTACCTCCGCGCTGGACCCTGAAATGGTCGGCGAGGTCCTGGAGCTGATGAAGGAGCTGGCCCACACCGGCATCACCATGCTGGTCGTCACCCATGAGATGGGCTTTGCGCGCGAAGTCTCCAACCGCGTCATCTTCATCGACGACGGCAAAGTCCAGGAGGACGAGCCCCCGCAGGAGCTGTTCGCCAACCCCAAGCATCCCCGCCTGAAGGCGTTCCTGTCCAAGATGCTGTAACATTGCTTTCAACAAAAAAATCTCCGCGCAGCTGCGCGGAGATTTTTTTGTTTCCTGCTGCCTGGTCAGGCGTTCAGCACCGATTTTCCCGTCAGGGGGTCCGGGATGCCCAGCAGGGCCAGGATGATGGCCATGCGGATATACACGCCGTTGTGCACCTGGTCAAAGTAGGCGGCGCGGGGGTCGTTGTCCACATCGAGCTTGATCTCGTCGATGCGGGGCAGCGGGTGGAGCACCGGCATATCAGCCGGAGCCTGCTCCAGCAGCTTTGCATTCAGGGAGTAGCAGCCTTTCAGCCGGAGGTAATCCTCCTCGTTGAAAAAGCGTTCCTGCTGGATGCGGGTCATGTAGAGAACATCGAGGGTGGGCAGCTCGGCTTCGAGGTCGGCGGTCTCCTTGTAGGTCTGGTGGAGCGGCGTCAGCGTCTCGTCCTTGACGTACTGCGGGATGCGCAGTTCCTCCGGCGAGATGAAGACGAACCGGTTCCCCTCAAACTGGCTCATCGCAGCGGTCAGGGAGTGGACCGTCCGGCCGAATTTGAGGTCGCCGCAGAAGCCGATGGTCAGATGGTCCAGCCGCCCTTTGCGCTGGCGGATGGTCATCAGGTCGATCATGGTCTGGGAGGGGTGAGCGTGCCCGCCGTCGCCTGCATTGATGACGGGCACCCGCGCATACAGGGATGCACGCAGGGGTGCGCCCTCTTTGGGGTGGCGCATCGCGATGATGTCGGCGTAGTTGCTCACGACGCGGGCCGTATCGGCCACCGTTTCGCCCTTGCTGGCGCTGGACATCTGCGCCCCGGCAAAGCCCAGCGTCTTGCCGCCCAGCCGCAGCATGGCCGACTCGAACGAGAGCCGGGTGCGGGTGGACGGCTCATAGAACAGCGTTGCCAGAATGCGCCCGTCGCAGAGATGGGCATAGGGTGCGGGGTCTGCCTCCATCCGGTCGGCAAGGTCGAGAAGGGCCAGCTGCTCGTCCAGAGAAAAGCTGTTCGGCTCAATGAAATGTCTCACAGCCATTCTCCTTTCAGCACGAACTTCTCACGCTCGGCACCGGTGGAGATGAACTGGATCTCGTGGTCCAGCTGCTTTTCGAGGAACGCCACATAGCCTTTTGCCTCTTTGGGCAGCTCGTCCCAGCTCTTGCAGCCGGAGAGGTCGGTGTTCCAGCCGGGCAGCATCGTGACGACCGGCTCCATCCGGTCCAGGTCGGACAGCGTGTCGAAGCGGGGGACTTCCACACCGTCCAACTTGTAGCCGGTGATGACCGGGATCTCGTTCATGCTGCTCAGAACGTCCAGCTTGGTCAGGGCGATCTTGTCCGCTCCCTGGCAGGCCAGACCGTAGCGGCTGGCCACGCAGTCAAAGGGGCCGACGCGGCGGGGGCGGCCGGTGGCCGCACCGTATTCGCCGCCTGCCTTCCGCAACTGCTCGTTCCAGTCCTCGTCCATAGCATGTTCTGCGGCGAAGGGGCCTGCCCCCACACAGGTGGAGTAGGCTTTCAGCACGCCGACCACATGGTCGAGCCGACAATTCGGGATGCCGGCCCCCAGCGGCGCATAAGCGGCCAGCGTATTGGAGCTGGACGTGAAGGGGAAGATGCCGTAGTCGATGTCCCGCATGGCACCCAGCTGAGCTTCCAGCACGATGCGCTTGCCGCTGTCGTGGGCCTGCTGCAAAAAGGCGCCCACGTCGCAGATGAACGGTGCGAATCGCTCGGCCTGGGTCCTGCACCAGTCCAGCAGCGCGTCATAGGACATCTTTTCCTGATGATAGCAGCCTGCCAGCTCCATGTTCTTGGAATCCAGGATCATGTGCAGGCGGTTTTGGGTGCGCTCTTCGTCCAGATGGAGCAGGTCGCCCAGACGCAGGGTCTTTTTGCGGTATTTGTCGCTGTAGGCGTAGGCGATGCCGCGCCGGGTGGAGCCGAAGGCGCTCCCCTTTTTGGCCAGGCGGTCTTCTTCCAGACCATCCTGCACCTTGTGCCAGGGCATCGAGATGGTGGCCTTGTCGGAGAGCTTCAGATTTTTGGGGCCGATCTCCACGCCGCGGGCCTCGATGGCCTGCATCTCGTTCGAGAGGTGGTCGAGGTCGATGACCATACCGGTGCCCAGCACACAGGTGACATCCGGGTGCAGGATGCCGGAGGGCAGAAGGTTCAGGATGAACTTGCCCTTTTCGGTGACGACGGTGTGCCCGGCATTGTTGCCGCCCTGATAGCGGGCAACGACATCGGCGTTTTCGGCCAGCAGGTCGATGACGCGGCCTTTGCCCTCATCGCCCCAATTGATTCCAGTAACAGCGGTCAGCATGATTTGTTATAACCTTCTTTTCGTTCTTCCCAATGATCTGCGCCCTGATGGGCTGACCATACAATTTTCAGATTTCCTCTTGCAATTTTCGATCGCAGTGCTATTATACGAGCAGGGAAAGAATATGTAAAACGTATCCTGCACATGGCTGCAATATGATTTTTACATGAAGGAGGCCAACATCTCATGTATGTGGACTGGGAATACTACAAGATCTTCTATTATGTTGCAAAATACCAGAATTTCACCAAGGCGGCGCGGGTGCTGGGCAACAACCAGCCCAACATCACCCACTCGATGAACCGGCTGGAAAGCCAGCTGAACTGTGTGCTGTTCATCCGCTCCAACCGGGGCGTGACCCTGACGCCGGAGGGCGAGATGCTCTATTCCCGCATTGCATCGGCGGCGGTGCAGATTCAGGACGCCGAGGAGGAGCTGAGCGCCAGCGCCACGCTGGAGCACGGTGCCATCAGCATCAGCGCCACCGAGACGGCCCTGAACATCTACCTCTCCGAAAAGCTGCGGGACTTTCACACCGAATACCCCGGCATCCGGCTGCGCATCTCGAACCACTCCACCCCGCAGGCGGTGCAGGCCGTGAAAAACGGCGAAGTAGATTTTGCCATCGTCTCCACCCCCGCCGAGGTGGAACCGGGGCTGAAGCGGGTGGAGCTGAAGCCGTTTTACGAAGTGCTGGTGGGCGGCAGGACCTTCACGGCCCTGGCCAGCCAGAACCTCTCCTTAAAGGAACTGGAAAATTACCCGCTCATCTCCCTGAGCGACGAGAGCATGACCCGCAGCTTCTACCGGCAGTTCTTCCTCGACCACGACGCGGTGCTCCGGCCCGACACCGAGGCCGCCACCACCGACCAGATGCTCACGCTGGTCAAAAGCGAGTTGGGCCTTGCCTTTGTACCGGAATCCATGGCGGCCGAGCCGCTGGCGCGAGGCGAGATCGTCCAGCTCCATCTGCGGGAGATCATCCCCCAGCGTTCCATCTGCCTGGTCTACGACCACCACCGCCCGCTGAACACCGCCGCGCGCAAGTTCCAGAAGCTGCTGACCAGCCCGGAAGAGACGCATTGAAAAAATGCACCCGCACTCTTTTGTTCCCGGAATGCAAAAAAGCCCCAGAAACACAAAAACCCGCCTGGCAGCGGGTTTTTGTGTATAGAGGGGTGGGAAAGTATATAAAGTTGGGAATCGCATCTTCAGTGGCAGGAGCACAGTATTCTTGCCGTTTTCCCCCTGCGATATGTATTATACCCATTTTTCTTTTCTTGTCAAACAAATTTTTTGCCGTTTGCTTTAATTTTGCACTTTACATTTTGGTCAAAACTTTATATAATTAACGCAGTCAGATTTTTTCTGCGCTTTTTCGATGTTTGTGCTATTTTTACAACATTAAAACTTTACTTTCAAAAATTTTTATGGATTCCAACATATTTCAAAAAAGGAGACCTTCCCCATGGATGATTTAGACCGCAAGATCCTCTCCCTGCTCGCCAAAAATGCCCGGATGCCGGTCAAGGAGATCGCCGAACAGGTCGCATTGACCAGCCCCGCCGTTTCCAGCCGTATCCACAAACTGGAGACCGACGGCATCATCAGCGGCTATACCGTAGTGCTCAACCGCCCGGCCGACCGGGTCTACGTGGACGCCCTCATCAGCCTGTCCGTGACGCCCAGCCACCGGGACGAGCTGGTGGAACTGATGCAGAACAGCAAGGAAGTGCTGCAATGCTACCACGTCACCGGTGCCTACACCTTCCTCATCAAAGTCAGCTGCGGCAGCATGCCCCAGCTGGAGCACCTCATTTTACAGTTCCAGAAGCTGGGCACCACCAGCACCCAGATCATCCTTTCCACCCCCGTCAACCACGGCGACCTGGAAGCAATGATGCTGTAAGACCACCCATCCCATAAAATATTTCATCCACCGCCGGGGCAGACTGCAATTTTTTGCCCCGGCGGTTCGTATATCCAGTACAAGGCCCCTCCGCCGCCCGCATAGACCGGCGCGGGGCGGGCATCCTAATGATACGCGCGGGGACTTCCCGCACACTGTTTTGCAACGAAAGGAATCCAGCCTATGAAGTCCATGACCAAACGCCTCCTCGCCGCCCTGCTGGCTGTGGCCGCTCTGTTCGCTCTGGCGGGCTGCAGCAAGTCCGACAAGGCCGACGCTGCCCCCAAAGACTATACGAAGATCCTCCACGACGCCCGCCCGGACGAAGACAACGAATACGATATGATCTTCTCCCCCGGCGAAGACGGCAAGTTCACCGCCCAGTACGGCTACAGCGACAGCTATGACGCCGCCCAGCTGGACGAAGAGATCCGCAACATGCTGCTCCCCCTGCTGAACCTCGAAGAGGACATGTACACCGACTTTGCCGCCTCCGTTTCCGGCATGATGGTGCAGAGCTACGGCATCGCCATCGTCAAGCCCGCCGAGGGCAAGACCGACGCCGTGAAGCAGGCGCTGCAGGATTTCGTCACCCATGAGCAGATGTCCATGGAGCACTATCTGGAAGACCAGTACCAGATTGCCAAGGCGGCCAAAGTGGAAGTCCTGCCCTCCGGTGAGGTCGTGCTCGTCTGCTGCGAGAACAGCGACGCCGTCCTGTCCGCCATCAAAACGGCGCTGGCCGCATAAGCTCCTCCGACTTCCCGCTTTCACCGCGCTCTGTTTTGGGGGCGCGGTGTTTTATTTTCTTCCGCGAAACGGGTCAAATGGGCACTCTGTGCAAAAAGTTTTTTCAAAATCCCTCCAAATCACTTTCCAAAAGTGGTTTTTTGATGTATTCTATTCCTATCCGCTGTGTGTCTGCCACGCAGACGGAACGCTAAAAACGAAAGAGGGGTGCGCACAGATATGCTGAAATATCTGGCAAAACGCATCGGGCGCTCGATTTTGACCCTGTTCGTCATCGTGACGCTCGTTTTCTGCCTGCTGCGGCTGATGCCCGTGGAAGGCTACTTTGCAAACTACGAAAAAATGACCGAGGCCCAGATCCAGGCAGGCCTCCAGTCCATGGGCCTGCTGGACCCGCTGCCGGTGCAGATCGGGCGGTTCTGGTGGAATGCACTGCACGGCGACCTCGGCGTCAGCCATATTTATAAGGTCAATGCGCCTGTGACCGGCATCCTGGCCAAAAAGCTGCCCATCTCGGTGCAGATGGGTGTTTTCTCCATGCTGCTGAGTCTGGTCATCGGCATCCCGATGGGCCTGTTCATGGGTCGGTTCAAGAACCGCTGGCCGGATAAGATCGGCACGGCCATCATCGTGCTCATCCAGGCCGTGCCTGCCGCCGTGTATTATCTGTACATCCAGATGTACGGCACCACCGCGCTGGGCGTCGGCCTGCTGTTCGATGCCTCCAACTGGAAATACTGGGTGCTGCCCATCTGCTCCATGAGCCTGGGCAACGTGGCCTTCTACGGCATGTGGCTGCGCCGCTACATGGTGGATGAGAGCAACAAGGACTACGTCCGCCTGGCACTGGCCAAGGGCGTGAGCGAAAACAACATCGCACTGCACCACATCTTCCGCAACGCCATGGTCCCGCTGGTGCAGTACATCCCGTCGGCCTTCCTGAACACCGTCGTCGGCTCCATCTACATCGAGAGCCTGTACAGCATCCCCGGCATGGGCGGCCTGCTGGTGACCTGTGTGCAGCGGCACGACAACACCATGGTGCAGGGCATCGTGCTGCTCTACGCCTGCGTGGGCATCATCGGCCTCATCCTGGGCGATCTGCTCATGGTGCTCATTGATCCCCGCATCAGCTTTGGCAAGAAAGAAGGTGGCCGATAATGCTGTTCCACATGAAAGACCAGAAGGCAGCTGTGCTGGAAAACGACCTGAACAAGCTGCAAAAGGACGGCCCCGCTGTCTGGGCCAGCCTGCCGGAAGACGAGCTGTTCACCCCTGCCGGCTTCAGCGAAGAGCAGGCCGAGGCAACGGCCTACTCCAACTACAGCTACTGGGGCAGCACGTTCCGCGCCTTCTTCAAGAACAAGATGGCCGTGGCGCTCCTCATCGCGCTGGTGGCCGTGGTGGCTTTTGCCTTCGTGCAGCCCCATCTGCCCGGCCAGGTGGACCCCAACCTCTGTGAGGTGGACCCTGCCACCGGCATCCAGTACCGCAACATCGCCCCCGGCCAGCAGGGCTTCATCTGGGGTTCCAACGCCATCGGTCAGGACCTGTGGGCCCGCATCTGGGCCGGTGCCCGCACCAGCCTGACCATCGCCTTCTTCGTGGCCATGATCGAGGCCGTGGTGGGCATCACCGTGGGTGTGCTGTGGGGCTATGTCCGCCAGCTCGACTTCTTCTTCACCGAGCTGTACAACATCTGCGACAACATCCCCTCCACCATCATCCTGATCCTGATCTCCTACGTGGCTTCCCCCAGCATCCAGACGCTGATTTTGGGCATGTCGCTCACGGGCTGGATCGCCATGGCGCGCTTCATCCGCAACCAGATCCTGATCATCCGCGACCGCGACTACAACATTGCCTCCCGCTGCATCGGCACCCCCACCTCCCGCATCGTGCTGCGCAACCTGCTGCCCTATCTGGTGTCGGTCATCATGCTGCGCATGGCGCTGACCATCCCCGCCGCCATCGGCAGCGAGGTGTTCATCACCTACATCGGTCTGGGCCTGTCGGTGGAGACGCCCTCGCTGGGCAACCTCATCAACGACGGCCGCAAGGTCATGATGCAGGCGGGCCTGCGGTATCAGCTGCTCTACCCCACCATCATCCTGAGCTTTGTCACCATCGCGTTCTACCTCATCGGCAACGCCTTCTCGGACGCTGCCGACCCGAAGAACCACATGCAGTAAGGAGGGACAGAAGATGGAAAAGAATCAGCTGATCCTTTCGGTCAAGGATTTGAACATCCAATTCAACCTGCGTGGAAAAGTGCTCCACGCCATCCGCGGCATCGACCTGGACATCTACCACGGCGAGGTCCTCGCCATCGTGGGCGAGTCCGGTTCGGGCAAGAGCGTGTTCACCAAGAGCTTCATGGGCCTGCTGGACGCCAACGGCTCTATTTCCAGCGGCACCATCGACTACTTCGGTGCCGACGACGGAAAGCCCATCCGCCTGTCCGACCTGAAAACGGAAAAGGACTGGCTCCGGGTGCGCGGCCACGAGATCGCCATGATCATGCAGGACCCCATGACCAGCCTGAACCCGCTGAAGACCATCGGCGACCAGATCATGGAAGCCGTGGAGCTGCATCAGGGCCTGCGCGGCAAGGCCGCCAAAGAGAAGACGCTGGAATACCTGCAGGATGTCGGCATCGCCGACCCGGAGGTCCGCTTCGGCCAGTACCCGCACGAGTTCTCCGGCGGTATGCGCCAGCGCGTCGTCATCGCCATTGCGGTGGCCTGCAACCCGCAGATCCTGATCTGCGATGAGCCCACCACCGCGCTGGACGTGACCATCCAGGCACAGATTTTACAGCTGCTCAAGGAGATGCAGGTCAAGTACAACCTGACCATCGTTCTCATCACCCACGACCTCGGTGTCGTGGCCAACATCGCCGACCGGGTAGCCGTCATGTATGCAGGCGACATCGTCGAGATCGGCACCTCGGACGAGATCTATTACGACCCCCGCCACCCCTACACCTGGGCACTGCTGTCCAGTATGCCCCAGATGGGCATCAAGGGCGAGGACCTGTTCAATATCCAGGGCACCCCGCCGAACCTGTTCACCGAGATCCACGGCGACGCCTTTGCGCCCCGCAATCCGCAGGCGCTCAAGATCGACTTCGTCAAGCGCCCGCCGTATTTTCAGGTCAGCCCCACCCACAAGGCCAAGACCTGGCTGCTGGACCCGCGGGCACCCAAGGTGGAGCCGCCGCTGGCGGTCCGCCTGCTGAAAGAGGAGGGGATGTAACATGGCAGAGGAACGTGAAACGCTTCTGGAGGTCAAAGACCTCGAAGTGACCTATGGTTCCGGCAAAAAAGCCTACCGCGCCGTGAACCGCGCCAATTTCAAGATCTACAAGGGCGAGACGTTCGGCCTGGTGGGCGAGTCCGGTTCCGGCAAGACCACCATCGGCCGTGCCATCATGCGCATCCTGCCCACTTCCGGCGGCGAGATCCTGTACAAGGGCCAGAAGATCAACGGCAAGATCTCCCACGCGCTGGACCAGCAGGTCATCAAGGAGATCCAGATGATCTTCCAGGACCCGCAGTCCTCCCTGAACGAGCGCGCCAAGGTGAGCTACATCGTCGGCGAGGGCCTGATGAACGTCCGGCCCGACCTGACTGCTGCCCAACGGGAAGAAAAAGTCCGCCAGGCGCTGCTGGATGTCGGCCTGCTGCCCGAATTTGCCTCCCGCTTCCCGCACGAGTTCTCCGGCGGCCAGCGTCAGCGCATCGGCATCGCCCGCGCCCTCATCGTGGAGCCGGAGTTCATCATCGCCGATGAGCCCATCTCTGCACTGGATATGTCCATCCGCGCCCAGGTGCTCAACTTGCTGCGCCATCTGCAAAAGGAGCGCGGCATCACCTACCTGTTCATCGCGCACGACCTGTCCGTCATGCGGTACATCTCGGACCGCATCGCCGTCATCCACAAGGGCGACATCGTGGAGCTGGCCGACGCCGAAGAGCTGGTGAATCACGCCATCCATCCCTATACCCGCAGCCTGCTTTCGGCCATCCCCATGCCAAACCCCCGGCTGGAGCGGAAGAAAAAGCTGCTGGTCTACGACCCCGCCATGCACGATTACACCGCCGATCCCCCGCAGTGGCAGGAGCTGCGGCCCAATCACTTCGTGCTCTGCAATGCGGCCGAAGCCGCACAGTGGATCCGCGAATTGTAAACTCTCTCAAATCTTTTAGGCTGTTGGGGCATTGTTCACCCTTTGTTTCTTGACTTTTGCCGGTGTCTTTACTACAATAGCAACGAACGCATTGTACAATTTTTAACAAAAGGATAGGTTTTATGACAACGACCAGCAAGGTTCTCTATGCGTCACAGGCTCGCCCGTGGCTCAAATATTACGACCCCAATTACATCGACCAGCCGATGCCGGAATGTTCTGCTTTCGACTTTGTCCGGCAGCAGAACAAGAACCGCCTGTCGGAAACGGCCCTTGAATATTATGGCCGGAAGTTCACCTATGCAGACCTCATCGTGAACACCAAGAAGACCGCTGCTGCCTTCCGGGCGGCAGGCGTCCGAAAAGGTGATATCATCACCGTGGTCAGCGTGATGACCCCTGAGGTCATCTATGCGTTCTACGCCGCCGACCGCATCGGTGCGACCCTGAATCTGGTGGACCCCCGGTACAGCGCCGACGGCATCCATGAGTACATTGAGGAAGTGGATTCTCGTCTGCTGATCTGCCTGAACGTGGTGTATGACCGCTGCCGTCAGGCCGCCCGGCGCACCCATGTGGAGCGGGTCATTGTGCTTTCCCCGGCCGACTCGCTGCCCCTGCCGCTGGCCATCGGCTACAAGGTCTCCAATCCCGACCGCAACAAGTACGACTCCAATACCCTGATGTGGAAGCAGTTCATCGCAAACGGGCAGGACGCCAGCACATCCGGCGAGCCCTATGACCCCGACCATGCCTGTGTGGTGGTCCACACCGGCGGCACCACCGGCTCCCCCA
>ERZ1026890.618-NODE-618-length-18579-cov-102.216962_pt1 | contig 18579 bp, 10 predicted proteins | sample MGYA00380175_ERZ1026890 | MGnify/ENA primary metagenome ERZ1026890 (study PRJEB33269, sample SAMEA4719811) | human gut metagenome | biome: human-associated habitat; feature: organic feature; material: feces | place: Cameroon | collected 2013-10 ...
GTGCAAATCTGCTTAGCATTTTTGTACCAAGTTATTTTTTAACTGTTACTAAACTGCGCCAGATCATCGCTGTGACCGCTCAACTTGGCAAGCTTGGCACCGCCGAAAGCGAAGCCGGCAGCCACGAAGAACTTGCTGTTGCCGCCGAAAGGATAGATATTCGCCTTGGCAAGAAAGGCTGTGCGGGAGAAATCAGCATCAATATCCACCTCGGAATCAGGAATCCTTACTGTCTGTCCCTGAACGATGATAGAGGCATCTGTCGTTATGTTCGCCTTACCAGAAATCTTGAGTATCTTAGGCCGAATATCCACGCCTGCCTCCAACTCCACGAAATTGGAAACAGGAGCCGCCACACCTATGCTGATACCTTCGGTACCCACGCCTGCATTCAGACCCACATGATTGAATGCAGATCTCTTGAACTGTGCAAAACCACTTGTTGCAAATACGAGGCACAAAATGGCCATCATCAAAATCTTTTTCATCATTTCCTTTATTTTTTAATAGTTAGCATTCACATCTCACACACGTTATTTCTTCTTGCTAGCCTTCCACTCGAAGAGATAGTCGATGCCCTTGATCTTTACCTTGACAAAGAGATCGGCAGCCTTGCGGTCGGTGGTATAGAGATAGCCCGAAACCACTTCGCCCGGATGGATGGTGGTGCGCTCCAGATAGCCCAGGTCCTCAGGCATCTTGTCGGAATACTTCATGCGGTTGCCGTCTTCCAGCTGCTGCATCCGGCAGATACGGGTCTGGAAATCCTTCAGCGTATTGGAGGTTCCGGCATCAAACACCTGTGCGCCCAGGTTGGCATTCACGTTGTTCTCACGTTCGGTCTGCACTATCGCCTTGTTCTTTACCGCACGCTTAGCCACCTTCTTCTTGAACTTGAAGATCTTCTTGTCATACTCATCAGCGCCCACCAGTTCGAAATCCTTGCGCTTACCGCCCTTCATATCGTAGATTTCAATCTGAGAAGGGTCGATATCCACATTGATCATGCTCTTGTTGACGATGAAGACGCCGATTTCGCGGTAATCGCCGATGTTCTCATCCACCATCGAATTGCTCACGCCCACGATGAGTCCGTTCTTGTTATAGTAAGGCCATGCCACACCGTTCTTATACTCGGTGAGGATTTCATCAGGCGAAGGGGTTTCCAGGATAGGCTGGTGGTCGGTGAGCGAATACTTGGAGTAGTTGCCGTCGGCATCCACCACTACATAAAATCCTTCAGGGATATCATTCTTGTAGGGAGTAAGGGTGCATACCCTGCCGTTCTCGGTGAAAGAGGCTCCTACCCCCATCTTCTTGCCCTGGTTCATGAAGAAATGCTCCTTCACGTTGCCGTTACTATAATAAGAGGTATATTCGCCCGAGAGCAGTCCTGCCTGATAGGTCTTCTTCTGCTCTACCTGTCCATCCTTGAAATAGGTGGTAAAGGTGCCGGCAAACTGGCTCTTGGCATCATCCTTCTTGTCAAGAACCACGAAACTTCCTTCGCCCTGCAGTTCGCCGCTCATATAGTAAGTGCGGAACTCCTTGGCTGCCGTAGAATCAGCAGGATAGAGCGCCAGGCGATAATAGTTGGCGAAAGCCTTGTTAGGGGTTACCTTCCAGCTCTTGTTGTAATAGAGGGTGTCCAACCGGTCTTGCGGAACGGGAGGAGTTTCTGGCACGATTTTCTCCTGCGCCAGGGCTGTCTGTCCTCCGAAGAGGGCAATCATCATGATGATGACCGAATACTTATTTTTCATCATAATTATTATGTTTTTAAATACTTAAAAATCTATCTATCAGTTTCTTTCTATAGAGTCTGCCCACCTTTACATAGTCGATTTCATCGAAAGGGGGATAGAAATGGCACACATTGTCAACCACCTCGATGAGGTAATTGATGTTGACGATGAACTTCTGGTTTACCTGCATGAAATGAGGGGCGAGTGCGAGCAGGTCGGTGCTCTTCACGCTGCGTTTCAGCCTGATAGGCTTCCTGTTATCCGCCACCACCACCTCCCAGCATCTCACTTCGTGATTATACTGGAAGAGGCAGACATTCTCCTTATCCACCAGCCTGAAATCCACGGAGTTGGTATAGAAGAGCAGCTTGCCGTTAGCAACGGGTGCATTCTTCACGCCAGCCCCTACCACTCTCTCAGCCTCTTTTTCAGCCTCTTTCTCTGCCTCTTTTTCAGCCTCTTTCTCCAGGCGTCTGACGATGGTATCCAGCTCCTGGGGATTGATAGGCTTGAGCAGCACATCGAATGCCTGCTTGCGGAAGGCTGTCAGGATATATTCATCGTATGCCGTGTACATCACCACCTGGCAGCGGCGGTGCACGAATCCCGACAGCTTATCCAGGAAATCCAAGCCATTCACATCGGGCAGCTGGATATCCAGGAAGAGCACATCGGGCTGGTACCTGTTTACCATCGCCAGGCCGTCAAGCCCACAGAGCGCGCATCCCAGCACCTCCATATCGTATTTCGTTTCCAATAAATCAGCCAAAGCCTTGCCTGAAGATTTATCGTCGTCTATGATTACAACTTTCATACACCTTATTATATTGTTTATATTCAAATTTCGCAAGTCCTGTTACATCACGAAGCCATCGGGTATGCATACCTGCGCCAGGCATCCTGCCACGCTGCCGTCTTCTGCCTTCCGGTTCTGCAGCGAGAAGGTCATCTTGTGGCGATTATGCTCGTTCACCACTGCCAGGGTCTGGGTGATGATGCCCAGTCCGGTACGCTTCTTCCCCTTCTGGCGGATATCGAATCCCCTGCCGTTATCCAGCACGGAAACCACGGTATAGCCCGGCTGCTTTCTACCAACCTTTACCTGCAAGATCTTCCTTCCCTCCCAGCCTCTCAGTCCGTGAACCAGGGCATTCTCTACGAGAATCTGGACAAACATCGACGGGATATACGTATTCTCCACATCCACTTCGGGATCTATCTGCAGCGAGAAATCGAAATCATCGCCCATCAGCGGAGTTTCCACCGCCAGATACTGCTTCACGAAACCGATTTCTGCGGCAAGCGATACCTTCGACTGGCAGGACAGGTCGAGGTTGCTGCGTATCAACCGGGCAAGCCCCATCAGTTCGTCGGCTTCCGCCGTACCGGCATGCAGGATCTTGTTGTTGAGGACATTGAACACGAAATGAGGGGAGATTCGGTTTCTCGCTCCTTCCAGCTTCAACTGCAGTACGCGATGCCTGCTCTCTTCGAGCCGCTTGCCGGAGCGCATGCTCTTGATGACGAAGAACATGCACAGCAGCAGAATCAGCAGCACCACAGCCAGGGCGATAGAGCGGGTCTGGTTCAACTGTGCCGTCTTGTGCTCAAGCACCAGGTCGTGGTGCAGTTTCAGCGTATCCTGGGTAAAGCGGTCCATGATTTCAGAAGCTCTCATCTTGATTCTGTTGTGCTCCAGCGAATCATTCTTCTGCATATCCCTGCGAAGATTCTCGAATGCCATGCGGTAATCGCCCTTGGCGAGGTAATATCGCTGCAGATACTGATTGCGGATCTGGCGCAGGTTGAAGGCTACGAGATTGCTGAGATTCTCTCCGAACTGCTGCCTCTCGCTGTTCAGAATGCGGGTAACAGCCGCCATATCTCCCTTCTTCACCTCCTGACCGATATGAATCGTATTACAGTAATATACCGCCTCTCGATCGTGGTTAGCCACCATGAAAGGCTCGCTCTCGGCAAGATATTTCTCCGACTGGGCAATGCTGTCCAGATTGAGATACACATCTGCCATATTCAGCTTGCAGAGATACATGTCGAAGCAGTCGCCCTTCTTGTGCTTCTCCAGCAACTGCTTCAGCTGCAGGAATTTGCGGAGCGACTGGGCATAGTCTTTCTTATAATAGTAGTAGTTGCCGTAATTGTTCAGGTAATATGCCTGCATAGCCAGCGACATCTGCGGGAGATGGTCTTCCGTCTGCTGATAGCACTGGAGCGATGCATCAAAATCATTGAGTTTCAGGTAGATGGTAGCCAGACCCACATAGAGGGAGACATTCTCCTCCTTGGGCAGCTGGAGGGAATCTACCAGAAAGAGCGCACGGCGATACCAGGAGGCAGCCTGCGGCAACTGATTCTTGAAGAGATAGGCATCACCCAGGTTGGCACAGATGCTAGGCGCCTGATGCTGCACATCGCTACGCATGGAATAGGCATAGGCGGACTGGTAGAGCGAAACCACCTCGTCTGCCTTGCGATGAAAATTATGATAGTTGATGCCCTGGCAGTTGTAGGTATAGGCAAGAAGTCCGTTGCGGCGCGGAGTATCGGGCTGACGGAGGGCGAAACGCAGGGTGCGGTCCACATAGCCTACCGTAGAATCGGGCGTTGCCGACTGGCAGAACCATCTTCCCTTCCTCGCATAATACTCATAAAACGTGAGGCTGTCTTTCGCCAGCTTCATACCTTTTTTTATTTCCGTCTTAGCCTGCGGCGACTGCGCATTGAGGAGTTCATCGAGCTGATGCAGTTTTTCGATACGCAGGTTATCAGCAGTTTCCTCTGCCGATTTCCGGCAGGAAGCCAGGATCATCAGCAGAGGCAAGAGAGGCAGGAGAACCTGCCAGAGGCAAAACTTATCATTTTTCATCATTTCTATTATTTTCTACAGAACTTTCGCAGTCCTGGACTGCGAAAGTTAAGTTTTCTACGAATTTACCTTGCAAATATAGGCAAATTAACGCAAACGAGCAAGCTTTTGGAACATTTTTTTCTTCTTAAAGCCATCAAACTTACATTTTGATATCGGATTGAGATGCCTGCGGGCTGTTACTCGGGTGCTGCGGGTATCATCGGCATCATCCTCCATCAAGGCACGGAGCGTATCTTCTGATATACCATCCAATACTGTCAACTGGATAGGAGCATATTCTTCAGCATCCTCAAAGGTAGTCTTGTCGGTAACGCCTGTAGCCTCAGAATCATATTCAAGCGTAATCAGAATCTTCTTCTTTGCCGAATAGAAGATTACATACATATCGCCATCCTCATTGTCCTCTCCCATATTGGTAAGGCCCAACTTGGCTGCCGCATTCTTCAGCGTCTTATAGTCGCTGCTTCCACCATTATAATAAATGATGCCACCCTTGCCCAGATTGAGACTTTCCGTAATCAGCAGTGCCAAAGGAGCCTTTGCCTCCAGCTGTGGAGTGAAAGAAGGGAAGCCTGCATCTATCGGCTTGATGTTGCGAAGCGTCTTGGCTGCAGCCAGGAGCGGATAGCTCATCATCTTGCCAACCAACTTGGCGTTATCATCATATTCTGCATCAGATTCCGGTTCATCGACATCATCTTCGTCAAAAGAAGCCTTGCCGAAGGCTCCATTTCCTTCCAGTGAGAACACAAAATCATTGCCGTTTCTCTGTACGGTACACTTCATTTCCTTGCCCGGCATAGTCCGGAACAGGCGCTTCTCTGTCCGATTAGCCACGTTGGCTGTTACACCATCCGTATAGGTAGTCTTCTCCTTATCATAATGAGCTACCAATATAGACATAAAGATGTTAGCTCTTTCTTCTGGTATCAGCATCAAATTATCATCCAGAAGAAGCACACCGCTAATCGGACTCGTGTAGGTAGGTATAGGCCATGCTTCATTGCCCAGAACATCAGAGAGGATATGGATCATATTGGTAGTAACACCTCCACCAGTTTCGCTTACAGTCAGTTCTACATATACATCCTCTTCCTTGATGGTTATGTCCTTGGAACCTTCACCTCGATAGGTTCGGGCATATACGGTGGCTTTACCCTTCATATCCTTCGGTACATACACACTGAAGTTTCCTTCCTTATCGGTCTGGTGAACTTCTGTCTTAGCCTTTTCCGTCTGCACCCATACCGCTGAGCGGATGCCGTCGCCCCGCTCATTCATCACCTTGCCATATACGCGAACCAGGTGAGGCAGCGTGATATCCACCTGACGTCTTTCTCCCGGAGAGAGGGCAGGAACCTTTACAGAAACCTTCTGGTTGATGCCGCCATAATACAGATCCTTCACAGTGATGCTGAAGTCCGTATTGGCAGGAACTTCATGCGAATAATATCCATCCGATTTGGTTATTGTAGAAGCCAGCAACTGTCCGATGCTCAATCTTACACCTGGCAGAACCTTGCCGGTATCATCCTTTACATATCCATAAACGGTGCCCTGCTTTTCAGGATAATCCAGGTTAACCCATGAGAAATGAGCCACTTCTCCTACATATACATTTCCCTGAAGCTGGGCACTTCCTTCTTCCTCCCAGAGACCCGTTTTCTCATTGAAGCTCCACAAAGGGATGCTGGCAGGTGGATTCTCGCCCATTCCGGCTGGTATCGGGAAAGTGAGCTTTGCCTTGCTGCCATCCTTGAGCTGCAGCTTATCGCCATTTTCGGCATACATGTTCAGGTCGGTCATTCCATAGGAAACCAGTTGGGCGCTGGAGTTGTCGGAACGCACAGCGGCGAGGTCGCCACCCGGCATCATCTCAGAGAATCGCTCATTGTTAGGATCCAGATACACCATCTCCGACTTCACCTTTCCGGTATAGCCGGCTCCGGTGCCATCCACCTTGTATCCATCCTGCGGCATATCAATCTTCATTTCGCCAGCCTGCAGGGTCTGGTCGGATGAAGAAGAATAGGTCTTGATGCTGGTGAAATCATTGTTCTCCTTCTTACACATCACCACCTCCCAGCTTGCGCCATCGGCAGCATCATCATCAGCATCCATAGAACGCACCACATCAAAATAGCCCGCCTTGCTGAATCTCACCACCGAGCGGTCGTTCTGGACACTTACTACCTGAATCTGGTCGAATTCAAAGAATCCGTCGGTATTGGTAGTAGCAACAGAAGAGCCACTCACGATGCTCACGCCCTCGATTGGAGTGCCGCTGGCATCTCTCACGATACCCGAAAGAGCGATGTCTTCCATTCTTCCTTCTACGAGTTCCGGTGGATTAATGCCTCCATCGTCGTCGTCATCATCATCTCCCTCATTCAGCAAATCCTGAATTTTACTGCATGAAGCGAACGTCATCAACATCATCAACAATGCCATGAACACAAAAGTTAAGTTGTGAATTTTTCGTCTCATAAGCCTTACATGTTTATCAGTTAATACAAAATAGAATTTTATTGATTACACAAATAGAATCTTATTGATTGCAAAGATATATAAAAAAATGTATATTCGCAACCTCCCTTTTCGGGTCATCGTGCCTGTTTGTTATCAAATGCGTTTAAACGTCGTTTTTTCGGGCTTATCCGATAACAAAAAAAATCGGCTTAAGTAATCAGAAACAGAACTGATTAAGCGACAAAATACTGTGGAAAAAAGATTCATTCACGCATATTATTTCTCGGATTTGAGTATTTTAACGCCGATTATTTCTCGGATTTGAGTATTTAAACGCGATTTATTTCTCGGATTTGAGTATTTTCGCTATATTTGCGCCTGTTATTCAAATAGTTACAATTATGACAGAATATATACATAGAAACATAGACTCAGAAGAGAAGAGTTTTATCATTATGATTGCCCATCACAAAGAAGTAAATGCTCGCTCCCAACTTGCCTTGCAGTAGCCCCAACTTATTATCGCTGAGGGCTACTGCCTTTAATTTTGCATCAATATCCATTACCTTATTATTTTTCTGCATCAACATTGAAAGAATTTTGTCTCATTCTCACTTGCTTACCGCCATGCAAGAACATTTTAACTCCCAATACCACGTATGGACCGTAAGTACTATTTCTAGAAGAATTTGTCACATTTGTAAAATAGGGCAAATGATAGTCATAGCCAATCTTGCGTTTTCCTATGGTGGCTGGCAGAGTTGCAGTCAGAGTCCCCTCAATTTTACCATTTGAAAACAATCTATTCAATACTATTTTAGCATATCCAAGCTGCTTCGTATACTTACCTTGCAAAGTAGGGGTTGTAGTATAATTCAAATCGTAAGATGCTTGCACATTCAATTTTAAAGGGCTGATTTTATATCTGGCTTGCATATACATCATCCAAATATCACCTTTGCGTTTGATACCATCCTCATCAGATGCGACATCATGAATATAAGAAAGGTTCACTCCAAGATTACAATCTTTGAAAAGTTTGTAATTTCCTGCCAATCTGAACATCATTCGATGCCAATCTGCATTTTTAAAACTTTCTTTTACCATACCTGTTGGCAACAATGAATAAAAAGGCAATTCATTCATGTCTTTATTGTAAAAAGTCATAAAAAGAATGTCAAACAGTTTATCTATACTCATGGTCGCATCCACATAAGTCAATTTTGAAGATTTCAACAGCGGATTTCCACCATGAATCATCTTTGAATCTATTTGGTATTCCGTAGCAGTTAATTGATCCAAATTAGGATACATTGCGGAAATATGAAAATTACTTCTGATAGTTACGATACGCCAAGGCTTGTAGAACAAACGTCCCATAGGGCTCCAGGAATAATTTGCTATATGCCCGACATTATTATTATCAGAATTACCAAGCCAAAGAGCACCGCCGCTTACAAAGAAACTGCCCACAGGATGCCAAGTAAGCATCGCCAACATAAAATGTCGGGTATTCTTAGACCAATAGCTTAACTCGTCAGTATTTCTATCCGTATCATTATATTTTCTCCACGCAAAATTATAGTCTGCATAAAAATCGAAGTGTTTGGATAATGCTCTACTGATGCTCAGATCATAAAATACATAATTTTTATCACCCAACGTTGGGGTTTCACTCAAGTTGGAATTACTCCAATAAGTTCTTTTTTCCCTAACATTATAATAGTCGTAAGTCAAATCACTGCTGACATATAATTTTCCAAAACTTCCACGGTAGAACAATCCCACATTATAGTCGTTGGAATAATATTTGTCTCTATTCCATTGCTCATATTGGGTCACATTCCCATTATCCTTCTCCGTAATAAAGTACATGGTAGAATCCAAGGACTGATTAAAAGTTCCTTTGGTCTGAAAAGAAAGACTATGCCCCTTAGCCAATTGATATTCAGCACCAAGAGATATGTCATACCCCAGTTTTTTGCCGATTTTATTTGGATTACCAGAATCGAATTCTTGAGAACTTCTCTCATAATTATCCGCATACATACGAGTGAAGGAATCACTTTCCTTATTGACAACATTCGAAAAAGCCGAAGTTATATTAAATGATAATTTATTCACACTATATGTATAAGATTCACCTACGGTTTCCTGATTCATATTGTTTTTGCCATATTGCAAATTCGTATAAGGCACAAAGTCCCAGCCAATATAATCATCGAACAAAGATAGGTTCAGCAACATTCTCCTTCCCTCATACTTTCCTGTTGGATTGTAGGTAATTTCCACTTTTTTGATGCGCTTAGGATTTATGCGCATAGCATAATCTGATGATTTTTCCACATCATTTACCAAAAGTACAATATCCTCTTCTCCATTCACACGCAACTTGTCATTTTCCCAATCACGCAAAAAGCCTGGTATTTTCTCCAACAGCTGTCCGCTGCTTGCCGTGCCTTTGCGCATAGAGTCGGTAATAAGGTAAATGTCCTTGTTATAGGTCTCTTGCTTTAAAGTTCCCGTGACAGTAACTTCCTTTAAGCCAACATTATGAGTAGACAATGCAATTACACCCAAGTTCTCAGGAAGTCCGAGACTATCCTTTCTGGTATAAGACTCAAGTCCCACATAGCTGACAGAAATTCTTGTTGCCTTTTGGGAAGTATTCACACTAAAGGAGCCGTCAGTTTTAGATTTGCAACCACCAACAAACACATTGTTATTGAAAAGCTGAATTGTTGCATCAGCCAGTCCTTGCAGTTTATTGCCAGAAATTATTTTACCAGAATAGCCTTCCGCCATAGTAGTGACGGATATAAGCATTATCAAGCATAACAAAAATAACTTTCTCATATTTTTTTATATTTTGAATTTAACATACATCTAAAGCAGTAGTCCAACATATTGAACTCTATTTCTTGCATTCTCCTATCAGGACATGCAAACATCAAAACTCTTTTAACCATAAGCTTTTTGTCAGCAAAGATAAATACTTTCTTCTACTACACATATCACATCTGCCAGTTTTAACATTTCATAATTTCACAATTATGAGTACAACACGCTAAAGCACAAACAGATAGCTAAAGATTTCACAATTTCACAAATTAGCCTTCCACCCGGATTTTACGGATTTCATTATCAAATTTGCTCGTTGTCATCTCTCTATCAAATAACTTTTTAGACAAACGTTTTCTTATATTTGAGATATTAGAGGATGACATGCCCATCAAAATCTTCATCTGATTAGGAGCAAATCCCAACCAAACCAACATACATATTCTATATTCATTTTCATTTAACTTACTGTTCTTCTCTAGCGATAGCCTAAACTGCTTGAAAAATGATTCGAATATATTATCCAAAACGTCCCATTGTTGAGAAGAAGGCTCTATACCTTTTTCTGCCAATTCCCTAAACTTAATCACCATAGCTTTTTGCTGGAAGACAGCATTACTTTCATTGTTGTCTTGTGGGCAATCATTAGTCAATGCTTCTATTTCATCCTTCAGTATCATTATAGACTTCTCCTTGTCTAATACAAGCGAAGATTTTGAAGATAGTTCATTCTTCATTTTAGCCAACTCCTCCTGACTTTTCTGCAATTCCAACTCCTTCATCACAATCTGTTGTTTTACAAACAATAGTTGCTCTTTTCTTATCTGCCTTTCTTTCCTTATATTTTTGACATATAGTATAACTACAACGATCATAACAACAACCAGTATTATCATCAGAAGAATGACAATACGAGCCCTATTTTTCTCTACTTCTTGTATTTTTGCTTGTTTCTGCCATTGAGAATAATTATACAATGCAGCCGTTTGGGACATAGCTTCAACCTCATTATGCGCCCTAACACTATCACTATATTGGATAAACAAATCTGCATACTTTATGATAGAGTCCAATTGATGCCTCTGCTTATAAAACTTATACCATCCGTCAAAAGCCACTCGTTTCGCATTTTGGGATTCAGCCATATTCGAACATCTCTGAAAATATATTTTGGCAGAATCAGAAGAATGCACATTTAGATAATACAGCCCCTTTGCATAGAAATAAGTATAGTAACAAACGCCAGGATTTCTATTACCACTAAAATAACCCGACTCTCTTTCATACACATCCATATAGCGTTTAGCTTTTGCGAACTGCTTTGTCAAAACCAAAGACTCAACAACTATACCCAAAGAACGAGCCGCCTCTTTAGGATAACCAAACTTCTTATATTTTTTGTATATCTCCTCAAACTGTTCTATAACTTTCTGAGGAGACATTAATAGCGGCATGATATTGACTTGTGCCTCTGCTGTTATCAAAGCATCCAGCGTATCCTTGGCTAGCCAAGAATATTTTTCTGACACCCCATAAGCATTTTTTGCATTCAATATCATCCTTTGTCTTTGATATTCCTCTCCCACTTGCCCATAAATTCTCGCCAATGTATGATAATCACAATCTCGGCTTAACGTATCAGCCTGCTCTGTCGCCTGGAGATAGCAATCCAAGGATGCAGGAGAGTCATCGAGATCACGATACGTACATCCCAACAGATAATAGGCCAGCATTCGTTCATTTGCCGAGCCATGCTGGTCATAATAGGCTACAACTTGCTTCATCACGCTATCCGTAGTAAAATCTACAAAGCCTTTGTTCATGCCTTTGGCATAAATCAAATCAAAACGCATCTGTTGAGCTTTACTCATCTTGGGATTGTTCTTTCTTAGGCTATCAAGCATACCTAAAGCTACTAAAGCAGAATCTGAATTGGTTTCCATCAGACTATCTGCTCTAGTTATCTGCTCATCTATGACTTTATTTCCAGTACATGAAACCAGCAGCAACAAAACACTCAATATATATAATTTGACCTTTATCATATATTTTTTATTATTTTCGTTCACAAAATTAATAAAAAAGAATGAAATAAAGGAAACAATTAGATATTTTAAGAGAACAATCCGTTAATTATTTGCAGAAAATGGACAAGTGACGAACACGCATTGCCCACACGGTGAACATCGGATATAAAAAATCCCTTGCAACATTGCTGCTGCAAGGGATTCGCCATTTTTCTACCTTAAATGGTTATACACTACATAAACTTTAAAACTAAAACTTAGAATCTATATACTACAAAGCTGTTCGCCTTCATCTTCACATTCAAGACGTTGCCGTTAGCCTGAGCATCTGATACAACAGGAACAACCACGTTCTTGTTGTCGATCTTGTTCTCTGCCTGGATATCATCAGCATGAAGAACAGTCATCTTGCCAGGGTTCAACTTCTTGATGCCATTGAAGGTAACGTTGATTTCCTTCTCCTCGTTAGAGGTGTTGGCAATCTTCACGATGTAGCTCTTGGTAGCCTTGTCGAAACAAGCAGTGGCATAGAGACCATTCTCGCCAGCTACAGCCTTGCCGTTCTCGGTAAGCTTCAATACGTTGGTACCCTTGTTCTCGCCGTAGAGCTGCTGAACATAGTAGTTGGCAGAACGCACAGAGCTGAGATTATCAAACCAGATGAGGTCCGGACGCCACTGCCATCCCTCTACATGAGCGAAGAGAGGAGCATAGGTAGCCTGATAAACCACATCGGCATTGCGCTCCAAGCCGGTCATGAAGGCAGCCTCTGAAAGCGCAGCCTCCCAAGAGTTAGGATCGTGCTCGGCATGAGCTGCATACTCGCCGGCAAATACCTTAGGACCCTTGCGGTCGTACTTGTCGTAACGGCTGGCATTGCTGCGGAACCACTCAGGGCTCTTGTAGTAATGCTCATCAACCATATCTACGCCCAACTTGCGCATCTGCTCCCAACCGTAGTCGAAATCCTTGCCATCAGCAGAAGGACCAGATGAACCGCAGATCTTGATCTTTGGATACTTGGCATGAATCTGCTCCATGAACTTCTGCAGACGCTCTGGATACATAGGACCCCACTGCTCGTTACCGATACCAATCTGCTTCAGGTTGAATGGTGCTGGATGACCCATATCGGCACGGAGCTTACCCCACTTGGAGGTGACAGGACCATTGGCAAACTCGATGAGGTCGAGTGCATCATCGATATAGCTCTGGAGATCCTTGACTGCTACATGCGCATTAGGATCCTTATCATCGTTCTGGTACTGGCAAGCCAGACCTACAGAGAGAATTGGCAATGGCTCTGCACCAATCTTCTCAGAAAGGAGGAAGTACTCGTAGAAGCCCAAGCCCAAAGACTGATAGTAGTTAGGGAAAAGGCGATGTGGGAAAGTATCTCTCCAGCGGTTCTCGTTCAGAGGACGGTTCTCAGGAGCACCCACAGAGTTCTTCCACTCATAACGGGTATCGAGGTCGGTTCCCTCAACGATACATCCGCCAGGGAAACGGAAGACGCCTGGCTTCAGGTCGGCAAGATCCTGTACGAGGTCGGCACGGAGACCATTCCAGTTGTCTTCTGGGAAGAGAGAGATGTGGTCGAGATCTACGCTCTCGGAACCTTTCTCCAGATATACGCGCATCAATCCCTTGGCATCGGTCTGAGGAGATGTCAGGGTAGCTGTAAGCTTCTGCCACTTGTTGTTGGTGATGTTGATGACCTGCTTGGCAATGACATCATTCTTGGAATTGACCAGCTCCACACGGATTTTGCCCTGCTTGCCATCGATGAGATGAAGACGGCCATATACGGTGAAATCGTACTTCATATCCTTCTTCAAGCCCATACCGAAGAAACCGCGGTTCTCCAAACCGGTCTGCTTCTCACGGGCACCGGCACTCTCGAGAGTTACATAATGAGGGTTGCGGTCGAAGGCTGGCTTCACGTCGTTGAGGGTTACGTTGCCGAATGTATTCCATCCCATCAGGCGCTGTGGGAACTCGAAAGAACGGTTTTCCACCATCTCTGCATAGAGACCGCCATCGGCACCGAAGTTGATATCCTCGAAGAAGATACCATACATGGTAGGCTGGATTTCTACTCCAGGCTTGTTTGCCTGAACCATAAACTGATGCTGTGCGAAAGCTCCGAGCGAAGACATCGCCATCAGCATTGCTGCGAAAATTTTAGCTTTTCTCATATTGCTTGTTATTGTTGTTTTGTAGGTTTGTTTATATTCCTATGGATAATACGCATAACGTATCAGAATACCGATGCAAAGATACAAAAAATCCACCCCAAATGAGGTGGATTTTCTGATATAATATATTGGATTTTCGCTCAAATCGCTGTTTTTCTACTATTTACCCTGTGGAATGAGGGTAAATGTGAAGGTCTTGTTGCCATAATGTACACGATACTTCTCCAAAGGCCAAGCACCCCAAGAGTTCTCGCCGCCTACACCCATGTGGGCAGAATCGAGGAAGAGGTTGGTGAACTTAGACTTCTTCAGGTCGAAGCTGTGACGCTGCTCCTTGTCGTCGCCATCGTCGAGCTCCTCGGTATCGAAGTGGATAGCGCTGGCATAGAATGGAGTGCAGCTCTTCACCTGCAAGCCCAAGCCTGTGGCATCGGTCTGCTTCCACCAGCGGATATCGCTCTTGGTACCACTCTCCTGTGGACGGATGTATGGGAAGTACTGGTTGTCGGCATCATCTGTGTAAACACCGATGCGCATGCAGTCCTTACGGTCTGAGTAGTTCTCGATAGGACCACGGCCGTAGTAGTTGCTCTTCTCCATAGTGTATGGCATCTGCATCAACATACCGAAGCGGAACATATCGCTCACCTTGGCACCCTCTGTAGCCTTGAAGTCTTCTGTTACCTTTACGGCACCAGTATTGGCGAATACGAGGTAGATGATATCCATCTGACCCTGAACCTCCGGCATATCGAAAGATGTGAGGATGGTTACAGTGTTAGCCTTCTTATCCTTCTTCACCTCGATGTTCTTCAGGTTCATCTGAGGGTTCTTCCAAGCCTGGTACTTCTTCTGAAGGCCTGCACCCATATCGTTGTCGGTAGGAGCACGCCAGAAGTTTGGCTTCAATGTACCGCCCTCGCCGAGCAATGACTTGCCATTGTAAGCATACTCTGAGATAAGACCGGTAGAACGGTCGATCTTGAAGGTGAGGTTAGGGGTTGTTACAGCCACCTCATTGTTCTTCTTGTCAGCCAGCTTCATCTTCTTCTTGCCATTGCCCTGAGCCAGCATCTTGCTGCAGTCGCCAGAGCAAGCCTGCTTGGTAACTACCGGCAGCTGGGCATAAGCCATCACCTGACCGGCTGTGAGCAATGGTTCAGCCTCCTTCAGACGGAAGTCGATGTTGAGGAATACCTCCTTGCCCTTGATCTTGCTCTTGTCATAAGGGATGGTGAAGTTCTTGGTCTGCTGTGCAGGAACATCGAGGTCAGCGATGGTACCATTCTGAGTCTCTACGCCATCCTCTTCGAGGCTCCATGCCAGGGCATAGTTGCTCAGGTCGCGGAAGAAGTTCTCATTATGTACGCTTACCTCGCCTGTCTCGGCATTCACCATCTTGGCCCAGATGTTCTGGTACTGATAAGCCACCTCGTAAGCATGAGGGTTCATCTGACGGTCTGGGCCGATAATACCATTACAGTTGAAGTTATTGTCGCTAGGATCATACTTGTTGTAATCACCACCGTAGCAATATTCTATCTTGCGAAGCTCCTCATTGTTCATCTTGTAAGGCAGGATGCTCATAGGCTTCACGATATTGCGGTGCAATGCCTGATCTACGAAATCCCAGTCGAAACCACCCTGGAGGATAGGATACTTGCGGATCAGATTCCAGTAATCGCTCAGGTTACCGCCAGAGTTACCCATGGTGTGGTTGTACTCACACTGGATGAGTGGCATCGGACTGTTTGGATCCTTGGCATACTTCTCGGAAGCTGCTACAGGGTAATACATTGGGCAGAAGATATCTGTACCCTCGCCACGGCGAGCCTGCTCGTACTGAACAGGGCGGGTCTTGTCCTGGCTCTTGATCCACTTGTAAGCCTGCAGGAAGTTGTCGCCCATCACGGTCTCGTTACCCATGCTCCATGTTACGATGGAAGGATGGTTGTAGAACATAGACACATTGTGCTGGTTGCGCTCCATGATCTGCTTGGCAAACTCAGGCTTCTTGGCAGCCGCATCGTCGCCATACTGGAAACCATGACTCTCCTGGTTAGCCTCAGCCACAACATACAATCCGTACTTGTCGCAGAGATCATACCAGCGAGGATCGTTAGGATAATGGCTGGTACGAACGGCATTGATGTTCATGCGCTTCATCATCATGATGTCCTGAATCATGCGCTGCTCACTTACGTTGTAGCCCTCATCAGGATCTATCTCATGACGGTCGGCACCCTTCAGGAGAACAGGCTGGCCATTGACCAGGAACTGCTTGTTCTTGATCTCCACCTTGCGGAAACCTACCTTTACCTGTACAATCTCGTATGGCAAGTACATACCGCCATTCTGGATAGGAGATACAACAAGGGTATAGAGGTTAGGAGTCTCAGCACTCCACTTGCGAACATTCTTCACACGGAGCTGATACTTAGCCACACCATTCTTTACATTATCGGTACCTGTAACGATTACCTCCTTGCCGTCCGGGTCGTAAAGACCGAAGTATGCCAGGGTATTGCCCTGCACCTTGGCTGTGATGTTGAGGTAACCATCCTTATAGTTGTTCTTCAGCTCAGTCTCTACACGGACATCGAGCAGGCGATGATCCTTGGAGCGGGCATAGAGATAGTTCTCACGAGCTGGACCGCTCAGACGCCAGAAGTCCTGATCCTCACACCATGAACCGTCACACCAGCGGAATGTCTGGAAAGCGATGAGGTTCTTACCCTTCTTCAAGAATGGGGTGATATCAAACTCTGCGGCAACCTTGCTATCCTCTGCATAACCGGCAAACTTTCCGTTTACATAAAGATAGATGTTGGATGTTACACTACCGAAGTGAGCGATGACGCGCTTGCCATCCCAGTTGGATGGGATATTGATTTCACGGCGATAGGAACCTACGTGGTTGTCCTTGGTAGGAACAGCTGGTGGCTGCTGGTCGAAGTGGCCACGCCAAGCGAAGCCAACATTTACGTACTCTGGCTGACCATAGCCCAACATCTCCCAGTTGCCTGGCATCTGGATGTTGTTCCATTTAGAGTCATCAAGGTCTGTCTTGTAGAAATCCGTAGGGCGCTCATCTGCATTGGCTACCCAGTTGAACTTCCATGTGCCCTCAAGCGACAGGTAGTTCATACTCTTCTTCTTGTCAAGATACTCGGCACCTGTTCCAGGGAAGTCGTTAGGATCGTAAGCAAAATGCATTGTGTGCAAAGGCAAACGATTGATTTCATTCACTTGGAGGTCGTGCCACTCTGTGAAAGTTGGCTGCTGGATGGCTACCGTCTTTACAGACGACTTAATGGCAGCCTTCGGTTTTCTTGCACCAAAGGCCACCATTGCCAATCCTGCCATACTCAATGTTACGAACAGTCTTTTATTCATTACTATTAAAGTTTTGTGTTTAGATATTTATCATATTCACAAGCGGTGAGAAGCATCGCTCCCACACCGAAGTTTGCCTGGGAATTGGCATCTACGGTCTGTCCTGGGATGGCTCTTTCGCCGATTGGCTGAACATAGCCCACCTTGCCGTCTTCCTGAACGGCTGTTTCCGTGAGGTAAGTCCAGGCTCTGTCTATCACCTTCTTATATTCTTTCTTGTTGAGATAACCATTGTTTACTCCCCAGAGCATTCCATAGGTGAAGAAGGCGGTACCGCTGGTCTCAGGTCCCGGAGCATGCTCAGGATCCATCATCGAACGGGTCCAGTAGCCCTCTGGCTGCTGAATCTCAGCCACTGCCTTAGCCAACTTCTGGAACTTATCTACGAAGAACTGATAGTGCTTGTAGTCCTTTGGCATATCCTGGAGCACCTTTGCCAAACCTGCAAGAACCCAGCCATCGCCACGAGCCCAGAAATCCTTCTTGCCGTTGGCGCTCTTGTGCTTCGGATAGATGTACTTTCCATCACGGAAGTAGAGATTGGTCTCCTTGTCGAGCATGATCTCATCGGTGGTGAGGAGGTTATCGTAGAGCTTGTCGAGATACTTCACGTCTCCGGTAAGCTTGTACATCTTGGTCATCACAGGCATCACCATGTAGAGGGCATCACTCCACCACCAGTAGTCTGTTGGCTCAGAGTAAGCCTCGTAGTGCATCACCTCCTTGGCACGCTTCACCATGAATTCTGAAGCTGCGGCATTGCCCTTGGCTGCCTCGATGTTGTAGAGGTCGATGTAGGTCTGGAAACAGATCTGCCAGTCGCCGAAGAGTACGTGATCCTTACCCTCGCCGTATGGCTTGTACTTCCACTTGGCTGGATTAGCCTCTGTAGCACCGGTCCAGTCGTTATGCTCAGCCCAACGGATGGTGTAATCGAGCATCTTCTGGTCCTTCAGCATCTTATATACCTCCATGTTGCCGGTATGATAAGCGGCATTGTCCCAGAAGGCACG
>ERZ1026890.630-NODE-630-length-18338-cov-18.482470_pt1 | contig 18338 bp, 20 predicted proteins | sample MGYA00380175_ERZ1026890 | MGnify/ENA primary metagenome ERZ1026890 (study PRJEB33269, sample SAMEA4719811) | human gut metagenome | biome: human-associated habitat; feature: organic feature; material: feces | place: Cameroon | collected 2013-10 ...
GCTAAGCCTTATACCCCTGTAAGTTTTTTACAGGGTTTTTTTGTGCACAGAAAACCCCCAGCTAGGCTGGGGGGGCCGGAAAGCTTTCAGCTTTGAGCCAGTTATTAAAACTCTGAACCGGTTCCTGGCACGAATATCATTCCCGGCCTGCGCTTTGATTATCTCAGCGACTCCGGCGGGAACTTCAGCCGCAGTCTGAATCTTTCGCAGGAATTGGGCGATTATTTCAAAGTCAAAGCAGGGGTTGCCCGAACCTTTAAAGCCCCAAACTGTACTGACCCCAAAAAGTTGGACAGTTAAACACGAGGCATATAGGTCTGATTCCGATATTCAATTGGAGTCAGACCTTTTAATTTCAGGCTAATTCTTCTGCTGTTGTAGTATTCAATATATTCCGTAACAGCATCCTTCAGTTCGCTTATATTACTGAACTCATCAAGATAAAAACACTCCGACTTTAAGGTTCCAAAGAAACACTCCACCACAGCATTATCCAGACAATTGCCTTTTCTGGACATGCTTTGTTTAATACCATGTTCTTTAAGGATATTTTGATATCTTCTCATACGATACTGCCATCCCTGGTCAGAGTGCAGAACAGGATGCTCGTGAGGATTAAGCATTTTTGAATGCCTGATCGAGCATATTCTCAACCATGTTCATCACTGGTCTTTCCGAAAGGCTGTAAGAAATAACATCGTTGTTGAAGAGATCTATTACTGGAGACAAATACAGCTTGCGCCCATTGACTGCAAATTCAGTAACATCGGTAACCCACTTCTCGTTTGGCCGCGTAGCCTTGAAATCTCTTTGGAGAACATTGGGGGCGGTTTGCCCTACCTCTCCTCTGTAAGAGCGGTATCGCTTGACCTTAATCGCTGCCTTAAGTGAGAGGGTTCCCATCAGGCGCTGAACAGCTTTATGGTTAATCTGTTTCCCTTCTCGATGAAGAGACAGCGTTACCCTACGGTATCCGTATCGGCCTCTATTCTCATGATAAATCTCACCAATACGCTTTTTAACGTCCGCATACTTGTCAGGCTTGCTGAGAGCCTTTAGATGGTAATAAAACGTACTGCGCGGTATCTCCGCAGCCCTGAGAAGCTCATCAAGAGGATAAAACTGCCTTAGCTCGTTGAGTACTTTCACTTTTTCGTGGAATGAGCTAAGGCTTTCAGCTTTTTTAGATACACAAGCCGCGTTTCAAGAAATCGAACTTGCCTTTCAAGATCCTCAATGCGTCGGTCTTTTGACAGCTCCAATGCTGATGCCGCTTTTTCTGGATCAACTGATATTGCAATGTTTCTTTTGGTGCCAATCTTGAGCGCGCGTAAACCAGCTTCTCCGCGCTCTTCATAAACCTTCAGCCACCTGGCTACAGAACCACTACCAGCAAGCATAAAGTGAGCAGCAGCCTGATTAAGGGACATGTGCTGCTCGATCACAGCTTTCACGACCTTAATACGCAACTCTGGATCAGCACTAACACCTTTAGGTTTGGGAATTAAACCTTTTTCTCCATGTTTTTCATAGAGGGCAACCCATGTCCTGACCTGGATTCGGGGGGCACCAAAACGTGCCGAGATGATCCTGTAACCATCATCAGTAGTGAAGTAGTGATTCACGACTTCAAGGCGCTTTTCAAAAGGGTATTTTGGCTTTGACATATCAGGGGCTATTCCATTTCATCGTCCAACAAAATGGGTGCAGTACAAACCTGTATCAATCCAGTGAAGGCTATCTGCTCTACTCGAAAGGCAATGGCTGTCCAAAAGATATTACATCAGGCGGGTGCTACCTGATCGGTAATAAAGATCTCGATCCGGAAATCAGTGTCAATAAAGAAATTGGGCTGGAGTTCACCTGGGAAGATTACCACGCAAGTGTGACCTACTTCCGCAATGATTACCAGAATAAGATCGTGGCCGGGGATAACGTTATCGGGCAAACCGCTTCAGGCGCATATATCCTCAAGTGGCAGAATGGCGGGAAAGCTCTGGTGGACGGTATCGAAGCCAGTATGTCTTTCCCACTGGTGAAAGATCGTCTGAACTGGAATACCAATGCCACATGGATGATCACTTCGGAGCAAAAAGACACCGGTAATCCTCTGTCGGTCATCCCGAAATATACTATTAATAACTCGCTTAACTGGATCATCACCCAGGCGTTTTCTGCCAGCGTCAACTGGACGTTATATGGCAGACAAAAACCGCGTACTCATGCGGAAACCCGCAGTGAAGATACTGGCGGTCTGTCAAGTAAAGAGCTGGGCGCTTATTCACTGGTGGGGACGAACTTCAATTACGATATTAATAAAAATCTGCGTCTTAATGTCGGCGTCAGTAATATCCTCAATAAACAGATCTTCCGATCTTCTGAAGGGGCGAATACCTATAACGAGCCAGGCCGGGCTTATTATGCCGGAGTTACCGCATCATTCTGATCGTAGTGTTTCAGGCGCACTGCCCGTGTAAAAGCGGGCAGTGTTTAGTGGCTTAACTCATGACAACCTGCTGTGTAATTTGCATTTTCACCACTGATATCTAACAGTGCCTGGCGAAAGGAGGCATTAAACATTGGCCCGTGTCCCAGGTTGGGGAAATCCCAAAATACGGCATTGACGCCTTTATCTTTCAGTATAGTGAGGGGGGGGATAAATTTTCGACAGCACCCCGACAGCATGCGTTTCCCGGTTATCACCCTGTGTCGCCGAGCCTTCCATTATCGCCAGGTGTTTGGCGAAGAATTGCAGAGGCTCAACCGCCGTAACGCGGCTTAGCAAAGCATCATAACCTCTGCCCAACGACGGGCTGACGCTGTAGTACGACCGGAAGTAAGAGGAGGACAGCCAGGAATCCAGCACGAAGAGGCCGCCGTAGGAGTGCCCCCATAAGCCGCGGCGTTGCCGATCGATATTCAGTCCCTGTTCCACTTTTGGGGCAATACGCGTTTCCAGTAACTGGCGGAAGTTGTTGCTGCCACCACTCTTACGGCTAAAACGCCCTGAGTGGAGATCTGTTTTTCTGCTTTCTGTTGCTGGCATATAGTCGTAAGCCCTGCTGTTGAGATCGAAAGGGAGGTTGGTCTGATACCCGACAGCCACGATCACTGGCGGTGTTTTTTCTGACAATTGTTTGAGCAGTTCGTCATCCAGGCGGTCCATAACTGCGTTACCGTCAAGCATATATAAAATCGGGTAACCCGATGCCGGTGCGGTTGTATTCGGCACGGCCGTCCATACCCGATAATGGCGTGTGCCATCGACAGAGTCGAAAGAGGTGGCGCTGAAATGGTAAAACACGGAGCCTTTATCGGCTATATTCGGCCCCAGTGGCCGCATATCCGGCTTCGCATAAACTTGCGCACTACAGATAAGGGTGAGGCAAGAAAGATGAAAGAAAATCGCTTTATGCGGGCGTGTTGAGCGATACTCGCGGGCATACATCTGATGATTATTCCTTTTCCGCAGGTGACAATTTGATTTATTCAGGAAGTCTGTACCGTTTCCTGAAAGTGTTTGTGGGTCAACTCAACCCTGTAGTAAACCAATCCCGTCAATCAGTGCACCGCGCCACCATGCGTAATCGTGACCACCGGTGTAGATTGCGCAATGGCTTTCGACGCCAGCGGTAATCAGCCGCTGGTGAAGTTGCTGAACGTGAGGCACTGTCGAACCTTCCAGCGATCCCACGCACAGGCTGATACGCACGCCCTGCGGTGGGGCAGAAAGCAGATGCTCACTCACCCATGAGGTATCGGTTTCGCTGAACAAGCCTGGTCGACTGGTTCTTTCTGGCGTCCACCACATTGAAGGAGAGTGGCTGAGCACCAGACCGAACGTTTCCGGTGCGTAACGAGCCCCCATTAGCGCACTGATCCCGCCGAGGCTCTGCCCGGCCAGCACTGTGCGCGAACGGTCTGCCCACTGACGCTGCGGTTGTTCAGCGCGGATCATCGGCAGCAGATGTCCTGCGATATCCTTTATCAGCTTGCTGCGCCCGCCGAGTATCTCAGTGCGTTCATGTTCATTAATGTTGTCAATGCCCAGTACAGCCACGGGCACGATGCGCCTGTTATTTATGGCGGCGTCAATTGCCGCGCATACGCCAAGGTGATCAAACCAGGTTTCACCATCGGGCAGCACGACCAGCCCGAGGGGCTGAGAAATATCAATGTCCGGAATATAGAGCCGAACCTGGCGAGATTTCCCGGCGATAATGCGCATGGAGGTAAGCAGTTGTCCGGTGTGGAAGCCGCCGTTCCATTCCGACAGGGCGGGAGCTTTATCAAGTGTCAGCACTGATTCCTTTGCGTTTCCCCGAACGTTGATCTCCGGCATTTTGTTTAGCGGATCGGCCTTTCCGGCGAGGGTGGCAAAACGGCCTCCGGACAGTGCAATCGTCTCAGCCGTAGTGCCGGGGGGGATTTCCAGCAGCGAATAGGAGCCGCAGTAACTTGCGGGTAAACGCAGTGTCAGTGTCCAGATATCCGTTTCGGGAAGGGCGCTCATCATTCCTTTTTCTACGTGCTCTTTATCCGTCACCCGGTTCAGACGCTGACAAACGCCCTGCAGAGGATGTCGGGCGCGCCACAGAAAGGTCACTTCTCGCTCATCTTCCGCTCCTTCGACTGGCGTCACAAGAGGAACATTCAGCGACTCAGCTTCGCGCCAGAAGTCAGTAAGGTTAGCAATGTGGCCCGCTGCCAGTTGGTTGCGCAGGCTGGCGATAGCAGAGGGATGTTGTTGCATGTTCAGCATTCATACTCTTTAAAAATTAAGGATGTCAGTATAAATAATTAAAGCGGCTATTCACGGTACCGCCGCTTCTGACTGTGTTTTTAATACATTACGTGTCCAGTAACTATCCCGGGGTTTCCTCCTTCATGTTGTGCTGGCGATGGAGCGCAGTACTGCTGACGTTGTCATGCCATAAGCGGGTATAGAGGCCGCCTGCAGATAACAGCTGTTCGTGGGTTCCGTATTCCGCAAGTAACCCCTTATCAATAACGGCAATCAGATCGCAGCGTTGCGCGGTGGTCAGACGATGTGCAACAATCAGCGCCGAGTGCTTCCCGGCATGCACGACATCTGTTAACGATGACATCAGTCGTTCTTCGGATGTGCGATCCAGACATGACGTGGCTTCGTCGAGCAGCAGGATGTGAGCATTCGCCAGTTGCGCGCGGGCCAGCGCAATCAACTGGCGCTGACCTGCGGACAGATCGGCTCCGCCGTTATTCACCGGTGTCCGGAATCCCTGCGGCAGATTGCACACCATCTCATACAGCCCTGCCCGCTGTGAGGCAATTTCAACGTCTTCATTGGTGGCGGATGCCGTGAATAACGAATGTTTTCTGCAATATCACTACTAAACAGTGCTACATCCTGATCGACAAGCCCAATCTGGCGACGATACTCAGTGAGCGAGGCATCATCGAGCATTTGCACACCGATTCTGATGTTGCCGTGCGTGGGGAAATACAACCCGGCAATCAGCTTAATCAGCGTCGACTTACCCGCACCGCTGCGACCGACGACCGCGACAACCATTCCCTCAGGGATCGTCAGGGTAAGTTTGTTCAGAGCTGGCTCGTGACTGGCGGGATAACTGAACGTGACCTCATCAAGATGCAGTGCACCGGTGACGGGGAGGAGCGAAGAGGACCCGAGGTCCTCAGTGCCTTCTGTCGCCAGTAGTTCATCAATATGTTTGCCGCTGGCTGTCGCCTGCTGCCAGGCGTTGACAATCCTTGATAACTGCTGCCAATCCTCGATCGAATAGAGCGGAATACGCAGTTGCGCGGAAGCGCTCCGATAACGCGCGCAGCGGGACGCCCTCCAGTTCCTGCTGATTATGCGATTGCACGACGCGCAGGCCGGAGACTTTCTCCTGCAGGGTGCTTGTTGACTTTGCCCGTGCCTGTGCATAAGAAGGGGTACTGAGGCGGCGATAAATCATGGTTGCCATTGCGGCCACTGGCACTGTGCTTAATGCCGTCAGCGCCAGGAACGGGTCGAGCCAGAACATGGTGGCGGCGATTGCGAACATTGTCACCAGACTGGTGGCCGCACCGGTAAGGCCGTTTTGCAGAAAGCGGGCGAGAGAGTCTACATCCCCATTTACCGTCTTATATCACTGGTGCTGGCAGACAGGAGTTTCATGAAACAATAACCCGAAATCACCAGTGTCGTTCAATGTGGCAACTGTTGGAAAAGGTTCGTCACTTTATGGTTACCGTCAGCCTATTCCCCGGTGGAATGCATGGGCTAGCTAAAGTGTAGCAGTATTAGGATCTGTTATTTAGATTCGCAGGTGGGGGAGTGGGTAACGGATAATTCTACCGTAGCTAAACACAATCCGATAAATAAATAGCCCTATTGAGTTGTGGGTGGATGTAGTGATAATTGATGGATAAAAATATTATTTTTTTTGATACTGATACCTTAATGGTTAATGAACCAAATGGAATAATCTTAGTGTGTTGCTTTTTTATCTGACGTTAATTCCGCACTTGCTTATTATGCACAGAAAACATGGCGATAGTTTGCTAGGGTTATTTTGAGGAAAGTAAAGTATAATTATGAAATGTATGAAATGGATGTGGATTGTGTCATCAAAAATACTTTTATCCCTTAGTTTTTTTTCATTTGCAAATGAACAAGTGTTTGGAAATGTTGAAAACAATTCAAAGGTATTTTCTTTGCGTTTAGATACAACCCGTGTTGTCTATAACCAAGGTTCGTCTGGAGAAACATTGGCAGTCATTAATGAGCATGATTATCCGATATTAGTTCAGGCAGAGGTGCTGCTTGAAGACCAAAGAACTCCAGCGCCTTTTGTAATAACGCCACCACTGTTTCGGCTTGATGCTCTACAATCTAGTCGTCTTCGTATTATTCAAACTGGAGGTGATTTCCCGACAGATCGTGAAACTCTACAGTGGGTTTGTATAAAGGGGATCCCGCCGAAAGTTGATGATAAGTGGGCTGAGGAAAATAGTAAGAATAAAGATGGTACAGATAAAGTAGCTCTAGACATACAAGTTTCTGTTAAAAGTTGCATTAAATTATTTGTCCGTCCGAAAATGGTGAAAGGTCATCCAGATGACGTTGCCGAAAATGTAAAATGGCAGAAGGTTGGTAATAGGTTGAAAGGAGTAAACCCAACACCGTTCTATATAAATCTTGCGGAATTGAAAGTGGGCGAAAAAGAAATACTGGAGCGTCATTATATAGCGCCATTTGGCTCTTATGAATATCCTATCGATATGAATTGGAAGGGGGGGGTTACATGGAGAATAGTGACCGATTATGGTGGGATCAGTAACCAATTTGAAGCAAAGCTTTAAGCTTGATGAATTTTTTTTGTGAATAAAATTATGAAAGAATACATCTGTAATGCCTCTCTATGCAGTACATCTTTGTGTACTCAAAAAAATAAGCTCTCATATACAACATTATTTATAATAATTATATCTTCATTTTTTTATGTGGGGGATGTGGCAGCACGTTCGTATTCGTTTGACGCATCATTATTAAACGGAGGTGGTAAAGGGGTAGATTTGAGGTTACTTGAAAATGGAGGACAACTACCTGGTATCTATCCAGTTGATATTATTTTGAATGGTGCCCATGTTGAATCAAGAGATATGTTTTTTCATACAGGGAGAGATATACATGGAAAAGATTATCTAAAGGCCTGTTTGACCAAGGAAATGTTAATACGTTATGGAGTAAAAGTTGAAGAATATCCCGGTCTTTTTCGAATTGATAGTGAAAAGGAACGAGGTAGAGATATTTGTGCTGACTTATCAGTAATACCTCAAGCTACAGAATATTATCGATTCCTATCACAGCAATTAATAATTGGAATTCCGCAGGTGGCAATTCGTCCATCATTGACAGGAATTGCACCTGAAGTAATGTGGGATGATGGTATCGATGCATTTGTAGTGAATTGGCAGGCGGAAGCGAGTCGTTTTGACTATAGAGGCTACGGCAGGAATTCTTCAGATAATTTTTGGTCCAGTTTTGAACCGGGGATTAATATAGGCGCTTGGCGCCTCAGAAATCTAACTACTTGGAATAAATCATCTGGACAATCGGGTAAATGGGATAGTTCATATATACGGGCTGAACGTGGATTGAACAGCATTAGAAGTCGTTTGACTTTAGGTGAAGGCTATTCTCCTGCGGATATTTTTGACAGTGTTCCTTTCCGGGGAGGAATGTTAGGAACTGATGAATATATGATTCCATATAATCAGCGGGAGTTTGCGCCAGTGGTAAGAGGAATAGCTCGAACTCAAGCCCGAATTGAAGTACGTCAAAATGGGTATCTGATACATAGTCAGATAGTTGCACCGGGGGCTTTTGCTTTGAACGACCTTCCGGTGACAGGCTCCAGTGATGATTTACAAGTGGCAATTCTGGAATCAGATGGCACTATACAGTCCTTTAAAATACCCTTCACTTTGCCGGCTATTGCTCTACGTGAAGGATATCTAAAGTATAATGTAACCGTAGGGCAATATCGGCCATCGGATAGTGGGGGGGAAAAAGCATACTTGGCGCAATCGACTGTTATGTATGGTTTACCATGGGGGGTGACGGCATTTGCTGGAGTTCAGGGGGCCGAACATTATCGGGCTGGTGCACTGGGGTTAGGATTGTCGCTGGGGAATTTCGGTGCTATGTCACTAGATACCATTTATTCTCGAGGGCAACAAAAGGGATATGATTATGAAACAGGACAAACTTGGCGTATTCGTTACGACAAGTCCTTTGGACTGACAGGAACCAGTTTTGCGGCTGCGAGTTATCAATATTCAGGTGAAAATTATCACACATTAGCGGATGTTTTGAATACTTATAATAATGTCACTAGCCTCATAGACAGGAATTTTGATAACAAAACTCGTCGGATTACTATGAATATAAACCAGCCTCTTGGCCGTTGGGGGTATGTGGGGTTGAATGGAGGACGTGATGTATATCGTAGTAAACCAAATCAAGATTATATTGGAGCGTCTTATAGTACTTCATGGAAAAATATTTCCCTTTCATTAAATTGGTCACGGAATCTTAATCTTGGGAACTGCAACGGTAGACGTTTCTGTACAGAGGATAATTTCAACATGTGGATAAGTGTTCCTCTGCAGCGCTGGTGGGGGGGATATGATAATGATATCTATGCCACGGCACAGATGCAGCGTTCAACCAGACAAAACTCCAGTTATGAAGTAGGCTTGAGTGGACGCGCTTTTGAAAGAAAATTGAACTGGGATGTTAGTGAGCAGATAGTACCAGGTAGCAAATATGATGCAGATACAGGTCGGTTAAAGTTACGTTGGTCTGGAACCTATGGCGAATTGGCGGGAATGTATAGTTATAATACTAACACCCGTCAGATGAACCTAGGGATGTCTGGAAGTATGGTTATGCATAGCGAAGGTCTAACTTTCGGTCAGAGAACTGGAGACACGATAGGCTTGATTGTTGCTCCGGATGTAGCAGGGGCTTCAGTCAGCGGCTGGCCTGGTGTAAGTACAGGCTCCCGTGGATATGGGGTGGTAGGTTATGTATCACCATACCAGGAAAATGTCCTCACACTGGATCCGACGACTTTCCCTGAAAATGTAGAAGTCCCACAGACAGATAGTCGTGTTGTTCCGACGAAAGGAGCAGTTGTCCGGGCTGAATTTAAGACCCGAGTGGGAAAACGTGCTGTGCTGAATCTGATCCGTAAAGATGGAACGCGTTTACCATTCGGTACAGTGATAACCTTGGAAGGAAAAGTATCCGGTTCTGTAGGGGTGGTAGATGACAAGGGGGCTGTGTATCTGAGTGGCCTGTCTGAAACAGGAAAACTAAAGGCACAGTGGGGAAGGAATAGTCAATGCTATGCAGACTACATTCTTCCAAAAGAAAAGGGGCCAGCCGGAGTTTTTTTAACAAATGCGGTATGCATATGACTGGAGTAAGAAATAATGAGATACCGTATAATGTCTTTATCCTGTGTAGTGTTTCTGATGATAGGAGGACTGTCTCAGGCTGCAGAGATTACGTTAGTAAGCCACAGGAGTACGGGAAGTCAGTTACGTGATGGCATGATACTGGCGACAGGACGAATTATCTGTCGGGAAATACATACAGGGTTTCAGATATGGATGAATGATCGTCAAGAGGGAGGACATCCGAGGCATTATGTTATACAAAATAGTAAAGGAAACCAAGGCGAGTTACGGGTCAGGATAGGCGGTAATAGCTGGTTTTCTTCTTTGGATGAAGAATGGCAGGGGTGGATCAGGCTAGGAAAGGAAAAGCAAGTTAATTTTGATGTGATAGTCGATGGAGAACAGTATATTCCTCCAGGTAAATATATATTCTCAGTAAGTGGTAAATGTATGGCATCAGAGATATAAGAGTATGTGTCTAGTGATACTATTTTGATTTTTATAATATTTCATATTAATTGTATGGAAAATATTATTTCTATTTAAGTAGTAGTTAATGTTATTTAAGAGAGGTTTATATGAAAAAGAGTATCTATTTCATTATATGTCCAGTTCTTTCTCTATATTGTGGAATGACGATGGCTGTAACACCACCACCGGCAAATACTATTCCTAGTAGTACCACTGCATTTGCACAAGGTGAGATCGAAATAACTAACAATTGTAGGGTTAGTATCATCGCCCCTAGCAAAATTGTACGTCCTGCTACAGAGGCCACACGAGCTGATAATGTGACTTTTACTATTACTCAAAATCAGTCTTGTGCAGATATAGGCTCCAGAATTGCTTATTGGTCTGAAGGAAATCAGTCGGCTTTTAAAATGGTCAATAAAAATAATCCTTCTATATTTTACAGTTTTACTAACTTTACCGAAGCTCCTGCAACAACTACATTAACTGGTAGTAAACAATATTCGGTAGCTGCTAAAAAAGTTAAGAGCGTAAGAGTGAGTATCCCAATTCCCCAAGCAGGTGTTTATGTTCCTGGTCAGTATACACTTGGTCTTAACGCAGGCTTGGTCATAAACTAAATAATAATCAGAGTGTAAGCAGCAAATGTAGGGATGTATTAGTTATAAAGGAATATATCTAGTATAGAATATATAATTCTTTCTACAAATATTGCTGCTAAATCCTCGTTGTCTATTCAGAGGAAAGGACATAGTATATATCGCAAGATTATAGGATGAAAGGCCTCGGGGTCTGTTTTATCCAACGAGGTCAGTCCTTTCCTCTCTATTTGTTCAAATTCCAGAATATGTGTTAGATCGTATTCTTTTCAAAAAGAGGAGAGATTCCCGTTTGGCGGAAATTTCAGAACAATATCCATTAGTTAGAATAGATAAAATTGCATTTAATTGTCAGTTGCATCTTTTGTTGGGTAGAAAAGCAGGATCTAACGGTGAAGTTTTATTATCTATCTGCTAATACTTTTAAAGTGTAGTATTAAGGAAAAACATTTTTAGTATATCATCCATCAACTCCAATTCAGGAGTTGTTTAACTACAAGAGAAGCTAGGAGATTATTATGAAAAAACTTAATGTGTCAATTTTTTCTATTGCGGTTTGTTTTAGTCTTAATGTATTTGCTGGTGGAGGAGGATGGAATTCGGATCTTGTAGATCCGCAACAATGTGTAAAATTGTCAGGTGCACAGTATACATATAATAGCTCTTCTAATAAATGTATGCAAGGTATCAACGAAGGGAAAGTCCATGGTGTTTCATTATTTGGAACATTCTATTATGGCGATGGCAGCCAAGGGACTTTTAAAGGAAGAGTTTCCCCGGGGACAACACTGAATACAAATCAAGATATGAACAAAACTAATAAATATGGCGTGAAATATAAGGTTATTACTGAGTGGGTTAGATAACTAGTCCAAGTCGTTACCGCCAAGTTTTCTTGGCGGTTAGATAGTAGATTTCGGATATGGTGGTCTTTTTCACAATTATTATAACATATATTTATCTGAGTCAGTAGATTATTGAATTCGATATCTGAAGCTAATATGTATTAGTTCAGACCTGATCTGACAGTTACCGGTTATTTATACAGGTATCTGTCAGATTACATCTGGCTTAAATTTTTCTCGGCCCAGATGCGCTTTCCATCAAGTAACGTTTCCATTGGCGTCCGCCCATTGCTCATTTTTCCCTCATGGGGTCGCTCATTATTATAGTGAGCCAGCCATTCATCAAGATCCGACTGTAATGTATCAAGATCGCCGTACAGTTTTTTACGGAACGTTACCTGATAAAATTCGTTCAGGATTGTTTTATGGAACCGCTCGCAGGTGCCGTTGGTCTGCGGGGGCATCGCCTTTGTTTTCGTGTGTTCTATATCGTTTATTGCCAGATAAAGCTGATAATCATGCTGCTCTACTTTGCCACAGAACTCCGTGCCTCTGTCGGTCAGTATTCTCAGCATCGGCAGGCCCTGAGACGAATAAAACGGCAGTACACGATCATTCAGTAAGTCAGCCGCGCTAATCGGTGTTTTGGTGACGTAAAGCTTACAGTGAGCCACTTTCGAGTACGTATCAACGAACGTCTGCTGATAAATACGCCCGACACCTTTCAGGTTGCCTACATAGAACGTGTCCTGCGAACCCAGATATCCCGGATGAGTCGTTTCGATTTCGCCACAGGCCTCGTAATCACTGGCTTTACGCTCCAGTGCTGCGATCTGGCTGTCAGTTAGCTCAATGCCATCACGGGCTACTTTTTCTTCCAGTGCTTTCAGACGTTTTTTGAAATTCTCAAGGTTATGGCGTAACCAGACAGAACGGACACCACTGCCGGAGATAAAAACGCCCTGTTTACGCAGCTCGTTGCTGGTCCGGTGCTGACCGTGTGCCGGGAAAGCGACGGCGTAATCAACAACAGCCTGTTCAGTTGCCTCATCGGTATGGTTCAATACCCTGGTGCACTAGGTATCAGAAATGGCAGACAAACTCCGTCCTCTGTATATAGCGCTGTATGACTATGTTCTGGAGGCAGGAAAGGTGCATGCCGATGACACGCCGGTAATTGTACTGGAGCCGGGTCAGGGTAAAACCCGTACCGGACGGCTGTGGGTCTATGTTCGTGACGATCGCAACGCCGGTTCGACCATGCCGGCAGCGGTGTGGTTCTCATACTATCCCGACCGCAAAGGTATCCACCCGCAGCAACATCTGGCGGACTACAGAGGTATCCTGCAGGCCGATGCATATGCGGGTTACAATGCTCTTTACGAAAGCGGTCAGGTAACCGAAGCGGCTTGTATGGCACATGCCCGATGCAAGATCCACGATGTACATGTCCGCCATCCAACGACAGTAACGGGAGAAGCGCTCCGTCGTATCGGGGCACTGTACGCTATCGAGTCTGAGATCCGCGGCAGTCCGGCAGAAGAGCAACTGGCGGTCAGAAAAGCCAGAACGGTACCGCTAATGCAGTCGTTGTATGAGTGGCTCCAGGGGCAGATGAGCACGCTGTCGCGTCACTCGGATACGGCGAAAGCGTTCACCTATCTGCTGAAGCAATGGGACGCCCTGAACGAATACTGCAGTAATGGCTGGGTGGAGATCGACAATAACCTGTGTGAAAACGCCCTCCGGGTAATTGCACTGGGGCGGCACTCTATCTGTAAACTAATTTTTACCCCACGTCCTTCACGGTGCGCTTACCATTATTACGCACTGTAACCATCTCTTCTGATTAATATCATAAAGTGATAATAATTTATCATAAACAAACCCAGCACTAGTATATTCTGTACCAGAAATAGAGAACAATACAAAATGTATTTATTATAGAAGGCTTTAGTCTTGTCATGTAAAACAGAAACTGTCTACTACTATCTGACAGAAGCACTTTTAAATATATTCGAAAACAAAAAGCAGAACCTTGCCTTTATGCTTTTTTTATCACTTTCTTTTGTGGGGATTATAATAACAGATTCATTGATATATAGTGTGTCATTAAAAGCTGAAAATGAGCTGCAAGTTTATGGTGACAAAGTTATGCATGTAAAACTCAACCAACCTAAAACCACTGAAAAAATAATGAGGATTTTTGAGACCATCAGCAATGATATCTCATTTTCAAAACAGAGTTTTTTTTATGTTGGAAGCAGTCCGTTTTCAGGTGACTCATTACCTGTTACTGGGATCGATGAATTAGGTTTAGGTATGTCAAACATAAAGTTTTTAGATGATAAATTCTATGGTAATGTTGCTATTGTTAATGATATAGGAATATTTGGAAAAAGCAAGCAGGTATTCATCAATGGTATACCATTTAAAATTATCGGTGTTATTTATACATCAAATACAGACTTTCTTGATAGTCTTGGACTGAGCAGTAATTTATATAATGAGCAGATTTATGTCCCACTAAAAACAATGTTTAGACTCAAAATGAGCAACGAAATCGACTCGTTCAAATTGCTATTAAACAAAAACATAACATTCGAGAGTATAAACGAAGTGAGAGAAATACTGTATAACAATAAGATAAGGGACTTTAATATTATAACATCATTGAATGCAAAAGAAACTGTTGAACGAGTTTTGAAACGTTTTTCGTTATTGACTAACTCCGTATATATCATACTAACATTTTCTGCTGTCGTAACATGCTTTATGCTGTCAAAACGTAACTTTTATTCACGAAGCACTGAAATTGCATTAAAGATAATACATGGAGTGAAGCAGGGAGAAATTATTTTAATGGTCCTAACAGAGTCATTTATTATACTATTTATTTGTTTGGTTTTATCCATTTCCTCGGGTTATACTGCAATGTATGTTATTACGAAGATACTGGATGTAGATATAAGCATAAGAATGACAATGATCACTATATCTTTGAGCACTATATTGATGGCTTTCATAATATCTAACGTTATATTTGGTAAATTGTTTTTCAATATGAACCCTGTAAATGTTATTAAAGGTAGAATAGAGTGAAATACATATCACATGCTTTTGTTTTATTTACTGGTTTATTCTCATCGGCACAATCTTTTGCAACCAATTGTATTATTGATGCTGTTTTTCAAAAGAATGAAAAATGGAATTCATATTCCATTGACATAAAAGAATTAGAAAACAGCAGGCAGGCTAACATAAAAAGAATGTTGCCTAATATTAACATCGGTGTAGGCCAATACATACAAAATAATCAATGGCTTACAGATATTTCAGAGAGTAACTTACATTTGTCACTATCTTACGATTTTTTATCAGGTTTTGAGACAATAAAAGAAAATGACAGGTTAGATGTTGTTAAGCGTTTAAAATATATTGAATTGCTTTATGCTCGTAATGATTATATAATTAACCTGTTCTCGAAAATAGTTGATTACAAAGCAAAGAAATCACAAATCAAGTTAATGAGAGAACAGTATAAGAAACTAGAAAAAGAATATGAGTCGACAAAAGAACAGGCGTTTTTAGGAATTGTATCAACTTTAGATGTTGATATACGCTCTAACGTCTTGAATAGAATGAAACTCGATATTGAAACTCTGGAGGAAGAATTAAACATTTCGTTTAAAAAAATATTTGCAGAGTATCATATTCCAAAAGAGATGCTTTTAAATATCACCTACGATAAACTAAAAGCATGTAAAATATATGATTTCCAGTCATTATTAAAAGAAAACAATAAATGGAGATTACTCGCAAATACAATTGATTATGATATAAAAAAAATTTCTGATTATCCATCCTTTTATTTATCACTGGGAATGATGCCTAAAAAAGGCGGAGCTTTAAAAGATTTTAGCTTTAAAGAAATGGATTATAATGCAAGTTTAGGAATAACATTCCCTTTGATGAGAATATTTGACACATCAGAAAATCAAAAGACACAAGCGATGCATATATCTCAAATCCACAATGAGTATATTAGAGAGTCTATTAAACTAGATATATTACATAAAGAAATCTTTACAAAGCTAACATTATTGAAAAAACGCATCCCCATTTTAGAAGATGAGTTGAATTTAAAAAAAAGAGAAGTTGAGTATATACATGAACGAATTAAGAGTAAACAAGATACTATTTTAAATTATTTATCATCTATAAATAGCTTATATGAAACAGAAACCACGATCCAAAGAGTCGAATATGATATTGAATATTATAGTCTATACCTTTATTTTCTTCGTCAGTGTGATACCTATAAAAGGCATGTGTAATGTTTATTATGGCGTGTTACGTGGAAGCCAAATTGTAAAATACAAAAGTCCTTTTCCAGGCATTGTTAACTTATCTAATATATTTGAAGGTGATATTTTTAACTCTGAATGTACATTATTTTCTGTCCATAATCATGAATACATTTCTAAGAGAGACATTATAAATAAAAAGAAAGAAATGGAGACACGAAAGCTAACAGGTCTAAAAGATTCAAGAAAACACTTAGCTGCTATGTTTGTAAAGGGCTTTATCTCAAAAAAAGATTTGCAGGAGATAGAGCAGGAAATTAATAATGTTGAATTATCAATTATGAGTTTAGATATTGAATCAAAAAACATAGAATCTTTATTGAGATTATCATCACCATCGTTGTCTGCTCCCTTTATCATTAGAGACATATTTGTAACGGATGGACAGTATGTTAATTCTGGCGATGATATTATATCTATAGAATTATTGAGTAATTTCTATATAGATATAACCATAGATCCTGTTGATATAAATGGTAATTTAAAAAATAAAAGAATAAGATATCGTTCTTTAGTTGATTCATTCACTGGTTCTGCCACAATTTTTAAAACAAGTCGCGCATACAAACCAGATGAAGTTTCATCTGGTTTACGCTTGGTTACCTTATTAATTCATGGGAAGTGGGAAGAATTATCAAATAATTTAGATACTGCATTTGAGATTTTCATTGATGATAAAGATAAGAATTAACAGTAAACATGTAGAAAATCGCACTATTCTAAATAATAAAACAATTGAAATAAAGAAAGGTTCGTTTAATATTATAACTGGGCCATCGGGAGTTGGTAAAAGCACTCTGTTAAATATTATTGGTTTATTAGATCACGAGTTCTTTGGAGAATATTTTTTTTTGGGAGAAAAAATAGATGTAAAAAACAATCATGAAACTACAGACATTAGAAAAAAATATTTTGGTTTTACTTTTCAAGACTCACTAATTAATATGAAACAGAATACCATAAGAAATTTACTATGTTCTGTTTCATATAATGAATTAAAAGAGGCAAGAAAAAAAAGTCAAGAGATGCTAATGAGAGTTGGTTTGTCTGAGATAAATCGTAATGTATCATTCCTTTCAGGTGGAGAGAAACAAAGGTTGGCTCTTGCGCGAGCATTAATAAAAAAACCCAATATACTTTTAGCCGATGAACCTACAGCCAGTTTAGATATACAAAATAAAAAACTAGTTATGGATATCTTATCGGATTATAATGATGGGGGAGGAACTGTAATCATGGTAACTCATGATCTTGAGTTGGTTAACGATAAGATGAATCTAATTCAATTGCTGAATTCATAAAATAATATTACGATGAACTTTTTAATTATTTCTTTGTATTTACTTTGTTATTATTATGCATCACGGAAAAGTTGGTCATGCCTTTTTTTAATATCATTTCTGGAAGCTTTTTTTTTATGCATAAATATGTTTAATCAAAATATCAGTCTGATATCCGATAGTTTAGGTCTGTTTTTTATGCCAATATTATTCGGTTATAACATTGTTGTTTTTACAACATTTGCTTTTCTAAATCGATATCTTTATTGGGGAGGGGGGGTACATGCTTTTTTATTGACTGCCATGTCAACTCTTGGTTTAATAATACCATTAAACCCCTTAATTCTATTGTATAATGAGTTTTCAAGTTTTCTACCTGTGACTGATATACCTGCTTTAAATTTATTTATTTTAAATTTGTTTCCCACCATCATTTTCAAATTCAACATTATATTTTATATCGCATTAGCATCAATTATCTCTTACATATTTTTTACGGAACGAACACCGGCAAGCATATATCATAAACCACTAAACATTGTGGTCGTACAGGTAGGCTTGTATTTAAGAAACAATGGTTTTAATAATAATATTTATAATGATTTAGAGGCTTACATTAAAGGTAAAAAAGTTGACTTAATAGTTTTTTCCGAAAATGTATTTTTCGGACATAAAAATGACTATATAAAAAAGAAAACAGATATCTTCATCAATAATTTAAAAGATGGTAGATATAATTTTAAATATGGAATAGTTATGAATCTTTATGGCTATAATGCTGTCTCTTATACACATCTCCGAGCCCACGAGACTAAG
>ERZ1026890.637-NODE-637-length-18191-cov-6.268030_pt1 | contig 18191 bp, 29 predicted proteins | sample MGYA00380175_ERZ1026890 | MGnify/ENA primary metagenome ERZ1026890 (study PRJEB33269, sample SAMEA4719811) | human gut metagenome | biome: human-associated habitat; feature: organic feature; material: feces | place: Cameroon | collected 2013-10 ...
AGCCGTGTAACGGAAAAGGCGTTATCAGCAATTCGTGTCGCTGCCATGGCAAAGGCAAGGTACTGGACAAAGCAGAAAGCGATCGCCATGGCGTTCCGGTGATGAAAGCCTGTGACCGCTGCGGTGGAAGAGGTTACGCCAGACTGAAATTCTCAACGGTGATTGAGGGAATTAATACTGTTGCGGAGATAAAGAAAACGGCGGCCTATGAACAACTTCAGCCGCTCTTTGAGGAGCTGGTCGCCGAATGCCATAAGCAGGAGTCTATGGCTGATGCCATTCTCTCAAAAGTAACGAGATGAAAATAATTTCCCCTAATATTGAAAATATATAGGAAATAGGTATTGCATTTCGCGGAAAAACTGGATAGATTCATCTCTAACGCTGGGAATCCGTTCAGTCGTTCCGAAGCAAAAAAATTCAAGCCCGAGGTTAACGCCTTGGGCTTTTTCGTTTCTACACAACAGGAAAAAGCATTGGCGTGAAGGGCTCATAACCCAACCCACGCAGCAGCATGGAGTTGGCGCGAAGTGCTCAGTGCTCTGTCCGTTGTGGTGAATGCGCAGGCTGATGCGCTGGCCGCCAAGGTGTACCTTCTGCAACGCAACCTGATGAGAGTAAAATTAGCGATACGCCAAGGTGTTTCTCATCTAAATGAAGGAAAGCCGGAGATCAGCGCCGGCCACCACACAAAGAGCGTTTCCTTCCCGCGTCGGCATGAATTGGAAGGTGTAGGTCAGCATTTACATGTCGCCTGATGAAGCTAAAGGCAGAAACCGTAAGGTCGCGACACTTCCCCGGGCTGACTACGATGGGAAGACAGGCCGACACTACTCAAGACCTTGCAGAAATGCAGGGTTTTTTTATTTGCGGTACGCCGCACACAGAACCCACCACCTGGGACCCTTAGGCCAGAGAGCCGACATTGCCTTACCCTCATCTTCCTGGCTTGTCGCCAGGTTTTTTATTCCAGGCCGCAGACAATCAATTCCAGATGCCCCGTAGCTATCGTGTCTGACGGCCTTTCCCCACTACACAAACAGCACCCCGTTTTTTCGGAGGTGATATGGCTAAACGTATGCAAGATAAAGAAAGCATTGCCGGAGTGTCATGGCTGATAGTCCTTGCTCTGTCATGCTGGGGCGGCCTGGTCCGATACCTTATTGACGTTAAGCAGAACAAGGCCACCTGGAGCTGGATCAACGCGCTGGCACAAATTGCAGTGTCCGGCTTTACCGGTCTTATTGGTGGCCTGATCAGCGTTGAAAGTGGGCTTAGCCTTTACATGATTCTGGTTACGTCTGGCATCAGCGGGGCGATGGGCTCCGTGGCACTGACGTACTTCTGGGAACGTCTGACGGGGATGAAGAATGCAAACCAGTGAGAAAGGCATTGCCCTGATCAAGCAGTTCGAAGGCTGCAAGCTTACCGCGTACCAGGACAGTGTCGGTGTGTGGACGATCGGCTATGGCTGGACTCTGCCTGTCGACGGGAAACCAATCCGCGCCGGGATGACGATTAAGCAGGAAACAGCAGAGCGATTGCTGAAGACTGGACTGGTCAGCTATGAAAGCGACGTATCCCGCCTGGTTAAAGTCAGCCTGACTCAGGGGCAATTCGATGCCCTGGTGTCGTTCACGTACAACCTCGGCGCCCGGTCATTGTCGACATCGACTCTTCTGCGAAAACTTAACGCCGGTGATTACGCTGGCGCTGCCGATGAGTTCCTGCGCTGGAATAAAGCTGGTGGGAAGGTGCTGAATGGGCTGACACGTCGGCGGGAGGCAGAGCGGGCTCTGTTCCTGTCATGATTGGCGCGCTGGTTAAGCGTTACTGGCTGCAGCTGCTGGTGGTGGCGTTAATCGGCGTGCTGGCGTTCTTCGTAAACCGGTACCGCGACAACGCCATCACCTACAAAGACCAGCGCGACAAAGCCACCAAGAGTCTCCGCCTGGCGAACGCCACCATCAAAGACATGCAGGTGCGTCAGCGCGATGTTGCTGCGCTGGATGCCAAATACACGAAGGAATTGTCCGATGCGAAAAAAACCATTAACGATTTGCGTCGGGATGTCGATTCTGGCGCTAAACGGCTGCGCATCGCCGCAACCTGCCCTGGAGTGCCAAAAGCCACCTCCTCCACCGGCGTGGATGATGCAGGAGCCCCCGAACTTACTCCAGACGCTCGACGGAATTATTTCGATCACCGGGACGGAATCGCAACCGCTGACAAGATGATTCGCGGCATGCAGGACTACATCAAAGAGCAGTGTCTTAAATGATTCGTTACCCAAATAACAGAGCCTGACTTCGGTCGGGCTTTTTTATGTCCGCAGTAAACCGCGCATTCTCGTGCGCATATCAACCAAGAGCCTTTCGGGGTAGAGCTTGAGATAGGGCAGTGGTAACGCTGACCGCTCTTGGGCTGCCCGTATCTACGAGAACAGGCTCAACCACCAAAAGGTATCAGCGAAATGAAATCATTAACCCTCTTCAATCAACCAATCCGTGTCGGGGAAGACGGCATGATCTGCCTCACCGATATGTGGAAAGCCAGTGGCAAAAGTGATGCTGAATCGCCTTACCATTATCTGCGAAACAAGCAGACCAAAGAGTTCCTGGCCGAGCTGGAGAAAAACCACGAATCTGTGGTTTTCACTGCCCGCGGCGTACACGGCGGAACCTATGGCGGGAAGTTTGTTGCATACGATTATGCGGCATGGCTAAACCCCGGGTTCAAGTACGCAGCCTATAAGGTCCTCGATGACTACTTCACCGGAGAGCTTCAGCATCGCAACAGCTTAAGTGCGCAGCTCAACATGAAGTGTCATGAGTTTGACCAGAAGAAGGACATGGCGAGCTTCTGCGGGCAAGGCCTCGCTGCATGGCGCTATACAAAGCCTGTATTGGTCGCTGAGATTAACACCCTGGCTAACCAATTGCAGATTAAGATCCCCGGGCTGCCGGGATGAGTAATCGCGTCATCGAATGCGCCTCCAGAGCTGGGCGCGACTTCTCAGAGTTCATGAAAGGCGAGAAGGGCATGATGGAAGCGCTGGCCTCGGTGGATCAGTTTGGCGAGCAACTCCGTCTCAACGGCTGCGTCAATCATCACTTTGTAAGTTACATGATGAGGAACTCGATCATGCAGGCATTCATGGACATGGCAAACGCCGAGAAGAAAGAAGAGCGCCGCCGTAAAAGAGCGGAAGCAAAAACGAAGTAGCCATTACAGAAGCTCTTCACTGAGGGGCTTCGATAATGATCTGTGTAACCCCGCAAGGATGGTGATCACATCTTGCTGACGGGTAAGCCGTAAGTGGCTAAGCACTTCTGAGAAGCAGGGCAACAGCTGCGACAAGGCAAAGAGGTAATCATGTCCGACATCTACCAAATCACGCTAACCACCCAAACAGGCGAAACCTTCACGGGCAAGATGTCACGACGTCAGCCTGAGCTGGTTAACGGATTTGTGCCGCTGGCGACCGAGACTGGCGAGTGGCTTTACTTCGCTCCGGCCGATGTGAAGCGCGTGCAGTTTACGCCGGTACCGGCAGAGCAAACCGAACAGCCAGCAGAACAAACGACGGAGTAACTCATGGTTAACGATGACGAGCGCAGGCCATACCCGCCAGTTAACTTCATCGCCTCCGACAACTGGCAGCCACACACCAGGCTGATACCCGCTAACGAAGTGCATGAGTGGATAAATCGCCAAATCCTCAGCGATACCGGCAGCATCCATAACCCTGACCACGAACACCTCTTAGAGGCTGATCTCTGCTTCATGTGGGCGTCTGATTCTTTCGCGAAGAAGGGGCGCTACGTCCTCGGCCAGGCCGAACAGGTAATGCTCCGCGCCGGTGGTTGGCAGAAAGCCAGAATGGAACAGCAGATGCATGAATGGTTCGGGCGAATACCGAAGTTCATCATCACGCTGGCAGCCGATTACTGCTCGCAGTGCAGTGACCTCGAGTTCTGCGCTCTGGTAGAGCATGAGCTTTACCACATCGCACACGCCACCGATGATTTCGGCGCGCCTAAGTTCAACAAAGAGACCGGGCAGCCAGTGCTTACACTGCGCGGCCACGACGTCGAGGAATTCACTGGTGTCGTACGGCGATACGGTGCCAGCAAAGAAGTACAGGAGCTCGTTGATGCGGCCAATGCACCAGCAGAAGTGGCTCACATCGATATAGCCAGGTCATGCGGGACGTGCATGCTAAAGCTGGCGTAACGCTTTATTCAGATTGTCATGGAGGTAGCCTGTGGCAGCATTATCGACAGAGGTTAAAGCCTTCATCGTTCAGTCGCTGGCCTGCTACGAGACCCCGGTAAAAGTCATTGAGCTTGTAAAGGCTGAATACGGCATCGATGTCTCACGGCAGCAGGTGTCGCAATATACGCCAGGCAATGCAATGGCGGCCAAGTTGAGCCAGAAGTGGATTGACCTGTTCAACGCCACCCGTAAACGATTCCAGAATGAGATCGCCGACATCCCAATCGCAAACAAGGCGTACCGGCTTCGCGTTCTGGACAGAATGGCGACCAATGCTGAAAAGATGAAGAACTACGGCATGACCTCGCAGCTTATCGAACAGGCCGCCAAAGAAATGGGCGATGCCTACACTAATCGCCAGAAAGTTGAGCACACAAGCCCTGACGGCAGCATGACGCCGCAGCCAACAATCATCCAGCTACTGCCTGTTGAGCCAAAGCATGAGTAACGCCGTTCAACTGCCGATCCCAGCGAAGCTTGCGCCACTGTTCATCGCCGAGAATAAGCGTTACCGGTGCTCGCATGGTGGGCGTGGTAGTGCCAAGACGCGCACTTTTGCGCTGATGACAGCCGTAAAGGCGTATCAGTCGATGATGAACGGTGAAAGCGGCGTGGTGCTCTGTGCGCGTGAATTCATGAACTCACTGGAAGAGTCGAGTATGCAGGAGGTGAAACAGGCTATCCTGTCTGTTCCCTGGCTGGCTTCCAACTTTGATATCGGCGAGAAGTACATCCGCACCATCGACAAGAGCGTTAACTACGTGTTCTGCGGTCTGCGGCATAACCTCGACAGCATCAAGTCGAAAGCGCGCATCTTGCTCTGTTGGGTTGATGAGGCTGAATCAGTCAGCGAAATAGCCTGGCAGAAGCTGAGCCCGACCGTTCGTGAGGAAGGTTCAGAGATTTGGGTGACATGGAACCCGGAGCGCGACGGCAGCGCCACGGATAAGCGTTTCCGTAAAGAGGCTGGCGACGACTGTATCACCGTTGAGATGAACTACACGGATAATCCATGGTTCCCCGACGTGCTGGAAGGTGAGCGACAGAACGATCAGCGCCGCCTTGACCCGGCAACATACGCGTGGGTTTGGGAAGGTGCTTACCTCGAAAACTCTGATAAGCAGGTGCTGGCCGGTAAATACCGGATCGCTGAGTTCTCGGACCAGCTATGGAAAGAGGCCGATCGCCTTTTCTTCGGTGCTGACTTCGGTTTCGCCAAAGACCCTAACACGCTGGTGCGCTCGTTCATCCTGCACAACCGGCTGTACATCGAATACGAGGCATACGGTCAGCAGACAGAGCTCGACCATATGCCAGAGCTATACGACACAATCCCCGGATCGCGTGACTGGCCCATCAAGGCCGACTCCGCCCGACCCGAGACTATCAGCTATCTCAAGCGCCAGGGCTTCAACATCTCGGCTGCCGAGAAATGGCAGGGGAGTGTTGAGGACGGTATCGCGCATCTTCGCGGCTTTGACGAAATCATTATCCATCCTCGCTGCAAGAATGTGGCGAGAGAGGCCCGCATGTGGTCCTACAAAACGGACCGCATCACCGGCGAGGTATTGCCTAAACTGGCAGACGGTTACGAACACTGCTGGGACGGTATTCGCTACAGCCTCGACGGACACATTAAACGTAAGGGCCAGATGGCCGGGATGATGATCCCGAAAAGGTTGAGATAATTTAAAGAAACATATGCACTTGCCGATAATATCTACTCAATTCTGTAAGGGAGTAGATATTATGAATGATTGGTTTATGTCATATAAGATTTACCACACCAACGGCGGAGTATTTGAAAACTTCGAAATTTATGGTGCAAGCTCTTCGAAATCTGCATCAACTGTCTTAATTGAGTGCACTCAGAAGTTGGCAAGTGATTATGGCGTTAAGCCTGAGCAGATTATGTTTATTTCGTTCAACAGAGTTTAGCTTTTTAAATAGCCACAAGGTCGCCAAAGCGGCCTTTTTTTATGCCTTAAATCCACCAACGGACAAACCATGACTGACAAATTAACTCTCGCCGTCAACCATGCGTTGAACGATGCGCGGATGGCCCGTGCCCGTATGGGGCTGTTGGCGCCTACAATGGGGCTGGACAATAAGCGCCATTCCGCATGGTGCGAGTATGGATTCCCTGAGCAGGTCACTTACGAAAACCTCTACGCACTGTATCGTCGCGGTGGAATAGCCCACGGCGCAGTAGAGAAGCTGGTGGGCAAGTGCTGGCAGACCAACCCGGAAATCATCGAGGGTGATGATGCCGACGAGAGTAAGGATGAAACTGCCTGGGAGAAGAACACCAAAAAGGTTTTCACAAAGCGCCTTTGGCGGGCTTTTGCTGAAGCAGACCGCCGCCGACAGGTCGGACGTTATGCGGGTATCCTGCTGCATATCAATGATTCCAGAACATGGGATCAGCCTGTTGTTCGTGGCAAGTCACTAAAAAAGGTTACGATCGCATGGGCTGGGTCATTAACAGTCAGCGAGTGGGTAACTGACCAGAAATCGGCAGGCTACGGGCAGCCAAAGCAGTGGAAATATGTTGAGAGCCTTCCAAGCGGTGGAACTAATCAGCGCTTCGTACATCCCGATCGCGTCTTTATCCTTGGTGACTATTCTAATGATGCTATTGGCTTCCTTGAGCCTGGCTATAACGCCTGCGTCAGCCTTGAGAAGGTCGAGGGTGGTTCTGGTGAGTCATTCCTAAAGAACGCCGCGCGGCAGCTTAATGTCAACTTTGAGAAGGAAATCGATTTCAACAATCTCGCGTCACTTTATGGCGTGAGCATGGACGAGTTGCAGGATAAGTTTAACGAAGTTGCCGGGGAAATGAACCGTGGTAACGATGTTCTGATGACAACCCAAGGGGCTACAGTCACACCACTGGTCACAGCTGTAGCGGATCCGTCAGCGACCTATAACGTCAACCTGCAAACCTTCGCTGCATCTGTTGATATCCCTGTGAAGGTTCTGGTTGGGATGCAGACGGGTGAAAGGGCAAGCACCGAGGATCAGAAATATTTCAACGCGCGCTGCCAGTCACGGCGCGGTGACCTGTCATTCGAAATTGAAGACTTCAGTGACAAGCTCATCGACCTGAAAATTATTGATGCAGTCAGCGAGAAGACGGTTATCTGGGATGACCTCAACGAACAGACTGGAACTGAGAAACTCGCAAATGCCAAAACCATGGCAGAGATTAACCAGACGTTCCAGGGGAGCGGAGAAAAACCAGCCTTTAGTCGTGAAGAAATTCGCACTGCTGCCGGTTATGAAAACGTCGATGAATTTCCATTAGGAGAAGAGGATGGCGACGAAGAAGACGAAGCCACCGATTCTGCCGCGTAACTATCAGGATCCGACCGGAGCCGATGCGCTGGAACGCCGGGCAATGAAAGACTTCGCCAGGCGGATGAATAAGATTGGCAAGGCGTACAAATCAGCACTCAACAAAATACCTTCCTCCCTCGCAGTAAACGCCAGATACGAATACCAGCTAAACCCAATGCTACTCTCCATCATCCTGAACGATGCCAGTTACCTGGTTGATCAGGTACTGCTTGAAGGTGGCGATTACGACCTGTGGTTTTACGAGTACATCGATCTGGCTTCGGAAAAAGGGACCGGGCAGTCGTTCTACAACCTCAGTCAGCAATCCCCGGTGTACGCAGCCGGGCGTGAGTCGCTGGCCTCCATCCTCGCAAGCGACCAGTATCAGAAACGCATGGCGCTGGTGCATGCGCGTGTATTTGAGGAAATGAAGGGGCTGACGGCTGACGTTAAGCGCGACATGGCGCGTGTTCTTACTGATGGTGTTGGGCGCGGGCTCAATCCTCTGGACATTGCCCGCAACCTGACAGACCAGACCGGCATCGAGAAACGCCGGGCTAACCGGATAGCACGCACTGAAGTGACTACCGCGCTGCGCCGGGCCAAGTGGGATGAAGACCAAGAGGCGAATGACCTGTTCGGCCTTAAAACGCTGCTGGTTCACATCTCAGCTCTGTCGCCGACAACGCGACATACCCACGCAGTGCGCCATGCCCACCTCTACACCAACGAAGAGGTGCGTGACTGGTACAGCAAAGATGGCAACTCCATCAACTGCAAATGCAGCCAGCAGTCGGTGCTGGTGGATGCGGACGGCAAGCCGGAATACCCGGACACCATCACGAAACTCAAACAGGAATATAAATCGATGCAGGCGAGCGGTTACGCCTGGGCGGAGAAATAACTCATGAAATTCCAGGTAAACCACGAAGCACAGCGTCCAATCCAGGCACCGAAACATGGTGAGCATATTCAGGTCAACATCACCACAAAGGTGAACAGCCAGTCTATCCGGCGCGAAACATACAACGGGCGTGAGCACCTGGTGCTGCCGAGCTACACACTTCCAGCTAACGTCGTCATGAATGGCGGCTTGTACACGCAAGAGCAAATCGACGCCCACTATAAGGGGCTGGAAGGTACCCTGGCGCCGCTGGGCCACCCTCAGGTTAATGGTCAGTTCGTGTCTGCTTTCTCCCCGGAGGGGATTAACGCAGGCCATATCGGCGCGTGGAACCGCAACGTTAAGAAGTCCGGTAATCGTATCTACCTCGAAAAGTGGGTTGATGTTGCCCGCGCCGGTGAGTCTGAAGGTGGCCGAGAACTACTTGAGCGCGTCGCAGCCATCGAGCGCGGCGATGACGTTCCGCCGATTCATACCAGTGTCGCCGCTTTCCTCGACCAGCTTGAGCCTAACGAACAACAGAGAGCTACGGGTGCCGAGTGGGTGGCGAAGATTCACAGCATGGACCACGACGCGATCCTACTGCACGAAGTCGGAGCCGCCACCCCTGAGCAGGGCGTTGGCCTGATGGTAAACGCCGATCTGGCGCAGCCGCTTAAAGCGAACTCCGGCGCGCTGGTGGGTGAATCCTACCGGGAGCGCGAGCAGCGTCTCGATCGGGCAGCCAAAGCCAAGTTTGCGCCGGGCACGGATGAATATGCCTGGGTTGCTGACTTCACTGACTCGCAGGTGGTCATCGTGCGAAATGGCGGTGATGCTCAGGTTTACGGTTATTCCGCTGATGGCGGGAAGATCACAATCGACGATACCGGAACCGCAGTAGCGCGCCAGGAGTCGTGGGTGGCAGTCGTCGCTAACAAATTCAAAGCTCTATTCACACCGCAGGAACAGCCTGCACCAAACCACAAAACGGAGGGCGACATGCCTTTAACCAAAGAAGATCTGGAACAAATCGGCAGCATGGTTAGCGAGGCCGTCGCCACCAATACCGAAAAGGCTATTAAGCCTCTGGCGGAGAAGGTTGACGCGCTACAGGCCAACCAGGACAAGCTGACAGAAACACTGACTGCCAACTCTCGCGCCGAAGAGAAATCGAAGCGTGAAGCGGTGGCAAAAGTTCACGGCGAGATTGTCGCTAATGCGCTGTCAGGTGAAGCGCTGGACGCGATGTTTAAAACAATCGGTGAATCCGCGCCGCTGGGCACCAACTCTGCACAGCAGCAGAAAGAAACCGGTGCGCCTAACCCTGACGAATACTTCAAATAAGGAGCCAGACTAATGGCACGTTATCGCCGCGTTAATATCGACGGTCAGTCTCTGTACAAGACCGAAACCCGCGCCGCCGCCGCAGCACTGCTGCCCGGCACGGCTGCTGTTATCAATGGCGACAATCAGTTTGCGCAGGCAACTGCGCTGACCGGTCGCATCTACATCATCGACGTGGCCTACCATCAGGGCTTGAATATCACAGAGGCTGTTCCCGCTGGTGATTCCGCTGTTGGCAACTACGTCGAAGAAGGCCGCGAGCTGGCGCTGCTCTGCGTCGCCGGAACCTACGCCAAAGACGACCCGATCAAGCTGGGCGCAGATGGTAAGTTCACGAAGGCAACGGCGGATACCGATTCGGTGATCGGCTACAGCCAGGATGATGCAACCATTGCCGCCAGCACTACCGATTTCATTCGCGTGCGCATGCGCGTTGGCACTGTAGCTGCACCGGCAACCGGCGGCGGCGAGTAAAGGAGAGCAAGAATGTATTTTACCCCCGAAACACTGGCTGCTAACAGCCGACTGCGCGGGCACTGGAATGAGCTGTGGGCCAACCGCAACATCTTCAACCATCATCACGACATGATGGTTAACTCATATCGCCAGAGCATGACCCCGGAAATGCTGGCAGCTAACGCTGTAGGTGGCTTCGCCCGTGAGTTCTGGGCCGAGATTGACCGCCAGATTATCCAGATGCGCGATCAGGAAATTGGCATGGAAATCGTCAATGACCTGATGGGCGTGCAGACTGTGCTGCCTATCGGAAAAACCGCGAAGCTGTATAACGTGTCTGGCGATATCGCTGATGACGTTTCTATCAGCATCGATGGCCAGGCGTCGTATTCCTTCGACCACACGAACTTCGGTTCTGATGGCGACCCGATCCCGGTATTTACTGCCGGTTACGGCGTCAACTGGCGTCATGCTGCTGGCCTGAACACTGTTGGCATCGATCTGGTACTGGAGTCTCAGTCCGCGAAGATGCGCAAATTCCACAAGAAGCGCGTCAACTTCTATCTGAACGGCGACTCCAGCATTGTTGTTGATGGCCTGCCAGCTCAGGGCATGAAAAACCACCGCAATACGCAGAAGATCAACCTGGGCAGCGGAGCGGGCGGCGCCAATATCGACCTCACCGCCGCAACTCCGGCTCAGTTGCTGGCCTTCTACGGCCCGACCGGACCGTTCGGCCTGACGGCTCGCCGCAACAAAGTTACCGCTTACGACAAGTTGTGGGTCAGCCCGGAAGTGTGGGCAAACATGGCGAAGCCGTATCTGGTAGACATCAACACCGGCACCAATGCCCTGTTGAGCGGAACCGTTCTGGATGCGATCAGCAAGTTCATTCCTGCGAAGTCCATCCAGATGTCCTACGCGCTGTCTGGCAATGAGTTCCTCGCCTATGAGCGTCGTCAGGACGTAATCTCCCCGCTGGTCGGCATGGCCGTCGGCGTTGTCCCTCTGCCACGCCCGATGCCGCAGAGCAACTACAACTTCCAGATCATGTCTGCTGAAGGCTTGCAGATTAAGAAAGACGGCGAAGGCCTGTCCGGCGTGGTCTACGCCGCCAACCTGGCATAAGGAGAGCGACATGGCTAAATACCAGGTAATCAAAGCATGGCATGGCGTGAGCGTCGGTGATGTGGTTGAAATTGAGGAACTGCATCCGTCGCTGAAGCCTCATGTGATTAAGCTCTCTGATGCGGCTTTAACACCGGCGACGCCAGAGGCTGGCACGGATGTGAAATCCCGAAAAGAGATTATCGCAGCGCGCCTGACTGAACTGGGCATCGAGTTTAAAGGCAATCTGGGAGCTGAAAAGCTCAGTGAGCTGTTGCCGGATGGCGAACTCGAAAAGCTTTTCCCTGCTGAATAACAGCCGCCGCCAAGGCGGTTTTTTTATGCCCCGCTCCGGCGGGGTATTTCACGGAGTCGATAATGGTAACTCTCGAGCAGGCGAAGGAGTATCTGGAGAGCCAGGGAATTACCATTCCCGATTTTGTTCTTCAGGCTCTCGTCGACCAGGCCAACAGTATTGAGGAGTGTCTCGATGCGCATTATCCGGCATCTACCGCGCTGCTGATTCAGCTCTATCTGCTGGCGCTTATGGGGCTGGCGCAAGGCGACAAGTATATCAGCTCGCAGACTGGCCCTAATGGTGCATCTCGTTCATTCCGTTTTCAGTCGTTTTCGGATCGCTGGAAAGGTGCTGTGGCGCTGTTGCGTGGCGCTGACAAACACGGCTGTGCTAATGACCTCATCCCTCCAGACCCGACCAATACAGCGTTTGCTGGCATATGGATCGGTAAAGGTGGTTGCATGTGCAGCGGGAGTAAGTAATGGCATGGATATCGGTTAAGAAGCGGCTGCCGGAGCCTTTTGTCAAAGTCTGGGTGATGACCGACAGCGGTAAGCGCGTTACCGGCTATGTCAAAAGTAACGGCGACTGGTATCTGTTGTGCCGGAAGGTTGCAGCGGAGAAACCGGAGGTGATCCGGTGGGAGGATGGCAATGTCTGAAACAGCACGCTGGAGTTACACCAACGTTGCGACCATCTACCCGCGCGTCTACGACGACTGGAACAGCACCTGGACAACCGGAAACCCCTACCTGATTGACTGCACCTGGACGGCAAACAATGAGGTTGCGGTAGATGCCAGCGGGAAAGAGTTCACCACGAACCTGATTTTCTTCACTGAACTGAAGCGCAATGGCATCGATGCGACCATGCCGAAGCGTGACTGGTATATCGCCAGAGGTGACACAACACCTCAGGCCGATCCGCTGAAAGCTGGTGCAAACGTCATCAAGGCGGTGACGGAATGGGATATGTCATTCTTCGAAGAAGAACCAGACTACAAAATTCTGACATGAGGGGATCATGCCCGTAAAAGGGATCAAGCGTGTTCAGATGAACACCCGCAAGGTGCTGGCAGAAATTTCCGGGCCACGCACAGAAAGAGTGCTGACTGAGGTCATGATTGTCGGATCGTCTCACGCTGCGCTACTTACTCCCATTGACACATCCACGCTTATCAACAGCCAGTACAGAAAGCTTGAGCCAATGCCCGGCGGGATACAGGGAAAGGTCGGGTACACGGCTGCATACGCTGCCGCCGTTCACGGTATGTCCGGTAAGCTAAAAGGTCAGCCGCGTGAACACTTCGGAAGAACTCGCGCCGGAAAAGAATTCGGTGGTGGAACGGGGAAAGGCAATTATTGGGATCCTGATGCTGAACCGGGGTTCCTGACCAAAGGCTTTGAGCGTGACGGTCTCAACGAGATTAAGGCCATCATCAAGCAAGGGTACAAAGTATGACGCGTAGCGAAGTGTATGACGCGCTGAGAGCGTGGTTGAAGTCGCATGGCTTTGATGTTGGTTATCGCGTCCAGAAGCGATTCTGGAATGAGTTGGAGAATACCGAGGGGGAAAGATACCTTGTCATCCAGCAGAACGGTGGCGGCAAGCCAGAAGAAGCGATAACCCGCGATTATTTCCGCATCCTCCTCCTGTCAGGTCAGAACGACAGCGATATTAACCAGGTTGAAGACCGCGCCGACGCCATCCGCCAGGCGATGATCGACGACTACAAAACCGAATGCATCATTTCGATGCAGCCAATAGGCGGCATCACCGCCATCCAGACCGAAGAAGGGCGTTACCTCTTCGATATTTCCTTTCAAACCATCATTTCCAGATAACACGGAGATAAATCACTATGGCGTGTGAATCGGGCGCTTTTACCGGGCGCGACGTCGTCGTTTATTACGCGATTGGATGCCCTGAAGTACAACCCACCGCCAGCGCTTACCGCCGACTCGGCATGATGCGCGGCAAAACAGTAAATGCAGAGTGGGAAACCGCAGATGCGACCGGCGACATGAGCGCTGCATTTACTCAGGAGAGCCTCGTTACCTACAAGAACATTTCGTTCTCAGGTGACGGCGTGACCCGCAAAGAGGATGTTTATGCGCAGAACGCGCTTAAGCGTCACGTCTACAACCCGCCAGCAGAGACCAGCAATCAGCCGTATGTGTGGTTCAAAATCATCTCTCCGAACGATATCACCGAAGGGCCGTTCATGGTGACATCATGGGGTGATGAGGCGCCGCACGACGACGTTGCCACCTGGTCTGTTGAAGCGTCCAGTGCCGGTCAGGTTGACGTGCGTGACGTTGGTGCAACTATCACCATCACTACCCAGCCACAGAATCGCACGCTGACCGTTGGCGATACGCTGAACCTGTCGGTGGCTGCGACTGTGTCTGACAATTCAGCACTGACTTACCAGTGGAAGAAGGGGGGTAGTGACATCTCTGGCGCAACATCAGCAACATTCACCAAAGCAAGCGTGGCTGCCGGTGATGCCGGATCATACAGTTGTCAGGTGTCTTCCTCCACAGCGGGCAGCGTGACGTCCGGGTCTGCTACGGTTGTTGTCAACGCAGCGTGATATCATGGGGCTTCGGCCCCTTTTTTTTGAGAGGTTTCATGAAAGCAATAACCGATATCGGCCAGGCCGTTGTCCGCGCCAGTGGCAAAGAGGTATTCCTCAACCCTTCATTCCTCGCCATGTCTCGTATTGGGTCGCCGGAACAGATTGTTGATGCTTTCGTGAAGGTTCATGCCGGGCATTACCCGAAACACCGAATCTCCGATACTCAAATCATGAAGGCGGCCAATGCCCGATGCTTTGCTGAAATGGCAGCATCGGCGGCAAACGTAGTTCGGCATTGCTCAGAGGGTGATGTTGCAGAGTTGATTGGTTCGTACTCGGTGAACGCGGCAGGGCGACTGCTGTTCAAGCCTGGAGCTATCCCGATCGAGGATGTTATCCAGCTTGCCCGCCACCTGATTCTGCATGGCGTAATGGGTGATCAGCCGCCCGAAGAGTTCGAGAGCAAGAAAGGCGAGTACAGCGATAAATTCGATGCCCGTACATTCGTTTATACCGCAGTTGCCCACCTCGGGATGAGTGAGGCAGACGCCTGGAACATGACGATGACCAGCTTCCGGGCTGCCATGAATGCCAAGTTCCCGCAGAAGGATAAAGGGAAGGTGCCAACCCAGGAGAAATACGATGAGGTAATGGACTGGGCGGAGCAGATGCTAGCGATGGATGCGCAGAGGCATGGGCCGCACTAAATGGCCCACTCAGGTGGGCTTTTTGTTATTTATCGTCCAAATACCCCATGCGGCGACCAAGTATTGCAGCAAGCCTCCTTGCGTGCTCCTCCCCCTCACGCAGTATATCTGCCGTGAATGGGTCTATTTTAGCTAGGTCTCTTAGGAACTCATCTTTCTCTTCTGCTGTCGCTGCCGCATTAAAAGCGGCTTGAGTAGAATCGAAGTCAACAAGATCGCTTTCAGAAATAGCCTTATCAGTATCCAACGTTTCTTGAAGTATCTGCACAATCTCAGAGTTCATAGAACGACCATTCCGTTTCGCTCGTTCTGCTATCGCATCGCGCATCCCATCTGGGAGGCGGAGGTTAAATTTATCCTGTAACTGGCTCGGGTACTTCGTCATGGCGCATCTCATGATACAAATTTTTATCATAATAGGATTAACTTGACACCATGAGCAATGGTGTTAAATTAATATCAATGGTGTCAAATTAATCCCAAAGGAGGGATCATGCAAAGCAATACCAAGAATGAAGCAAAGCTAACTTTGCGCTACCCGCAGGAAGTGAAAGATGCGTTTAAGAAGATCGCAAAAGAAGAGGGGCTTTCTGAGAATTCCGCCTTGGTTCAGGCATTGGTCTGGGCATTGAAGTTTCGGGAAGGTATGAATGCGCGCTAAAAACAGCGAAGCCCAGAAGTGCGCTAACACTCTGGGCCTCTTATCGAACAAATCCGGCAAGGAATCTATCGACGTGAACAGTGTACAGAACAATGAGTTAACTTTCCAGCAGACTGCGTTCCATCCAGTTTCTCACAATGGTGAAATTTGGCTAACTTCATCAGAGTTAGCGGCAGCGCTCGGCTACAAGAAGTCGGACGCGGTTACGCAAATTTTTAGCCGTTATCATGATGAATTTACAGAGAATATGTCAACGACCCTCAAAATGAGTGTCGTTAGAAAGACTGGAGTCGTTGATATTCCTGTTCGTGTTTTCTCTCTGCGTGGGTGCCATCTGATCGCAATGTTCGCCACTACGAAAGTAGCTAAGGATTTCCGCCGCTGGGTTCTGGACATTCTTGATCGCGAGGTGCAGCATTCACCGATCGCTAAGCAATTCTCCGATGAGGAACTGGTTAGCCTTTGTTACCTGCAGTTGTGGATGGAAAGGAGCCAGTTGGTCAGCAAGAATCTTTATCCCGCGATGAAGCAGGCAAAATCTGAGTATGCGGGGGCGCTGTACGATATTGCCCATGATATTCACTACATGACTGTAGAGACCAAAAAGATTTTACTCCGGGAAGCTAAAAATCTGGATGACAAGAATTTTGTCGTAAGTCACGCTCAGCCGATGCTGGCAAAACTTCGCGGCGAAGACGGATGGATTCACTGATGGGCGCATGGGATGGCGCAAAAAGAAAAAGCCGATAGTTCGAGCTACCGGCTTTCAATGAAACGTGTCATAAGGACCAACGAATGACTTCATTAAATTTAGCAGTTCACGAGCGTAATGTCGATCCCCAAGCATTCCCTGTGCTGGAATGGTCTGGCATGCGTGTTGTTACCACGGAGATGCTGGCCTCTGGATATGGTTGTGAAGAGAAAAGCATCCGTATGAATCTTTCTCGAAACTTAGAGCGCTTTGAAGAGGGGAAGCACTACTTCATGGTGACTGGCGCAGACCTCAAAAATTTGCGAGCCACTGACAGTGGCTCACAAATCTCCACCAAAGTACGCACTCTAACTTTATGGACGGAGAAAGGCGCTGCCCGGATGTCGAAGATAGTCGACTCTGACGAAGCGTGGTCCTTCTTTGAGCGCCTGGAAGATTCATATTTCCGACCTGCGCCGGTTGCAGCGATTCCTCTGACTTACGAGGCCGCGCTCGAAGACCTCCTGGCGAAAGTGAAAGAGAACCGCATCATCGCCGAACAGCGTGATCGTGCAGTCAAAGAGAAGCGTTGGATCTCTGAGAAGCGCGAAGTCACCGCCATGGCAACAGCTTCCGCAGCTGTTCGTGCCAAAAACAAACTGGCAGAACGCATCGGGGAGGGGAAAAACTACGCAGCCATCATCCCTGTAGAGAAGAAGCTCGGGCAGAAATTCAAATGGCAGCCGCTCCGCAAGTGGTGCAGGGAGAATGACACTGAACCGCATGAAGTAGAAGATCCGCGCTTTGGCACTGTTAAGTCATGGCCTCGCGCTGCTTGGATGGCGGTTTATGACGTGGATTTACGCAAGATTTTTTAATCGGCTGAAAAGACAGCCAATCGGCCGATTTCTTGGCCAATCAACATCCCAACCCGCTTAACTGCGGGTTTTGTCGTTCCTGCTGACCTCGTCGTCAACAGATGGTAGGATTTGACCATCTTTTAATGTGGGAGATAGGGATGTGAAGTGGTCTTTTGCTCTGGTTTCATGTCTGCTTGTATTGACAGGCTGTAAGCCTGGTGCGGATAAAGCTATAGAATTGGCAAAAAATGAAATAGCCTCGAATATGAAGGATCCTGACAGCGCAAAATTTCGTTATATGAGATTTATAGAGGCAGGTAATAATAATGACACTATTGGCGGATTTGTATGCGGAAATGTAAATGCTAAAAACAGTTATGGCGCGTACGCTGGGTTTTCGCCTTTCTATGTAGCTATACGCATGAAGTCGAAAGGTATTTTTTCGAAAGGAGTCAACTATACCATTGACGACAAGAAAATATACTCAGAGCCAAATCAGCAAGAAATGAAGTCCTACATTAATGTTTGCGGCGAAGACTCGTAGTCAATAATTAATTTACTTAAACAAACCTCGCTCCGGCGGGGTTTTTTATTGCCCGGAGAAAAGAGAATGGCACAGAACGTCGGTGATATTGAGTATGTGATTAAGGCTGATACCGCTCAACTGTTGCGTGCTGACAAGCAGGTGGTTAACGTCACCAACAGCATGGAATCAGGATTCAAAAAGGCCGATAAATCTGCTGATGCCCTTAATACGGGGTTAACAAAACTTGCATCGACACTCAAGCTGGTTATTGCTGCTGGCACTCTCCGGGAAATGGCGAGGATGGTGCAGAGTTATCAGGAAATGTCAGAGCGGGTACAAATGGCTACCTCCAGCCAGGAAGAGTTTCAGAGTGTACAGAAACGACTTCTCAATACCGCTAACGACTGACCTGCTCCCCGTTGATTAGTACACCCCGATGTTAGTAATGTCTTCATAA
>ERZ1026890.649-NODE-649-length-17655-cov-111.103011_pt1 | contig 17655 bp, 15 predicted proteins | sample MGYA00380175_ERZ1026890 | MGnify/ENA primary metagenome ERZ1026890 (study PRJEB33269, sample SAMEA4719811) | human gut metagenome | biome: human-associated habitat; feature: organic feature; material: feces | place: Cameroon | collected 2013-10 ...
ATAGTAGCTGTTGCCACTGCTTCCACTGCCAAAGGATATAAATTTTAGCATTTTAATTGTTATTTTCCCTGCAAAGTTAGCAAAAAAGATTCTTATTACAAAGTTTTTTACTATCTTTGTGCCCAAAATAAGCAAATAAATAGAAATTTTAAGAATTCGAAAACATGATTAGGAAAACAATATCCTGTATGGCTATCGCCGTAGCAGCCATACTGACAAGCGTTTACACCCTTACGGGATGCCAATCTCATCAGGGTGATGAAAATCAGCTGGAGAATGACATCGATTCATTCGCCACCTACTACTTCAACTGGCAGTTCCCCAAGACTCAGAAGTACTGCACCCAGAGCTCGGAACCCTGGCTACGCTATGCTGCCAGCAACGTGCATCAGGCGGATGTAGATCTGCTGCGTGCCAAGGCTGAGGATGCCACGGTAGAAATCAACAACATCGACTTCAGCGACGACGGAGCAAACGCCACCGTCAGCATCACCGTATATAATTTTCTGCAGATGGACACCATCGGGCAGGAAGCCCACCTCGTAGAAGAGGCCGACTTCCACCTGCCGATGCGTATCGAGAACGGGGTATGGAAGATTAGAATGGTAAACCTACCGCGAAGTGAAAGGCGAAATCACGACTGAGCTTTGGGTGAATAATCGCCCAATGCTCATCCCCACTCTCGTAGGCAGGATTGATTGCCTTCATACCCATATCGAAACGGAGGATGAAATAATCGAAGTTCAACCTCAGACCCATACCATACGCCGCAGCAATCTGCTTGTAGAACTTATTTAACTTAAACTGTCCGTTAGGCTGCTCATCATATTTTCTGAGCGTCCAGATATTACCTGCATCCACAAACAGGGCACCTTCGAATTTCCAGAACAAAGGAGTGCGGTACTCGGCATTCAGGTCGAGCTTCATATCACCCGTCTGGTTGATGAAATCGATGCGCCCGTCATTGCCCTTGTATCCGCCAGGTCCCAGCTCTCTTACGCCCCAGCCTCTCACCGAGTTGGCACCACCCGAAAAATACCGTTTCTCGAAAGGCAGCACCTTGCTGTTGCCGTAAGGATACGCCACGCCGATGCCTGCATGCAGCGCCAACACGTTACGGTCGTCGAAGCGCACCAGATGGGTGTAGTCGAAATCAGCCTTGGCATACTGGGCATAGGCGATATTGATGAAGGTACGCTGTCCCTGAGAATTTATCTTGAAATTCAGCGCCTTGGAGAAAGCGCTGAGCAGATTGCCCGAAGACTCCACATTCAGTCGGAAGGCATCTATCCCATCGCTATAGGTCAATCCGAATCCCATCTTCATGATGAAGATATCCTCGTAATTATAGCGCAGGATGGCATTTCTGTTATCTACGTCATCCAGATAGTCGCGCTTGAAAGTCTCTGAAATCCAAGGCATATACACATAGTTGAGGTCGAGCAGGTCGAATCGCCAGTTGAGATGATGGCGGGGTTCTGCCCAGCGGTAGCGCCATGCCATGGAGAAGACGCGACGATGGAACTCCGGACGGTTCTGGAGGTCCCAGGCCACCGAATACTCCGTATTGGCAGTCTGTCTTCTTCTGAAATTCTTAGACAGCAGCGGTGCCACGAAGCGTGGGAACACCAGTTTGCTCTCTATCGAATACTCCTGATAGTTCTGGTCCTGATAGCCCTCCAGTCCGGTAATAGCCTCGTAGGCACCACGCAGTTCGATACTCAACTGTTCGCTACCCCGGAAGAGGTTTCTGTTGGTATAGGTGAGCGAAGCCGCAGCACCCAGGTCGCCAGCCGTATTGGTTCCTTCCGGCTGGAAGGAGATGGTAGAAGGCTTGTTGGTACTGATCTGGATATTGCAGTCGAGCATTCCGCTATCGGGAGCTTCCACGAATCGGATATTGGTATATTTCACCGCCTGCAGGCGTGCGAAATTATTATACGTACGTTGCAGGGCAGAGGCGCTGTAGGGACTTCCCTCCTTCAGGGCTGTGGCATTCAGGAGCACCTGATGGCGCAGGTGGATGCGGTCGCTGTCGTTGCTGAGATAGTTGATCTTCCTGATATCATATCGAGAGTGCGGGGTTTCCGGCGCATTACTGTTAGCCTTGTAGTTCATCAGGTGCAGGGTAACGCCGATGTCTTTGCTGCCCGTGATGGTATCTGCAGAAAAGTGGATGAAATCCTTGTTGAAGCGGAAGTATCCATCATCAATGAGGAGATTGGAAATACGCTTGCGCTCATTATCCAGCGCCTCTACCGTGAAACGCATTCCCGGTTTCAGCATCTGGTTATCAGGATTATCCAGCTGCAATCTATCCTGTATGTTCTTATCCTCAATGTCATACTCCACCTTGCCGATGAAGAACGGCTCACCGGGATGCAACAGATAGGTGGCATCCAGCTTCGGGGCTTTCTTCCGCTTCCTGCCCTTCGCATTCACGTTCTTTCCATCCGCATTCTCATTCTCACCATCCATCTCATTCCTGGTTCCGGCATTCGCCCAATCCTCTCCGTGAACGGTGGTATAGAGGGATACGCCAGCGTGCAGGAATCCCTGGTTCTGCATCGCCGTGAGCAGGTCCTGACAAGTGAGTCGAGCCTGGATGGAATCATAGATGACGGGCTTCTTGCTGAACGGATTTTTAAAGAGTGCAAAGAGCTTCGGCTTCTCTTTCTGTCGCACATACTGCTTGAGCGCCCCTGCATCATATTCCGCAGAGTCGCTCTTCACTTCCACCTTATTTAATATATACTCCCCCTCCTGCACATACTTGCTGGCAGAACATCCAGCCAGAACCAGTGGCAGGGCGAGAACTGAAATCTTCTGTATTTTCACGAATCTAATCCTTTTAGATTGCAAAGATAGTGTAAAACGAAGAAAATACAAAATATTTAGCACTTTTTATTTTGTATTGTCTGCTTTTTATGCTACCTTTGCATCCATTAAAGATTAGAAACAACAACAAATGATTAGCAAGAATAAGATAAAATACATTCGTTCGCTCGAACTGAAGAAGAACCGCAACAAGGAAGGAAAGTTCGTGGCGGAAGGTTTCAAGGTAGTAGATGACCTGCTCGCCCTGCAACCTGCCGACCTCATTGTGGCTACCCAGGAGTGGCTCCACGGCAAGCACCTTGCGGATCAGACAGAAGTGATAGAGGTGACCGAGGAGGAGCTGAAGAAGGTGAGCTTCCTGCAGCATCCGCAGCAGGTGCTGGCTGTTTTCAGACAGGATACCGGCTGCAATAAGCAGGATTCCAACAACTCTCAGGAAGAGGCGGAGGAGAAGAACTTCGGCTTTTCTAAAATCAACACCCAGGAACTGAGCCTCGCCCTGGATGGCGTACAAGACCCGGGCAACCTGGGCACCATCATCCGCATTGCCGACTGGTTTGGCATCACCCACATCTACTGCAGTCAGGATACTGCCGACGTGTATAACCCGAAGGTGGTACAGGCCACGATGGGCAGCATTGCGAGAGTGAAGGTGGAATATGGCAACCTGCTGGCTCTGGTGGAGTCATTGCCTGCAGATGTACCCGTTTATGGTACCCTGCTCGATGGCGACAACATCTATCAGCAGCAGCTGGAAAACCGGGGACTCATCGTGATGGGAAACGAAGGAAAAGGCATTTCGCCTGCCCTTGCCAAGAAGGTGAACCGAAGACTGCTCATCCCGAACTTCCCGGAAGGAAGAGCCACAGCCGACAGTCTGAACGTAGCGATCGCTACCGCCATCACCTGCTCGGAATTCAGAAGAAACTTTTAAAGACCAAAAAGGTCAAAAGGTCAAAAGTGATTTTTCGGAATAGTTAAACAGCATCAAATCATATAACTATGGAAGTAAATGAATTATTTAAGCAACGCAGCATAACTGCCTGCATGAAAGCATCCTACAATACCGTAACGAGCGATATCCGTTCGCTCATCAAGCAGACATGGGTTACCCACGTGCCCTTCGCAGTATTGCTGGCAATCGTACTTTACTTTCTCCTCCCCAACAAGTCGCTTCACGATTGGGGAGAAGCGAATCCGATGGCTTCATTCATCCTGCAAACCATCATCTATGCAGCCACCCTCGTGATGGCGGCAGTATCATTCTGGCATCTCCTGCCCCACAAGCAGCTCTGTCCTCAAGGCGAAAAGCGCAAGCCAGGCAGATCGCTGGTCCGCATCCTCCGCCACTTCGGAGGCTTCCTCATGACCTGCTTCCTGGGCATGATGATTGTAGGCATCGCCACCTTTATAGCAGCTGTGCCTACCATCATCCTCATCATCGCCCAGCTCTACTCACAATTGGGTGCACTCCAGGGCGATCCGCTCGGCGTACCGGGCTATTTCACCCCACTCCTCTTCCTCGTCTTCACCCTCACCAGCCTGCTCATCATCTATGCCCTCACCTGGCTCGGCATCGCACTGGCTTACCAGTATGCATCCTACAAGGTGCAGGATGAGGAAAAGAAAAACTGAAGGAGAGTCAGCTGCAGATGGCTGTAGCCGGCATAGAGCAGATGGCTACAGAAGAAGAGGAAAACAAGAAGTATTAATCATATTAACATAAAAGAGATAGAAAGAGACATGAAACAGACAAGATTACTCTTCATCGACCGCGACGGAACCCTGATTCAGGAACCTGCGGACGAACAGATTGACAGCTTCGAGAAGCTGGTATTCACCAAGGGCGTATTCCGCAACCTCGCCTTCATTGCCCAGCACACCGACTACGAGCTGGTGATGGTGAGCAACCAGGACGGACTGGGCACCGACTCCTTCCCGGAGAACACCTTCTGGCCAGTACACAACTTCATCATCCAGACCCTGGAGAGCGAGGGCATCCACTTCGCCAAGCAGCACATCGACCGCCACTTCCCGGAGGATAACTCGCCGATGAGAAAGCCGGGCACGGGCATGCTGACTGAATATATCGACAACCCAGCCTACGATATGGCAAACAGTTATGTAATCGGCGACCGTGAGACGGATGCCCAGCTTGCCGAGAACCTGGGTTGCAAGAGTCTGATTCTCGGAAAAGACGGTATGGATTGGGACAAGATAGCCGAGATTCTCTTTGCCGGCGACCGCATCGCAGAAGTGAAGCGCACCACCAAGGAGACGGATATCTACATCAAGGTAAATCTCGATGGCAGCGGCAAATGCGATATTTCTACCGGTCTCGGTTTCTTCGACCACATGCTGGAGCAGATAGGCAAGCACGGCATGATGGACCTCACCATCCACACCAAGGGCGACCTCTATGTGGATGAGCATCACACCATTGAAGATACGGGTATTGCCCTGGGCGAATGCCTGCTGCAGGCGCTGGGCGACAAGCGCGGAATAGAAAGATACGGCTACAGTCTGCCGATGGATGATTGTCTCTGTCAGGTGGCATTGGATTTCGGTGGCCGTCCATGGTTGATCTGGGATGCAGAGTTCCACAGAGAGAAGGTGGGCGAAATGCCAACCGAGATGTTCAAGCATTTCTTCAAGAGTCTGAGTGATGCGGCAAAGATGAACCTCAACATCAAGGCTGAGGGTGAGAACGAGCATCACAAGATAGAAGGCATTTTCAAGGCGCTTGCCCGCTCGCTGAAAATGGCGGTGAAGAGAGACATCTATCACTTCGAGCTTCCTAGCTCTAAGGGAATGCTATAATCAATTGATAATAAAAGCCCGACAAGATTCACTGAATCCTGCCGGGCTTTTATTATCAGAACTTTGTCATGAACTCCACAACAATCTTATCCTTTTCAGAAGTCTTGGCAATGCCACCTTTGCGATAGAAATACTTCTCGTAGTTGATACGGATATCCGAGATGAATGGCTTGGCAAGGCTCAGGGTTACACCGCCCGTAACACGATGGCGCTTGTAATCGTTGATCTTCAAGGCACCAAGCTCTGTATCAGAACCGCCATATCGGGTACCATCGCTGTGGTCGCTCATGAAATCATATCGTGCCAAAGGCGAAACCTTCCTGATGAGGCTCTTGGGATTAGCCACCGGAATATCATAGCATACGAATCCATCGAAAGCATGCACATCGTGGAAGGCATCCTTGCTGTAATGCTTGTAAAGATACTCAGCCTCAGCAATGAAACCGCCCTTGTGGAAGGTGATACCGCCATCATACATCGTTACCGTAATATCAGATGGCTTAATCTTCTGGGTACTCAACACCAGGTTCACATTCGGAAAGAGGAACTGAGCCTTGGCAGAATAGTTAACGCCCTTGGTCCAGTAATCCTTCTGGTTGGTCAAGCCCGAACCGTTGAAGATACCGGCATTCACCACAATAGGGAAACCCACATTCCAGGTGTATCCGATTTCAGCACCCACGTCGCGCACGTTACCCACCTGCTTGGCGATGAACGAACGGTTGGCGAAGTACTGCGAATGAGGAGAACGATGGGCATCGATGGTGAATGGCACACGCTCCTGACCGATGGTGAACTGCAGGGTCTTCCAAGGCTTGATGCGTGTATAGGCATCGAGCATCTTGATCTTACCCTCGTCGCAGAGGTCGATTTCCGCCTTATAGCTTACCTGCGGTGTTACATTTCCAGCCACGTTGATACGGGCTGTACGCACCTCGAATCGTCCCTCCCCCTCTTCGGTCTGGTACTCATACTTAGAGCGGATGGTTCCACCAATGGTCATCGACTTGGTGAATTCCTCAATGCCCTTCTCCAAAGAGCTGTTTCCTGAATTCTGGGCATTCATTCCCATCGACACCATCGTGAGTGCCATCAACAAATACGTTTTCTTCTTCATTTCTTACCTTATTATATATACACGTAAATCTGATTGTCTTTATTCCGAATGAAATCTTTTCCTACTGATGCAGAAAGACATCTTCTTCATTTCGACTGCAAAGGTAAGGAGAAGATATTTCTACCGTAAAACATAAGTATTACAAAGATGTTACATCACACATTTGTAACACCCGTAATGCTTCTGTAATATCAGTAATATCGTTGTAACATCATCGTCACAAACATGTAATCGCTTTTTCTTTCACATCTGAAAATATCGCCGTACCTTTGCAGCCGAAAAGAAACATTAATTTATTAATACAGGATGAAGGAAAATAAGAAAGCAATCTTGGAGATTCTTAAGAAGAGCTCCAAGAAAGACGGAAAGTTTGAAAACTTGGTGCTCAATCTCGCTTTGCAGAAGATTGACAGTGACAGTTTCGAGTATGATGGCGAAGCAGTTTATTCCAACGACAAGAAGCGCCTGGTATATTGCATGAGTCAGGAGACAAGCTTCACCATTCCAGAGGGAGTGGAGATTATCGGCGAGATGGCATTCCGTGGCAAGAAGGCCCTCAAGAACGTGATCATCGCCAACAGCGTAAAGGAAATCGAGCACGATGCTTTCTACGATTGTGATGAATTGGATAACGTTTATGTACCTGCGGGCGTAAAGGTAGTGAGAAGCTATGCCTTTGCAGAGTGCGACAAGTTGAAGAAGGTTACCTTCGCAGGTACCCCAGAAAAGGTAGGCCGTCATACCTTTGACGACTGCGACCAGTTGCACGACATCATCGTGCCAGCAGGAAGCAGCAAGTTCTTCCGCAAGGAGCTCCACTTTATCGATGGAGACACCGATTATCTCGTTCTGGAGGATCCTAAGAAAAAGGCTGAGATTGCAGGAAAAAAGGCTGAAAAGAAGGACGTTGCCGAGAAGAAGGCTGAAATTCCTGAAAAGAAAGTCGAAAAGAAGGCGAAGAAAGAGCCTGCAAAGACAAAGTAACTCAAAATAATAAACTAGAACAATCATGACAAGAGAAGACATAATGAAGAAAGCTTATGTAGAGCGCGATATCAGTTGGATGTATTTCAACCATCGCATTCTGCAGGAGGCAGAGAAAGAGTATGTGCCATTGCTGGAGCGCCTCTCTTTCCTCGGTATTTACTCCAATAACCTCGACGAGTTCTTCCGCGTTCGAGTAGCATCCCTCAACCGCATGCTCGACCAGAAGCTCGAAAAGGATACCGAAGCACAGATCAAGAAATCTCTCAAGACAATTAATAAGTTCAATGAATCTTATTCGAAAGAATACACTGAAGCGGTGGATACAGTTTTCCGAGAGCTTGAAGTACACAAGGTTCGCCTGCTCACCGAAGACCAGCTCAACGACGAGCAGAAGGAGTTCCTTACGCAGTTCTTCTACGACAAGCTCAATGGTTCTGTCAACCCTATCTGGCTCAACGAGATAGACGACCTCTCTACCCTGGAGGACAATCGCATCTACCTCGCCGTAGAAAAGGCTGAGGATGACAAGAAGAAGAAATATGCCGTGGTAAAGGTACCGGATAGAGTCTATGGACGCTGGGTAAAGGTACCGGCTAGCGATGGTTTCGACAACATTATGTATCTCGACGATGTAATCAGATACTGTCTGCCACTGGTATTCCTCGGTTTCAAGAAGAGCACCTACCGTGCCTACAGTTTCAAGTTTACCAAGGATGCCGAGATGGAGATGGACAATGATGCCGACTTCGGTACCATGGAGAAGATTGCCCTGGGCGTAAACAGCCGTAAGAAGGGGGAAGCCGTGCGCGTGATCTACGACCAGGAGATGCCGAAGGAACTTCAGAAGAAGTTACGTGAGCGTCTGAACACCAAGGAATTGGATGCTTCTCTGGCTGGAGGAAGATACCAGAACCACAAGGATCTGATGTCGTTCCCTGATTGCGGCCACAAGGAACTGAAGTACGAGAAGTGGGCTCCTATCATGAAGCCGGAGTTCCTCTCCAACGAGAGCATCCTCGACCAGATTCGTGAGAAAGACCGTTTCATCCACGTACCCTATCATAGCTTCAACGGTTACATCCGTGTGCTCCGTGAGGCAGCTACCAAGCCAGAGGTGAAGGCAATCAAGACCACCCTCTATCGTCTGGCGAAGGATTCAAAGGTAGTGAAGGCGCTCATCACCGCTGCCCGCAACGGCAAGAAGGTGACTGCCGTGGTAGAGCTGCTGGCACGCTTCGACGAGGAAAGCAACATCAAGTGGAGCAAGCGTATGCAGGAAGAGGGCGTAAACGTCATCTTCGGTGTAGAAGGACTGAAGATTCACTCCAAGCTGCTCTATATCGAGTCGAAGAAGGGCAACATCGCCTGCGTGGGAACCGGAAACTTCCACGAGGGCAATGCCAAGATCTATACCGACTATCTGATGATGACCGCCCGTCCTAAGCTGGTGAACGAGGTGGCTAAGGTATTCGATTTCATCGACCGCCCATTCTCACCATTCCGCTTCAACGAGCTCCTCGTATCTCCAAACTCCATGAAGAGCCGCATCCTGCGTATGCTCGACACCGAGATTAAGAATGCCAACGAGGGCAAGGAGGCTTGGGTGAAGATGAAGATCAACCACATCACCGATACCGATATGGTAACCAAGCTCTATCAGGCTTCAAAAGCTGGCGTGAAGATTGACATCGTGATTCGCGGCAACTGTTCGCTGGTGCCAGGCATCGCCAAGCTCAGCGACAACATCCGCTGCGTGGGCATCATCGACCGCTATCTGGAGCACAGCCGCATCCTCATCTTCGCCAACGGAGGCAAGCCAAGATACTTCATCGGTTCAGCCGACTGGATGCCTAGAAACCTCATCAACCGCATCGAGGTGCTCACCCCGGTATATGACGAGGATATGCAGGCAGACCTGCTCCGCACCATCTCTTACGGTATGAGAGATACTATGAACGGCAGAGTGGTAGATGGCAAGGGCGGCAACGAGTTTGTGGAAGGCGAGCCATTCCGCAGTCAGGAAGAACTTTATAAGGCCTACTGCGAAGAGCAGGAAGTAAACGAATAAAAAAATAGCAAATGTCAGCAATGAATTTAGCATCCATTGATATCGGCTCCAACGGAGCCCGACTCCTCATCAAGCGCTTCGATCCCGAGGCAATCCGAGAGGAAGACCGCATCAAGAAACTCATGTTCATCCGCATCCCACTGCGATTGGGTAAGGATGTTTTCACCCTGGGAAAGGTTTCCAAGGAGCGTGAGAAGATGATGCTCCACATGATGAAGGGCTTCAAGCAATTCATGAAACTCAATGACGTAGAGGCATTTCGCGCCTGTGCCACTTCTGCCATGCGCGATGCCGAGAACGGCAAGAAGGTGCTCAAGAAGATAGAGAAGCAAACCGGCATCAAACTCGAAATCATCAAGGGTCAGGAGGAGGCACAGCTCCTCTACAACAACCTGGTAGAGAAAACAGACTCCAACGAGGGCAGCTTTGCCTACATCGATGTGGGCGGTGGTTCTACCGAGGTGAGCATCATCCACGATGGTGTTCTTGCCGAGAGCTATTCCTACAATATGGGTACCCTGAGAATGCTGAGCGGCAAGGTGACTGCCGATACAGAAAAGCTCTTCAAGGAGAACCTGACAAGATATGCCGAGCAATACGGCGATATCAAGATCATCGGTTCGGGTGGCAACATCAACAAGTTGAACAAGCTGGCACGCCACAGCAAGCAGGATGCCAAGAACCTGACGCTTGCCGAACTGAAGCGTCTCTACTCGATGATGCAACCCCTGAGCATCGAGGAGCGAGAGATTTCTTTCTCCCTGAAAGAAGACCGTGCCGATGTCATCATCCCTGCCGCCGAGATCTTCCTCAAGGCATGCGAATACCTGAAGTGTGAAAGCATCATGGTGCCAAACATCTCGCTCGCCGACTCCATCGTGGATGGACTCTATGAGAAGATGATGGCAAAAACCGAAGAATAACCCACTTCATCCACAAATAAAATAAAAGATATGTCTATATCTCAAGTTTTTATGCTATCTTTGCACAGAAATGTGCGAAGGTAGCATTTTTTTGTTTACCTTCCGCCTCTTCTTGCGTCATACACATAAAAAGAAACAAATGGAAGAAACAGAATTTGAACATATCGCCCAGGAAATGCGCCCCAGATTGACGGCACATTGCCAACGCTATCTCTCGGCAGGAACTCTTGCCGAAGAAGCCGATGACATCGTGCAGGAAACCCTGGTGAAGCTCTGGAAGATGCGCGACAGACTCTCTGAATACCAGAGCATCGAGGCGCTCGGCATCACGATAGCCCGAAATCTCTGCATCGACCATCTGAGACGCAACAAAGCCCAAACGGCATCGCTGGAACAGATGAAGCATCCTGCAGAAATCTGTACGGCTACCGAACGTACCGACCAGGCTATCATAGGCGAGGATACGCAAAGGCGACTCAACAGGGCGATGGACCGGCTTCCGGATACGCAGAGAAGAATGCTGCTATTGAGAAGCGAGGGAAAGAGCCTCAATGAGATTGCCGAAATCTGCGGAGCCAACAAGACGAGCACCAAGACGATGATTTCTGCAGCAAGAAGATCATTGCTGAAAATGATGAAGTCATAAAAGGCTGGAACTCAAAAAAAATGAAATTCTAAAAATGAAAGAAATGATGAAACTAGAAGATATAACCTATCGCCACGAGCTGATAGAACGCTATCTCGATGCTGATACCAGCGTGGAGGAAGAACAGGCATTGGCTGATTTCTATCGCCATTGCGAGGATAAGGATTTAACGGATGAGGATCTCGACATCAGAAACCTGATGCTGGGAATGGAGAACTATACTCCGAATATTCATCAGGTGGAAGAGGAAGATAAACAGCCGGAAATGAAAGAGATGTCCCTTGGAGTCTCAAAGAAGCACGAAACGAGATGGGTACGCCTCTCTGCGATACTTCTCGCTACGGCGATGCTGGCAGGCCTCATCTTCCTGCTCTTCCCTATCAAGGATTATTTCTCATCCTCTTCTAAACAACAACCTGGCTTCGCCAACCTGGTTCCTACAGAGCAGGTGGTTCGCTCACAGCCATCTTCTGAAGATGAAGACAAGAATCTGGACGCGTACGAAAAGATGGAACGTGCCGACTCCCTCTTCCTGGCTGCCACCCAGGACATCGTAACTCCACAGGAAATGAAGTCAAGCAAGATTGCTCTTGCCAAAAGAAAGAATATCGCAGAAAGAAGCGAGAAGCATGCAGGGAAGACTGTAGGAAAAACAGAAGAAACCTCTTTAAGAAATACTGAGAAGACTTCAGGATATGCCGTGAAGACTTCTTCTGAAACAGAAAGAAGCATTCACGAAGATTTCAATCAGATTTATGAAGTAGCCTCTGCCGCACTGCCTTCTGCCGAGCAGCTGACCATCAACCGCCAGGGCGATAACATCGTTATCTCAACCATTGACAACGATGGCAACATGCAGCATTACACCATCAACGTAACAGATACGCAAGATGGTAGTTATCAGCTGCTTCCATTGGCACAGTTAAACGAATTATAAAACATTTCACGCTTATGAAAAAGTATATTTTCACCATTGCATTTGCCCTGCTGGGCATAACCAGCAGTATGGCATCCGAGACAGATACCCTGCGTATCTACAGCATCGACGGCGAGTGCATTCCAAACTTCACCGGCAAGGAACTCATCGGTAAAACCATCAAGAATTACCAGGTAAACACCAACGTCCTGCCGGCACCTAAAAGAGATGTGATAGAGATTCATATCATCACCACTACCACACCTCCTGCCCCCAAGCCAGAGCCTCACTATATGCTCAAGGGCAGAGAGCAGGAGCTGAGCAAAGAGGAATTCTACAAGATTTCTCCCAGCAAGATCAAAGCCATCGAGGTTCTGAAAGAGGGCACCAAAGCCATTCAGGAAAGAGGTCTGAAAGAGGATGGCAGAAGCTACATCATCGTTACTCTGGAGAAATAACAGATAAGACATATCCCTTTTTCTTCTGCGACTCAATCTTAACGGTCACATCATGCTGAAGAGCATGGCGGAGATACGTCATCTGCACATTCACAGCCAGGGAGTTGGCATAGCTCACGGTACCCCACACCGCCTCCTGTATCATCTCCTTGCTTACTACATTGCCGATATTCTTCGCCAGCAGACGGAGGATGTCGGCTTGTCGGCTGGTGATGAGCACACGAGAGGAACGGGTACGAAGCTCATTGTTGTTATAGCAGAAGGTGGTTTCTCCGAAATGATACACCTCCTCTTCTATCGTCTCACTCTCATTCATGGAGAACCGCTCCTCTATTCTTGCCAGCAACTCTTCCGGATAGAAGGGTTTGGCAAGATAATCGTTTGCCTTCAGGGAGAAACCTTTCAGTCGATCGTTCTTCTCCGTACGGTCGGTGAGGAAGAAGATAAGCACCTTCGGGTCGATGGCTCTGATGCGCTCAGCCACCTCATAGCCATCCATCTCCGGCATATTGATGTCGAGCAATACCAGGTCGGGCTTCACTTCCGGGAACTGCTCCCATGCCTTCTTGCCATTGCCGGCATAAGTCACATCGTAGCCATGCTGCTGCAGGAAACTCTTCAGCAACATGGAATACTTCAAGTCATCGTCTGCAAATAATATCTTGATCATTTTTTCTGTTGTTTATAGCGTTAAACCGGATGCATCAGGAGTGCTGCGGGATGACGATTGAAATTCTGGTTCCCTTGCCCACTTCGCTCTGCATCATTTTCCTGCCCCCATGGGCCTTCACAATCATATCCACAAAACTCAAACCCAAGCCGATGCCCGGCTGCATCATATCCGGGTAAGCATTGCTGCGATAGAACTTCGTCCAGACTCTCTGCTGCTCGTCGGGCGAAATTCCGATACCATTATCTGATACAGAAATCATGACTTCCTCCTTCTCGGTATCTCGGCAGGCAACATGGATATTGACAATGTCGCCGGAATACTTCACCGAGTTCTCCATCAGATTGCTGACCACATTCAGAAGCTGGTCTCTATCTCCCATCATCCGGTCGGAAGTGCGCTGGTAATCGAGCGAAACATTCACCTCCTTCTGCCTGTTCTTTCGATAAAAAGCCACCAGATTCTGCAAGGCGGCATGGATATCGAAAGAAGTTATCTGGAGTGGGATATGTTCCTCTGCCCTGATTACTTCCCGGAGTTTGGCGAGATAGGCAGTCAGGTTATCGCTCTCCTCTCTAACCGTCTCCATGATGAGGGCATTCTCATCCTTCTCATCTGTCTTTTGAGCAGAGAATACAGATACACACATCTTCAGCGTCTGCACGGGGCGCTTCAACTCGTGAATCATCGTATGCACGAAGTCGCTTCGCATCTTATCCACCTTCTTCTGCAGGAGCATCACCTTGATGAGATAAGCTATGCTCAGGAGAAGCATGATGGTAACCAGGAGACTTCCTATCATCTGCCACATCATTCCCTTCAGGATGGGCAGCATCGGCACCTGCATCCTCATCTGCATCGACTGATACTGGATAGGATTGAAAGGCACTTCCACCAGCATTTCGTGATGAAACAAGGTAGGAGGCTCTACGATTCTTGTCTGCCACAGACGATGCTTTCCCGCCTTCATCTCTGCCCCGATGAAATCATTGCCCAGTTTCCTACTGATGAAACGGTCAAAATGCGCCTTGTCAAAGCGGGTAAGCTGGTAAGTGATGTAAGTATTCAGGCAATCAAAAGAATTGTTGGAATCCGTCTCACGCAAATCGAAAGTATCTCTCTTCTCCATCACGTTACCGAATCCCGGCTTGCGATACACCACTCCACCAATGATTGTATCCGTATCCAGCGGAGAGCAAACCGTTGTAACGGGACGCTTGTAGTCTGAAAAATATGCCGTGACGACATAACCGATATGTGATTTTTCTTTTACCGCCTCTCCGATATTTGTCTGATAAGTGACTATTGCCTGTTCCGCCTTTTCGGCGTTTTTCTTCCCCATCTCTCCCATCGAATAAGTTACACTATTGTAGAGCCAATAGGTCTGCAAGCCTATCAGCAGGAAAGAGGAAAGGATGGCGAGCAGCCAGACTTGTTTGATTCTTCTATTCATATCATTTTTTCTTTTTTCGATGCAAAGGTACGAAGATTTCATTATATATAATAAGGTGAAGCAAGATTATTTTGCCAGCGTAATGTTTCAGTAATGATTATTTGCGATTTTGAGCCCGAAAAGCTGTTCCTTTGCAGACGAAAACAAAAAACAAGGAAGAAAATGAAGAAAGAAACAGTTTTATGCGCGATGCTAGCCACCGCCACCTGTGTAACAGCACAAAACGGGAAATTCCCGACATCCGGAGTTTCCGCAGACTCGGTACAGACGGAAAAAGATTCGATCAAAGCAGATAAGGAGGCTGAGACAAAAGCTGATAAGGAGGCCGAGATTCAAGCCGTAACCGTAACAGGTCATCGCCCGATGTACAAGATGAGAAACGATGCCTTGGTTACCCGTGTCCGCAACACTCCTTTGGCAAAGGAGCCAACGCTGGAAGATGTATTGAAGCACATCCCCGGCATGAAACAAACCGCCGATGGAACTCTGGAAGTAAACGGACTGGGAGCACCCACCATCTATCTCAACGACAAAAAGGCTACCTCTGCCGAACTCTCTCATCTCGATGTGAAGCTGATAGATGAAATAGAACTCATTACCACTCCTGGTGCAAAATATGATGCAACGACGGGAGCCGTACTGAGAATCCTGACGAGAAGAACAGACGAGGGTATATTCGGCAAGATGCAGGTGTATGATGAATTGAGCGAGGTGAACACCAACCACGAGGAATTGACCCTGGGTTGGGTAACGAAGAAAATTTCGCTCACAGGATTTTACGGCTACACAGACAACCGATACAATGTGCATCAGCCACAGGAAGCGCTCGTAAGAGCCAAAGATGGCGAATATCTCTTCGGAACCGACCGCCATGGCAAGAACAAGGCAAATTATAACGCTACGGAACTCAACTTCGACTGGTTGATCAGCAAGCAGCACGAAGTGGGAATACAATGGGAAGGACTCTGGCTGAATGGCGGCAGAAGCGAGAAACAGCAACAGTACTATCGCTATCCCAACCCAGCAGGAGAAGATACAAATAGCGAGATGAAGCTTTCTGATGCGGATGGCGAAATGAAGTATTTTGATGCGGAGAGCCAGCAATGGGGACACCAGCGCAGCCACCACTTCAACCTCTTCCATCTGGCTAAATGGTCGAAGCATTTCTCATCACAGATTTATCTGGACTATGCAAGGAACAAGAATTCTGACAGCCAGCCTATCACGGAGAAAGAAGGTAGCGAGATGCAGGAAACCCTCAACCGCACCAATTCGAGCTACGATATCTATAGTGGAAGAATCGAAGTCAAGCAACTCATCTCTGACAAACATTCCATCAACTATGGTAGTGAATGGAGCCTGATGGATGGTAAGGGAAAAACCGAAAGTTCTGCCGATATGCTCGGAACTACGGAATACAAAAATCACGATACCAAGACGGCTGCTTACCTGCAATATCAGGGCGGAGTTGGCAAATGGAACTGGTGGGCAGGCATCCGATACGAGCATCTCACCTCCCGATACACCAATCTGTCAGAGGAATCTCCCGACAATATGGAGCGCCATTACGACCAGTGGTTTCCATCGTTTGGTATCACTCTCAACGAACCATCGTGGCATCACTCGCTCAGCTTCCGCACTACCACCGCCCGACCTTCTTTCAGTCAGCTAAGCGGGAACATCTACTATACCTCGCGCTTTCAGTATCAGATCAGCAATCCGAAGCTGCAGCCTGTCAACACCTATCGTCTGACCTACTCCGTGCAGTGGAAAGATTTCATGGGAATGTTGAGATACACCCGTATCGACCACTCCATCATGTACGTTCATGAAGTGCCGGAGGACAAGCCCGTAAGATACGTGAGTACATTCATGAACTTCAACAAGATGCAGAAATACATGGCCTATCTCAACTGGGGACACGTCTTCGGCTGCTGGCGTCTGAATGCCCATGCAAGCATCACTTACCAGCGCTTCTCCGTAAATGATCATGGAGAGCTAATCAGTTACAACGGAGCAACTTGGAATGCATCGTTTGACAATTACTTCACGCTACCAAACGACTATCAGCTGTCGCTCTCCTACAGTTTTGACAACGGAGGACAAGTGGGCAAAACGAAGTTCAGCCCCACTCAGAACTGGAGTCTTGGTGCCAACAAATCGTGGATGGACGGCAGATTACAGGTTGCCTTCAGTGCCAACGACCTCTTCCATCAGCAGCTCTTCAAGGAGCGAACCCACGAGCATGCCGTTGACTTCTCCCAGACTGAGGATTACAAGCTATGGAGCTACAAGTTGACCGTAACCTGGAAATTCAACAAGCGCAAGGGAAGATACAACGGCATGAACAGTGCGGAAGATGAATTGAACCGACTGTAGCCGGACAAGACTCTCTTATCTTAATGATCTTTATAATTTCAAGTATCCGGGTTATCCCACTCCCAGCAGCTCTACTTCGAATATCAGGGTAGAGCCGCCTGGGATGCCCGGCTGCAAGAACTTACCGTAGCCCATCTCGGCTGGGATGTAAAGTTCCCACTGGTCGCCCACGTGCATCTGCTGCATAGCAACAATCCAGCCATCAATCAGGTCGCTCAATCGCATGGCGAACGGCGTGCCGCCACGGCTGGAATCAAACTTCTTGCCATTGATGGTCCAACCGGTGTAATGAGCCGTCACGATGCTGCGTCGGCTAGGCTGTGCACCCTTCGGGTCGCCCTGCTTCAACACCTTATAATATATACCACGAGGCAGCGCCA
>ERZ1026890.661-NODE-661-length-17361-cov-147.710447_pt1 | contig 17361 bp, 14 predicted proteins | sample MGYA00380175_ERZ1026890 | MGnify/ENA primary metagenome ERZ1026890 (study PRJEB33269, sample SAMEA4719811) | human gut metagenome | biome: human-associated habitat; feature: organic feature; material: feces | place: Cameroon | collected 2013-10 ...
TGCTAGCCGCCGAGAGCAATCCTAATACAATAATTCCCCTTTTAGCATTCATAACCTATATCGTTTGATTACGGTTGCAAAGGTACGGCAGCATTATTACACCATGGTTGCAATGAAGTTGAAAGGCATTGACGAAGCTGCGACAAAGATGTTACGGCATGCTTTTCCTGTTGCAACAACTAAAAAAGTTTAAACATTTAACCTGATGTTATGAGATAAATATAGAAATAACTATATTTGCAGCATGATTACGGAATATGGTATAGAGGCAAAGTCTAATTCTGAGATTATATCAGAATTGGGAGGACGATGCTATACATATAAACATAAAATTTTAAAGCAAAGAATATGAGGAGATTTATATTTTTTCTGATTGTCTGCGAGTTCTTTTCTTTGGCATGTATTGCTGCAAATAAGACTATAAAAGGACATGTTGTAGATGAATTTGGTAAGAACGTTGAATTCGCTAGCGTATATGTAGATAGTATATATGCGGTATCTGACAAGTAGCGGTAATGGTGAAATTCATTTTCCTGCTTATTTCAAGAAGGGCTGTGTGAGAAATCTGTGTACAGATAGGAAAAAGAATTTGCCAGTAACCTTGGGTGTTTCTCTTTATGGTATATCTGCAAAGCATCTTCTGTAACATTTTTTATTGCAATAACTAAAGATATTTAAATATTTAACCCTATATTTGGCGATAAATAAAGAAATAACTATATTTGCATCATGATTACGGAATATGGTATAGAGGCAAAGTCTAATTCTGAGATTATATCAGAATTGGGAGGACGATTCAAGCAATATCGTCTGTTCAGCAATCTCACTCAGAAAGAGGTGGCTGTAAAGGCTGGTGTGAGCATTTTCACCATTAGCCAGTTTGAAAAAGGCGAAGCTAAGAACATAGGTTTTGGCACTATTCTTTCTCTGTTGAGAAGCATCGGATTCCTGCAGGAAGCAGAGAAACTCTTGCCGCCACTGCCAATTCTGCCTAGCCAAGTGAAGAAAATGAATGAAAAGAAGGAAAGGGTAAGACATGAAAGATAATGTTGTGCAGGTGAATTTGTGGGATAAGAATGTGGGCTTGTTGTCTTGGGATGACAAGCGGGGCTGCTCTGTCTTTCAATTCGACCAGGATTTTATGCAGTATGGATGGAATATTGCACCATTGGTTGCGCCGTTGGATTCTGTTTATGTACAAAGAACTTTCCCTATGTCAGGAAACAGAGAAAAACTATATGCCGGTTTGCCTGAGTTCATAGCAGATTCTCTGCCTGACCATTGGGGAAATGTGGTCTTCCAGAAATGGATGGAAGCCAATCATCTGCAATCCAAAATGGTAAATGCAGTGGATAGACTGTCTTTTATCGGTAAGAGAGCAATGGGTGCCTTGGAATTTCAACCTGCTCATATCCAGGAGGATGCATCTGTAAATATCGAGTTGGCTTCACTTTATGAACTTGCCAATAAGATATTTCTGGACAGGCAGGATGTGAACATTGATATGAGCAACAGTCTTATTCTGGAAAATTTGTACAAGGTGGGAACTTCCGCTGGTGGTCAGCGTCCTAAGGCGATTATCGGCATGGATGAAACTACAGGTATTATTCGTTCTGGTCAAGCCGATTTGCCAACCAACTTTAAGCACTATATATTGAAGTTTGATACAAGCAGGAAAAATGAACTTCCTTTTACTAGGGTAGAGATGGCTTATTATCTGATGGCCAAGGATGCCGGTATCAACATGATGCCTTCTCGTTTGGTTGAGATTGAAGGAACCCAGAATTTCCTTACCCAGCGCTTTGATAGGGTGGAGGGCAGAAAAATATATACTCAGACTTTAGCTGCCATGAGTTCCTTGGCTGATACTTACGAAGATTTGTTTGTTGTGGGTAGAAAACTGAATTTGTCTGCTGAAGAGCAGAGTCAGCAATATAGGAGAATGGTGTTTAATGTACTTGCAGAAAATGTAGATGACCATACCAAGAACTTCTCATTTGTGATGTATCCCAACGGAGAATGGCATATATCGCCAGCTTATGACATCGTGTTTTCCGCCGATCCTGATTCGCATTTCTATCGTAACCATGAACTTACGATTCTTGGCAAGCGAAAGAATATAACGAAGCAGGATTTGATGCTTTTTGCACAAAGACAGGATATCAGAAATGCTTCTAGTATCATAGAAGAAGTGGAAGACGTAGTGATGAACTTCAAGTCTTATGCAGAGAAAGTGGAAATCGATGAGCACTGGATACGCAAAATAGAACGGGTTTTGGAAGAAAACCGTAATTAAGCGATTTCATCAGGCAATATTTTTAGCCCCCTTACTCCTTTATCTCTTTCATGTTTGCAGGATTATAGGGAGTCAACTGCTGCATCTCCTGCTCTGTTGCTTCAGGCAAGGAAGGTATCTTGTTTCTGATGCAGAAATCGGTAATGGCGGCAGCTGATTCTTTGGGAGTAGAAGAATCAGGTTTGATGGATTGCTTCTTTTCTACATACTCCTTTTCCGTGATATATAGCTCGGTAATCACATGGATGAGTTGCTGCTGCTTGTCTTTCTTGTGAGAGAAAAGATAGCTGTTGTCAGATTTCTGGAAGAGCAGGTCCTTGAAGGAATAGTAATCTTCAGGACTTATCTGATAGGTTTCCACCACATGGTCGTAGATATCTGTCTGGGTATAACCGAAAAGCTGGTGCGTCAGATTCTTGTAGGTAGGAAGCTGGTTGATTTCTATCTGACAGATATTCCGACTGCTGTCTGTTTGAATACTGCCTATTGTCTGCTGATTGAGCAGGACGAGTTGAGAGCCCAGTGAATCTTTCAGCTGATATTTCTTTCGATATTGCTCAATAAGTGTCTTCTCTTCCGGCCAAGGTCGGAAGGTTCCTTTGTCGCTGACCATGAATGCTCGTTTCTTGTCTTCGGAAACGAGTCGGCTGTTGTGAAGATTTCTTTTGGAATAGGCATTGAGATCCGTCTTTCCATTCTTCAGGTTGATGTAATACTCCACGATGCCGTCGTTGAAGTATTTCATTACAGAGTCGTTGGTCTGGTAACTGCGATAATATCCCTTAAGTCTGATGAAGTGAGGACGATTCCCTGTTACGTTCACATCCTCCAGTTTCTGTATTTTTGTGATATGTCCAGGCATCTTCTCTTCCTTGTTCTGTGCCATGAGACTGGTAGGAAGGAAGAGGAGAAGCACAAACAGATATTTCATATAATGATGATGTTTCATATTGATGATGCTTTAAAAAGAATACTTAATGATGTGTTTATATGAGCTGTTGCTTCTACAGGGAGGCTGCGCAGTTCTTCCTCAACCACATCCCGAAGAAGCGGTCGTAGATGATATAGCTGCCATTGTACTTGTAGATGAATTCTCTATTGATCAGCGTCTTGAGAGCAAGACTCACGCTGCTGGCAGCAGGCAAGTTGTGACGTCTGATGAAATCCTGCGAAAGAATGGAGGTGACAGCCTTATCCTGAGCAATGGCAGATAGAAGGGCAGCCTGATTATCTGTCAGAGAGTCGTAGTAATTCACAAATGCCACTTCCTGCTCGTTCACCAGTTCCAAAGTTACATCATCGATTTCCGCTACCGTTATCTCCTTTCCGTTCTGATAGAGGCGGTTCAGAATATCTTGGATATACCAGGTTTGACCATCCACCTTATTATATAGATAGGCAAAGGTATCTGAATCCATGGTCAGATTCCGGGTCCCCATCCATCTGTTGGCAAAATGATGATACTCATCCTGGTTGATGAGAGGAAGGTTGAGAATTTGCGAACTCTGATAGAATGGGCGTTTTGCCGACAGGAATATGTCGGTCATCATGTGCTGCTTACTGCCTGCAAAGATGAAATATACATTCGGCAAGAACTGGATGTAGGAGCGCAGCAGGGCCTCTGTGCCATCTTCGGGATATTCGGCTATCTGCTGGAACTCATCGATAGCAATATAGATTCGTTTCTCCGATTGTTTCAGATACTCAAAGATATGTTTGAGAGAATCCTCGCTCTGGCTTGGTGAAACCGTAATCGAGAACGTAGGGATTCCCGTCATCTCATCAAACGACATCGTAGGCTTGTAGCCGGCAAAGAAAGTGGTAATCTTGCGCATGGCAGTTTGCGAGAAAGTATCAACCTTCCCGATAACCGTCTTTGCCAACAATTGGATGAATTGGCTCAGATTTCTCGTGGCATTGATGTCGAGATAGAAACAATGCGTTTTAGGCTCCTGCTTACTGATGTTCTCAAAGACATGGTGTATGAGTCCCGTCTTTCCGATGCGTCGAGGAGAGATGAGCACGATGTTGCGCTCATTCTGCAAAGCCTTCATGATGACTTCCGTCTCTTTTTTGCGGTCGCAGAAGTATTCTGCTCCCTTATATCCGTAGATAACAAATGGGTTATTCAGCTGTTCCATAACGTTTTATAGCTATTCCATGTTTTGTGTTACATGTTTTATGAAATGCAAAGATACTATTTTTTACGTAACTATCGCCACTTCTTTTCCTAATAATTTTTAAAACTTGCTTTTTCTGTGTTCCACTTTCTTATCAATAGCATCGTTCTTATCAATAGCATCGTTAATAATGCGATAAATATACACAAAAAAAGCATGGCGCAAATCACTGCGCCATGCCCAATAAAAGGGTACTAATCTTTTTCTAGTACTTGGTGTTCTGAGGGTCGAAGTTGGTCCAACCGCTCATCCAGTTGTTGCTGCCATCGAAGGCTCCGATGACGGGACTGTTTTTGGCGACCTGTATCATTGTATTAAGGTGTAAACCTCTCATCAGTCAGCGATAACCATGCAGAGTCTGAGTACGTTTTCTTCGAAGTGCTCCTTGTCTATGGCATTGTTCTTGAGCATGGAGCGGTAGTTGTATACGGTTTGGGGCGAATAAGACAGGATGCCGGCTATCTTGGAACTTTCGGTGATGCCTAATCTTAACAGGGCGCACACACGGAGGATAGGGGGCATTTCTCCGTTCTCTTTCAGCTGGATGTGTGCCGATTCTGTAAGCTGCTTGTTCAGCTCGGTTATAAAAGTTGGGTACAGAGACAGGAATGCCTTGTCGAATTCCGTCAGAAACTCCTTGTTCTCTTTCTCTGTATTGGTTGAGGAAGAAAGGAGGCTCAGCAGCTCCTTGCTCTGGTTGGCTTTTATCTTTCTTACTGCCAAAGTACGCAGTTTGCTGTTCCTCTCTATGTTTTTATAGCACAGGTCTATATACACCTTCACCAGTCTCTCGCGTTTCTGGTTGGTGTCCTTCAGCTCTTCGTTGATGAGATGCAGCTGGCTGTTGAGAACTTCCATTTTTGCCGATGTAGCTGTGATTTCGTCTTTCTTCTGTTTCAGAAGTTTGTTCTTCTTACGGATGAACAGACTGCTAAGTCCCACTCCGAGCAAGAGCAGGAAAATGACCGACAGCGCAATGTAGAGCATGCTGTTGGTGGCTCTGATGTCATCTGTATAGGCATTGGTAATCATCTGCAATTTGGATGAAATCTCAATGCGGCGCAACCGGTTGTTGTAGGCATAAGCATCTTCCAGGGATATGTTGATGTATTCCTGGGCTTTTTTCAGACTTCTGGTCTTATGTTTGTAGATGAAGAGTGCGATGTCTTGCAGGGCGACATTCTCTTTTGTGGCAGAAGTGATGTCTGAGATGGCTGCAACCAGAAGGTAATGCTCTATCAGTTCCGGGTTGTTGGCTTTCTTGTATACTTCGGATAGGGCAAAGGCGGTCATGGCATGCAGGCGGCTGTCGGGCTTTTCCATGCTCAGTGCCTTCTTATAGTATTGGATGGTTTTGTTGTTGTTGGGATTGTTGCTGAAATAGTATGATTCTCCCAGCAGGTAGTAATAGAACGCATCTTTCTTTGGCGACAGTTCTATTGCTTTCTTCAGGTATTTCACTTTCAGCTGGTCGTAATCCTTGCTGAAGTTATTGTTTTCACAATAGGTTGACCAGTTGTTGTATAGTCCGTAAAGTGTATGATAGTATTGAAACTGATAGTCACGCGGATCATCTTCCTTGGTTTCTATCTTTTGCAGCATTTCCTTTGCTTCAGCATAGAATCCGCGTGTGATAAGCAGGCTGGTTTGGCTCAGCTGGAATCTTTTATGATATAAGGTGTTGTTGCTCTTTTGGGCAAGAACAAGTCCTTTTTTTACGTAAGTCATCGCCGAATCATACTCGTAGGCTTTGTAGCCATTGGCGAGTTGCTCGTAAAGCTTGAGCTTGTCTTCATCGCTGGTTACATACTTGGCACCCTGCTTGATGTCGTGCAGACTTTTCTCTTTTACTTCTACGTAATGCGCACGTTTTGCTAGGGCAGCATCCAGCTTTTGGTAGAGCTGGCTGTTGTCTGCTTTTGCACATAGTGGTAGTAGTATCAGTAGTACGATAGTTATAAATTGTTTCATGTTTCTTATGTATTTTAAGATTCTGCTGCAAAAGTAATAAAAATCTTTCAGGATCTCGCATCTACTAACGTGTTTTTTTTAGAAATCTTTAATTTACTGATATTCAGCCTGATAAATCAATAGGTAGATAATGGTAATCTACCAAAAACCTACTAATCGCAACAACCTATCGATTTTTGACGTACTTTTGCGACATCAAACAATTTTAATCGTTTTAAACCTATAAATTATGGATAAAAACAACCTTTCAAAGAAAGTAGGTCTGCTGATAGCAGGATGCTTTATTACTTTTAATGCTCTTGGTCAGACAACCATTAAGGGTCAGGTGGTAGATGCTACAGGTGAACCTGTCATTGGTGCCAGCATTCTGGTGAAGGATACCAAGAATGGTGCAGTTTCTGACTTGGATGGTAACTACAAGCTTGACAATGTTAAGGATGGTTCCGTCCTGGTATTCTCTTATCTGGGCTACCGCACCCAGGAGATTCCTGTAAAGGGAAATCATGTTATCAATGTTTCGCTGAAAGAAAACGACGAGGTGCTCGACGAGGTGCTTGTCGTGGGTTATGCTGTGGGCAGCAAGCGCACGGTGTCGGGTGCTGTCGACCGCATCAAGAAGGAAGATATGAATAAGGGTGTGGTAACCAGTCCTGCCGAGGCGTTGAATGGTAAGGTTGCTGGTGTTGTCATCTCACAGGCTGGCGGCGACCCAACCAGTTCGCCAAGCATCCGTGTTCGTGGTACATCTTCTCTTTCCGGAGGTAACGACCCGTTGGTTATCATCGATGGCGTCTTTGCTGATATGACGATGTTCAATTCCCTGGCACCTGGCGATATTGAGAGTCTTACCATCCTGAAGGATGCTTCAGAGACTGCCCAGTATGGTTCACGTGGTGCTTCCGGTGTCATCGTTGTAACTACAGCCAAAGGCAAGTTGGGCTATTCCAGCCTGAGCTACAATGGCCAGTTCGGTGTTAATACAGTCTATAAGAACCTGGACTTGATGTCGGCTTCAGAATATCGTGAGACAGCCAAGTCTTTGGGATTGACCTATACCGATATGGGTGGCGATACCAATTTCCTCGATGAGATTGAGCGCAATGTGGGTCTCACACAGAATCATAATATCTCTTTCTCTTCGGGTACAGACACTTCCAGCCTTCGTGCTTCTTTGGGATTCGTTCTCCGTCAGGGTGCCTTGAAGAATTCTGATATGAAGAATTTTACAGCAAAGTTGGATGGTACACAGTATCTCTTCGACAAACATCTGAAGCTGGAACTGGGCATGTTCGGCTCTCAGCGCAATAGCAATATCCAGTATGATATGCACAAGATGTTCTATTCTGCTACAGCTTATAACCCTACTTATCCTAATGTAAGAAACGACAAGGGTGAATGGGATGAGGATCTGCTTGCCAATGAAGTCTGGAATCCACTGGGATTGCTCGATATTGATGACTTCTACAAGGATGCCTCTGTCAATGTTCATGGCAAGGCAACTGTCAACATCATCGACGGACTCTCTGTAAGTGCCTTTGGTTCATATAATTATTGGAACCGTGACAATAAGTTCTATATTCCTAACAACATCCAGATGGGTAAGCTGAACGGTAACGGATGGGCTTATATCGCCAATACCAACCGCAAGGACTACATGGGCAACATCATGGTGAATTTCTCCAAGGATTTCGGCAAGCATCATATCGATGCCTTGGCTCTGATGGAGGGACAGAAATATACCTACGACTGGAACTCACAGGAAGCACATGGATTTGACACCAACTACTTTAAGTTCAATAACATGAAGGCTGCTGCCAATGTGAGCTGGGGTAATCTGCAGTCTAACTACACCGAATATACCCTGAGCTCTTACATGGCTCGTGTCAACTATATGCTGGCAGACAAATACATCGCTACCGTCAATGTCCGTACCGATGGTTCTTCTAAGTTGGGTGCAGGTCAGAAGTGGGGCTGGTTCCCTTCAGCTTCTTTGGCATGGGTAATCAGCAATGAGCCTTGGATGAAGAAAATCAAGCAGATAGACAATTTCAAGATTCGTGCAGGATATGGTGTAACCGGTAATCAGGATGCCATCGATCCTTATACTTCTCTCGCCCTGATGGAGCCTAATGGTGTAACTACCGTCAACGGTGCAACAAGTACTACTTTTGCGGTTACCTCCAATAGTAACCCTGATCTGAAGTGGGAGGTAAAGAAGACATTTGATGCCGGTTTCGACCTGTCGATGTTCAAGCAGCGTCTCAATGTAACCTTCGACTGGTATACTTCTGAGACATCAGATATGCTTTATACCTATACCGTGCCAGTACCTCCTTTCACTTACGACCGTCTGTTGGCAAATATGGGTACCATGACTAATATGGGATTCGAGCTGGCTGTTCGTGGTGACATCATCAAGACGAAGGACTTCACTTTCAATTCCGGTCTGAATTTCTCTTATCAGAAGAATAAACTGAAGAAGTTGAGCGGTACCTACAAGGGACAGCCTATGACAACGAGCGAGCATATCTCTGTTGCCAAGGTAGGTGCAGCTGGTCTGGTACATAACAATGGCGTAACCTATCTCATTGAGGGACAGCCTGTAGGTGTATTCTATCTGCCTCACTGCACAGGTATCGATGAGAATGGACAGTATATCATCGAAGACCTTGATGATAATGGTACTATTGATACAGGTGACAGTGGCGACCGCAAGGTTTGCGGACAGGCTATCCCTAAGTACTTCCTCGGTTGGGATATGAACTTCAAGTACAAGAACTGGGATCTGAGTATGCAGTTTAACGGTGCTTTCGGTCATAAGATTTACAATGCCACATCCATGACCTTGAACAATATGAGTAATTTCCCAACCTATAATATCCTGAGCGGTGCACAGCATCTCAACAATGGCAAGGGTATCCATGATGTTCAGATTTCTGACTACTGGTTGGAAAAGGGTGACTATATGAACTTCGAGTACGCTTCTCTGGGCTATACCTTTACCAAGGATATGCTCAAGTGGAAGTTCATCAACAATATTCACCTGTCATTGTCAGTCAACAATATCTGTACCCTCACTGGTTACAAGGGCTTGACTCCAATGATCAACTCAGCAACCATCAGTGGTGACAATCTGGGTATCGACGATAAGAACATCTATCCTCTGAGCCGTACTTATACATTGTCGCTCTCTGTGAATTTCTAAATGTTTTCACATAGAATAGATTTCAAGTTCTAATTAAGAATTACATTATTAATATATAAAGGATTACAGTTATGAAACAATATATTATAGGTTCTATGCTTCTTTCTTCTGTCTTGTTGGCTGGTTGCTCACTGGATGAGAATCCACGAAGCAAGTTTTCTGAGGAGGAGGCTTTCAGTACCTCTAAGTTGGTATATGTAAACACAGTGGCTAACGTATATTCTTCCATCGGAAATGGATTGTATGGAAGCGATGGTGGCTCTGTGCATACCTTCCAGGAGTTTTCTTCTGATGCCAGTATGATTCCTGGTCGCCAGGGTGACTGGGTGGATGGTGGAGCATGGCAGAACATTTTCCTCCACAACTTCGAGTCGTCTGTAAGCAAGTATAACGATGTATGGAACAACCTGTATCGTGTCATCGGTCTTGCCAATTCTTCTATCGACCGACTCAACAAGTACCTGGGTGAGCATCCTGAGTATGCTGACTATGTTTATGAACTGAGAGCTCTTCGTGCAGTCTATTATTATTATGTAATGGACCTCTTCGGACAGGTGCCATTGGTAGTTTCTTCAGAGGTGAGTGCCAACGAGGTGAATCAGTCCAATCGCTCTGATGTCTTTAAGTTCGTTACTTCAGAGTTGGCAGAGTGCATTCCTCATCTTTCAGACAGCAGGAGTCAGAACGAGGGTGAATATTATGGCCGTATCACCAAGGCTGTAGCATATATGTGTATGGCGAAGTGTGCCATCAATGCACCGGTCTATACCATCGATGATACCACTCCAACCAGCTATAGTGCCTTTGTCGGTACAGACAAGAGCGGCAAGGCTACTGCCAGCGAGGAGCAGGGAAAGACTGTTTCGGAAATGGGCAAAAAGATTAACATCACTTTGGATGGTGAAACTCGAAATGCTTGGGAAACAGCAGCCTATTGTGCTGATCAGATTGCCAGCTTGGGTTACCGCCTGCAGCCTAGCTATGCAGATAACTTCATCGTAGCCAACCAGAATTCCGTGGAGAATATCTGGACCCGTCCGAACGATTGCGTCAACTATAAGATAGAGGATTACAACATCGTGCGTACCCTGCATTATAACCATGGCGGTGCCATCGGCTATCAGGGCTGGAATGGTGCCTGCTCTTCCAAGCAGCAGATGCTGGTGTATGGCTATGGAACGGCAAATCCGGACCCTCGTCTGAAACTCAACTTCTATACCGATAAGGATTATATGGAAGAGACCGGAAAACCTGTAGAGGATGGTGCTACAGACAAGCCACTGGAGTATATGCCAATGGCTGTAAAGGTAGATTTCTCTGCTTCCGACGACCCTCATGCCATGAAGTGTTCCGGTGCCCGAATGAAGAAGTATGAGTTTGACAAGTCTACAACCCAGCAGTATAGCTTCAACAACGACCTGGTAATCTGGCGTTATGCTGATGCCTTGCTGCTGAAGGCTGAGGCTGAGTATCGTATGGGTAACAAGGCTGAGGCTCTCACAATTGTCAATGAGGTTCGTGGCCGTGTTGCTGCTACTCCTCGTACAGAACTTACGCTCAATGACATTCTGGATGAACGTATGCTGGAACTGGCTTGGGAGGGAGTACGACGCCCAGATCAGATCAGATTCTGCACCTTTACAGAACCTACAGCTGATCGCTTCAAGGGTGTGACCCACAATGCTTCTGCAGGTGATTACAATGATGATACGCAGGGCTATACCATGGTTTATCCTATCCCTTATGCCGTGCTCAACTTGAACAAAAAACTCGGCCAGAATCCTGGTTATACCAAGTAGAATGGTAATTTTATATTGAATATTACAAACTAAAAAGGAAATAATATGAAAAAACTCTTTTTGCTCGCAAGCCTTCTGATGGCTTTTGGCATCTCGGCAGATGCTGGAGACATTACTTCTCCTAACGGACAAATCAAGGTGAACTTCACCTTGGATGGCACTGTGCCTACCTATAGTGTGACCTATCAGGGTAAGACCATTATCAAGCCTAGCCGTCTGGGTTATCAGCTCGCCAAGGGTGGTAAGGATGGCAAGGACCTGCTTGCCGATTTTAGTGTTATCGATGAGAAGACTTCCACTTTCGATGAGACTTGGACTCCTGTTTGGGGAGAGAACAAGTCTATCCGCAATCATTATAATGATATGCTGGTAGAGTTGAAGCAGAATTCCACCGACAGTTATATGAACGTCCGTTTCCGTGTCTATGACGATGGAGTAGGATTACGCTATGAGTTCCCTCAGAAAGGCAGTCTCAACTACTTTACCATCAAGGAAGAGCGTACTGAGTTTGCCATGACGGGCGATCATACCGCCTGGTGGATTCCTGGTGATTACGATACCCAGGAATATGAATACACCAAGACCCGTCTGTCGGGCATCCGTCCAGCCTTGCATGCTGCTGTCAGCAGCAATCTCTCACAGACAGTCTTTTCAGATACCGGTGTACAGACCTCACTCCAGTTGAAGACAGATGATGGTATCTACATCAATCTGCATGAGGCTGCTCTGGTGGATTATCCAGCCATGCATCTGAACCTGGATGACAAGACCATGACCTTTACCTCTTGGCTCACCCCTGATGCCCAGGGAATGAAGGGATACATGCAGACTCCGTTCAAGAGCCCTTGGCGTACCATGGTCATTACAAATGATGCCCGCAAGGTGCTGTCTTCCAATCTGATTCTCAATCTCAATGAGCCTTGCAAGATCAAGGATACCTCCTGGATTCATCCAGTGAAGTACGTGGGTGTATGGTGGGAGATGATTTCCGGTAAGGGAGAGTGGGCTTATACCCATGATTATCCTACCGTGAAGTTGGATGGAACCGACTATGTACATGCCAAGCCATCTGGTAAGCATTCTGCCAACAATGCCAATGTGCGCCGTTACATTGACTTTGCTGCAGCCCATGGTTTCGATGCAGTCCTGGTAGAAGGATGGAACATCGGTTGGGAAGACTGGAGTGGCTATATGAAGGAAAAGGTATTCGATTTCCTGACTCCATATCCTGATTTCGACATCAAGGCACTCAATGAGTATGCACATTCCAAGGGAGTGAAGCTCATCATGCATCATGAGACCTCTTCTTCTGTGATGAACTACGAGAAGTATATGGACAGAGCTTACCAGTTGATGAAGGATTATGGCTACGATGCTGTGAAGAGCGGTTATGTGGGCAACATCATCCCTCGTGGCGAGCATCACTACAGTCAGTTGGAAATCAATCACTATCAGCATGCCGTAACCCGTGCTGCCGATTATCACATCATGGTAAATGCCCATGAGGCTGTGCGTCCTACCGGTCTCTGCCGCACTTATCCTAACCTGATTGGCAACGAGAGTGCTCGCGGTACAGAATATCAGGCTTTCGGAGGAACCAAACCGGGACATACCGCCATCTTGCCTTTCACCCGTCTGCAGGGTGGTCCGATGGATTATACCCCTGGTATCTTTGAGATGGATTGCGCCAATGGTTCACATTGCAACTCTACCATCTGCGGTCAGTTGGCACTCTATGTAACCATGTACAGTCCATTGCAGATGGCTGCCGATTTCCCTGAGAATTACGAGAAGCACATGGATGCCTTCCAGTTTATCAAGGATGTGGCTGTAGATTGGGACAAGTCTATCTATCTGGAGGCTGAACCAATGGAGTATATCACCGCAGCCCGTAAGGCAAAGGGCTCTGATAACTGGTTTGTCGGTGGTGTTACGGGCATGAAGGCTCATCAGTCTACCGTAAAGCTCGATTTCCTTGACAAGGGAAAGAAGTATGTGGCTACCATCTATCAGGATGCAAAGATTGCCAACTACAAGACCAATCCGCAGGCTTATGTCATCACCAAGAAGACTGTAACCAGCAAGTCTGTCTTGAAGTTGAACTCCGTTGCAGGTGGCGGATTTGCAATTAGCATTCTTGCACAATAAAATGCAGAATTTTGAGTTATTATGAAAGAAAGTTTTCTTGAATTAATAATGATGCTCATGAAAAGAATGAATAAAATGTTGTTGGTTGCTGCCTTGGCGGCAACCACACTTTCTGTTCAGGCAGAACAGAAGAAGGGACCGGCTTGGTTGAGTGATGCACTTTTCTATCAGATTTATCCATCTTCCTATATGGATACTGATGGCAATGGTATTGGTGATCTGCCGGGTATCACTTCCAAGTTGGATTACATCAAGTCGCTGGGTGTGAATGCCCTCTGGCTCAATCCAATCTTTGAGTCGGGATGGTTTGATGGTGGCTATGATGTCATCGATTTCTACAAGGTGGATCCTCGATTCGGTACCAATACCGATTTGGTTACATTGGTCAATGAGGCCCATAAGCGTGGCATGAAGGTTTGTCTCGACCTGGTGGCAGGACATTCCAGCACCAAGTGTGCCTGGTTCAAGGAGTCTTCCGAGAAAGATCCTAACCAGCGTTACAGCGACTATTATATCTGGATGAATGATATCCCTGAGAGTGAGAAGAAAGAAATAGAAGCCCGTCATCAGGAGGCAAGTCCGGAGTCTAGTACCCGAGGCAGATATGTGGAGGCTAATGCTCCTCGTGCCAAGTATTATGAGAAGAATTTCTTCGAGTGCCAGCCTGCCTTGAACTATGGTTTTGCTCATCCAGATCCAAATCATCCTTGGGAGCAGGGCGTAGATGCTCCAGGACCACAGGCTGTCCGCAGGGAAATACGTAACATCATGGCTTTCTGGTTTGATAAGGGTGTGGATGGCTTCCGTGTAGATATGGCGTCATCGCTTATCAAGAACGACCCTGACAAGAAGGAGGTTTCCAAACTCTGGAATGAGATGCGTGCCTGGAAGGACAAGTACTATCCTGAGACCGTCCTGATTTCAGAGTGGGCTAATCCGCAGCAAGCCATTCCTGCCGGCTTCAACATCGATTTCTACATCCATTTCGGTCTCAAGGGCTATGCCTCTCTGTTCTTCGACCGCAAGACTCCATGGGGCAAATGGGAGCAGAGCTATAAGAACTGCTATTTCGACAAGCAGGGCAAGGGTTCGCTTAAGGAATTTAGCGAGAACTATACCAAGGCATTCAATGCCACCAAGAATCTCGGCTACATCGCTGTTCCATCTGCCAACCACGATTACCAGCGTCCTAACATCGGTACCCGCAACACGCCAGACCAGTTGAAGGTGGCGATGACCTTCTTCCTCACCATGCCAGGTATTCCGTTTATCTATTATGGTGATGAGATTGGTATGAAGTATCAGATGAATCTCCCTAACAAGGAGGGTAGCAATGAGCGTTCTGGTACCCGTACTCCGATGCAGTGGACCAAGGGCAAGAATGCTGGATTCTCTACGAGTGCACCTGATAAGCTCTACTTCCCTGTAGATACGGAAAACGGAAAGTTGACCGTTGAAGCTCAGCAGGGAGATCAGAATTCTCTGTTGTCATATACCCGTAAGCTGACTGCTTTGCGTCATTCAGCCAAGGCTCTTGACAATGAGGGAGATTGGAAGCTCCTGAACCAGAAGGGGCAGGAATATCCGATGGTATATGAGCGTACTTTGGGTGATGAGAAGTATGTTGTTGTCGTGAATCCTGGTGCCAAGGCAGCCTCTCTCAACATCACCTCTGTAGGTGGCAAGGCAGTTTCTGTTCTTTCTACAGGAAAGGTTGTATATAAATCAGGCAAAAAGACCGATGCTATCAAAGCTTCAGGCATTAGTGCCGCCGTATTCAAGGTGGCTAAGTAACCTGTGAACATGACCATAACGTTTTATATCTATTTCATGTTACATGTTTTATGAAATGCCTCAACCATACTGGTCGAAATCTGTTATTATTTAGGTTAAATCCGTAATTAAGTAAACGATTTCATACAATTATAATAAGGAATCGTGTGGTTATTGCTTTTCTTTTTGTATCTTTGCAGCCGTTTGGCAATTGTGGGTACCAAATCATACATAAAGGAAAAAGAATATCTAATAATAAATAAAAAGTAATGACTACACTTACAATTTCTATTATTGTCGTTTTCGTGCTCGGCTATGCACTCATAGCCACCGAAAGCTTGACTAAGGTAAACAAGGCAGCGATTGCCCTGTTGATGTTGGTAGGTTGTTGGACCCTCTACATGATGGATCCAATGCAGTATCTCCAGTTGATGCACCCTGATTATACAGGCGGCGCAGCAGGAATGGTGGAGAAGGTGACCGGAATCATCCAGGAACATCTGGGCGATACCGCCACAACACTCTTCTTCCTGATGGGTGCAATGACCATCGTGGAAATCGTTGACCAGAACGGCGGATTCAACTGGGTTCGCAAGGTGATGAAGACCAAGTCGAAGCGTGCGCTCCTCTGGCGTATCGCTATCCTTACCTTCTTCCTCTCTGCCATCCTCGACAATCTGACCACCAGTATCGTGATGATCATGATTCTCCGAAAGCTCGTCACCGACCACAAGGACCGCATGGTTTATGCATCCCTCGTCATCATCGCAGCCAATTCGGGTGGTGCCTTCTCACCAATCGGCGACGTTACCACCATCATGCTCTGGAACAAGGGACTGATTACTGCAGCCGGCGTTATCGCCGAAATTTTCATCCCGTCTGTGGTTTCCATGGTGATTCCTGCCCTCATCCTTCAGACCATGTTGAAGGGCGAACTCGTGATGCCTGAGGTTTCTGACCAGCAGAATGCATCGGTCAGCGATTTCACCGAAGGTCAGCGCAAGGCTGTGTTCTGGTTGGGAGTAGGCGGTTTGATCTTCGTTCCTATCTTCAAGAGTATCACCCACTTGCCTCCATTCGTAGGAATCCTTCTGGTATTGGGCGTTCTCTGGACTGCTACCGAAGTCTTCTATCGCGGTTTGCATCGTGGAGCTGATGCCGAGGGCACTCAGAAGCGAGTAACCAAGTTGCTTTCTCGTGTTGATATGAGTACCATCCTCTTCTTCCTCGGTATCCTGATGGCAGTATCCTGCCTGGCTGAGATTGGCGTGTTGACTGCTTTGGGTCAGGGCTTGAACGTCGTATTCGATGGCAACCATTACCTGGTTACTGGTATCATCGGTGTGCTTTCAAGTATTGTTGACAATGTGCCTCTGGTAGCCGGATGTATGGGAATGTATCCTGTGGCAGCCGCTGGCGATATGGCTGTGGATGGTGTCTTCTGGCAGTTGCTGGCCTACTGTGCCGGTGTAGGAGGTTCAATGCTGATTATCGGTAGTGCCGCTGGTGTGGTAGTAATGGGCTTGGAGAAGATTACCTTCGGCTGGTATATGAAGCACATCTCCTGGATTGCTTTCGTAGGTTACATCGCAGGTATCGTTTGCTACTGGTTCATCCGCACCTTCCTTTATGCTATCTAAAGGATAATAGTTTTCTCTTACGTGAAAAAGTTTTTTTTGAGGAAAAAGTCTCAAAGTCTCATTTTCTGTTGAAAATATCGACTTAAAGACTTGATAGATAATAAGATAAAAAGAATGAGACTTCTCGGTTTAGGTGCCGAGAAGTCTCATTAAAGTCTCATAAAAGTATCATTGTTTCACTTTTTCTTTACAAGATACTTCATTCCATCTGCAAATCTCTTGTGTTTTAACTCACTCATATTCGCCAGTTTTCTGCCGAATCCCATCAAACTGTTCACTTTGAGCGATGAACCTATCTGCTTTTTCAGATAGTCGAAAATCTCGGCGGCAGTCAGATATTCACCCTCTT
>ERZ1026890.662-NODE-662-length-17330-cov-8.477453_pt1 | contig 17330 bp, 17 predicted proteins | sample MGYA00380175_ERZ1026890 | MGnify/ENA primary metagenome ERZ1026890 (study PRJEB33269, sample SAMEA4719811) | human gut metagenome | biome: human-associated habitat; feature: organic feature; material: feces | place: Cameroon | collected 2013-10 ...
TTACTCCCTTTTATCCAGAGAATATTATACCTGTTTTCCAGCAAAAGCGCAAGGGTAAATATGGGATTTATTCTGCCTTGGTCACTTTTTTGGCGTTGGGGTAAATATGCTCCATGCGGGCGTTGTCGAAATGCTCGTCAAGGAACACTTCCAGCTTGCCGTTGGGCGCATCGCCGTTGGTGCGGGCATCGTACGCAAGCAGGGCATTCGTCTATACAAATGCTATTTTGCTTTGCAAAATGCTTGTTGGGCTGTGCCCAAACCCCATTTGTTTTGCATCGTACCGATGCAGGCTGCGCATTTGTTCCAAACACTTTTAATCATTCAGCAAAAGCTCCAACAGATAATATAACCACCCGTCACCCCCCTGCCGCAAAGGCGCTGAAGGGCAAAAAGGTGAATACCATACGGGCTGTGCGGCTTTGAGATCAGTGAGAGCTACTTCAAGCAGAGCTTTGCCCAGCCCACAGGCTTTGATCGTCTGAGCTGCCTTCTTGCCCCGGCGGGCAGCGAGCTGAACGCCGGAGCCGCTCTCAGCAGCGGCACCACCGATGGCTACTACCATGCCCTCCGGGATACGCTGGTGCTGCGCAGCATGGGCGGTGGGCTGACCCAGTTGATCGGTGCCGACGGCGTCTATGCGGGCATCACGGAGATCTGCCGCCTGAACGAGAAACAGTCCTACCGGCTGGCTGTCTGCATCCCCATGGCAGACTACCAGCGTCTGGTCTTGTCCGGCGATCTACAGATGCTGCTCATCGGCCTGTTCATCGCCTTTTTCGTGGTGTTCTGCTGCATCTACTTCCACCGGCACATCCTTTCGCCTGCGTTCCGGCAGCTTGAGGAAGACCGGCGGGAGTCCCGGCGGCGGATGGACGAACTGCAGATGGAGCGCCAGCAGATGCAGACCGAGCTTTCCCGGCTGGCAGACGTGTGCCGCAACGAATCGGTGCCCGATGCCTTCCAGACCTTCGTGGCGGGCATCCCCACCCTGACCAAGACCGAACGCCGCATCTTTGACGGCTACGCCGCCGGGCTGCGCACCCGGGAGATCGCGCAGCAGCTGGACATCAAGGACAGCACCCTGCGCTTCCACAACAAGAACATCTACGAAAAGCTGGGGGTCAGCTCCCTCAAGCAGCTGCAGCAGTTCGTGGCGATCCTGAACTCCGGCAGCGGCAGCACCCCGGACGAAAGCGACCCCAAGAAGGCCCGCTGAATGGAACGTTCCCGCGCCACAGCTTTCACCGGAAACAAGCAAAAATGAAGGGGCTATTGCAAAATAGCCCCAACGAATAAAAACGCAGCGCACCCCAATTCTATGGGCTGCACTGCGTCTGGCGTCTGGTTTGATTCAATTATTCTGCCGCCAATTTCAAGAATTTCTTGTCCGACTGGATGCTCTGGGTCACAAACTTCCCATCCCGGAACAATGCGTATGTTGTGACCGGTGCAGGCACATTCTGTGCCGTCTCTTTCTCGGTGATGTGGATGGCTTTGAACGGAATTCCATGTTCCTTTGCAGCCTCCTGTACCTTTGGCACCCAATAATAGGTGTAGGGGCACTGGTCGGTATAGTAGAGGACAAAGCCGTTTTCCTCTACCTTGGGGTGCTTGGCGCAGGCCTTGAATTTTGGCGGCTGGGCACTCTCTGCAAGGGGCAGGCACATGAGGTTGATGCCGCAATCGGAGATGTCCGAAACCTTGAAGCCCTTATGGGTCAAAAACTTGGGATCAGCGAGAAACTCCCGTTTGCGCCCCTCTGCACACAGAATACAAACGCCGTTTTTGCCCTGCGCCTTGGCATCCCGAAGGCATTCTTCCAGCAGTTCGCTGGAATAGCCGTGCCCTTTCAGGGAACCGGAGACCCACAGGCAGTTGATATAAAGCCAGCCTGCCGCATCAATGGGCACCCATGCGTTTTCTGCCGGGATGTACTCGATAAAGCACTTGCCGCGCTCTGCGCTGCGGTAGAAAACAAGCCCCTCCTCAAAGCGCTGCTTGAGCCATTCCTTCTTGGCAAGGCTCTGTTTGCCGGACATGGCACAACAGATGTGTTCCTTGTCGATGTTTTCTTTTGTGATTCGGATATACTCCATCTTGTAGTTCCTCCTGCGGCTTACCGCATCCGTCCATCGCCGCCCATCAAGGCGGTCATTTCCTCAATATAGTCCAGCGGGAACGGCGGAGAGCACAGCGGCTTCATGGCAATGCTCATGAGCTTCATGGGGTTGTCGTCTGCCGCCACCCGGTTGGAGCTGAGTTTTCCGCAGCGCTTGCAGCGGTGGATGATGGCCCACTCTCCGCCTTTGCGTACCCAGACGGCCACCGGCTCCATGATGCCGCCGCAGTCGGAGGCACGGTCGCTGGGTTCTTCGTCCACATGAAGGCTGGACTGTTCATCATGCGTTCTGGAAAAGTTATATTTTTCGCACATTTTCTATTGACACGCTCTGTGCCATGTGATATATTTATCACACATGGTGTGCGAAATTTCTCACCTCATTTCATTGTATGGTATATCTTCATTCACAAGAAAGGAACTTTCCTATGAAAAAAGTCACGTTGAAAGAGCTGGTCGCCGACAAGATCATCTTTGCCGTTCTGGTCGGGCTCTACTACTGGATGTGGGCACGGAACGACTGGAAGGATTTTTATCCCACCATTCAAACCGTTGTGGTTGGCTTCACGTTCTGGTATTTTGCCTTCCGCACCATCCGGGTGCGGAAATATAAGCAGGAAGCTGTCGACGAAATGGCCGAGGCCAATCTCCACCGGTGCGACAGCATCTGCCTGAAGGTCTGCATGGCCGCCCTGATTGGGATTGGTTTTGCCTGTGCCATCGGTCGGCTCGTGCTCACCACCGAGGTCATCGGCTACTGCCTGATGGGAACACTGATCCTGATTGAAGTCGTGCGCACAGTTGCATTCTGGCTGATGGACGAGAAAGGACTCTGAGCATGGCACTGGTCACAAAGCTGAAAGAATACCGGGAGCGGGACAATTTCAAGCAGGCGGAGCTGGCCGAGCTGGTCGGGGTACGCCGGGAAACCATTGTCAACCTTGAAAAAGGCAAGTACAACCCATCCCTGAAACTGGCGATGGACATTGCAAAGGTCTTTCACACCACGGTGGAAGAATTGTTTGCGTATACAGAGGATTAAAAAGACGCAGTGCAGATTATGGCAGGGCCGTAACCGGCACTGCGTCTTTGCGTCTGGCTGGCTTTCCCCTCTCCGTCACCTCCTGCTTTTTCGCCCAGCTCAGAGTTCGCCGTCCTGCCACCGGCTCCCGCTCTGGGGGAGCTGCCCGCCGGAAAGCGGACGGAGCGGGGCGTCCAGCTCCAGCAGGGTGGCCGCTGCGGCCTCGTCGAGGCTCTGGACGCTGCGCAGTTTCCGGCTGATGGCGCGGCTGCGCACCCCGATGAGGTTGTCAAGCTCTTCGTCGGTCTGGCGGAGGCGCTGCTGCATTTTGGAGAGCCCCTGCCCGAACTTGTCGAACTCGGTCTTCACGGCACCGAGCAGCTGCCAGACCTCACCCGACCGCTTCTGGATGGCCAGCGTCTTGAAGCCCATCTGCAAACTGTTCAGCAGGGCCGCCATGGTGCTGGGGCCGGCCACATTCACCTGATAGTCCCGCTGCAGCACTTCCAGCAATCCGGCATTGACCACCTCGGCATACAGGCCCTCAAACGGCAGGAACAGGATGCCGAACGTCGTGGTATAGGGCGGCTCCACGTACTTTTCTCGGATATCCTTTGCCTCGCTGCGCAGCACCAGCTCCAGCGCGTGGCGGGCATTCTCCACCGCCTGCGCATCGCCGGAAGCCTGTGCATCCTGCAAATGGGCGTAGGTGTCGCCGGGGAATTTCGAGTCGATAGGCAGCCAGACCGTGCTGCCGTCCACGCCCGGCATCTTGACGGCATATTCCACCCGCTGGCTGCTGCCGGGGATGGTGGCCACATTGGTCTCGTACTGTTCCGGGGCAAGGATCTCTTCCAGAATGGCCCCCAGCTGGATCTCGCCGAGGATGCCGCGGGTCTTGACGCCGGAGAGCACCTGCTTCAGCCCGCCGACGTCGGCGGCAAGATTCTGCATCTCGCCCAGCCCCTTGTACACCTGTTCCAGCTGCTCGTTGACGGCCTTGAAGCTCTCGCTCACCCGCTTTTGCAGGGTATCCTGCAACTGTTCATCGACGGTGTGGCGGATCTCATCCAGTTTGCGGTTGTTCTCAGCCTGCAGGGCAGTCATGCTCTCAGCCATGCTCCGGCGCAGCTCTTCCAGCTTCTGGGTATTGGATGCTTCCAGCGAACGCAGACGGCGTTCCAGAAGCTGCTGCTGGCTGTCCTGCCCCTGTGCCAGCGTCGTGCTCATGTTCTGCACCGCAGTCTGCAGCGTCTCGCTGACACTGCGCAGGGCGGTGTGATTCTGCTCAGCAAGAGCCGACTGCCTGGCCGCAAACTCCCTGGCCTGCGCATCCAGCTGCTGCTGCATCCAGCGCTTGAGCTCGTCGTGATCCGGTGCGCTGCCCTGCTTTTTGCCGGTGCGCCAGAGCACCACGGCCAGTTCCAGGCAGATGACGACCAGCAGAAGGGTGTAAAGTCCTGCCAGATATTCCATAAATGGTTTTCTCCTATCATCAAAATCCGGGTCCCGCAGAAGGCAGGGCCCGGTGTTTTTTTACAGTAATTCGTAGTTTACAAGTTCCTTGCGGGTGTCAAGGGCATCGCCGTACAGGCCCACGCCGTCCACCTCGCATTCGCCGGACTGGTTGTCGTAGGGGTCGGAGCGGAAGCCGGTCATGGGCGGGTCGAAGGGGGCCTCGAAGGCGCGGTTCGCCACCATCCGCCCGGTGTCCAGACTGCCGAAGTAGTGGCGGCGCATCTTTTCATCGCCCTGCCGCGCCATCGACGCGCCGAACGAGCAGTCCGCATACATCCAGCCCTTGGGCGCGATGTAGAACATCGCCCAGTCGTGGCAGCCCACACCTGTGAGCGAGACGGACAGGCCGCTCTGCCACTGGGCCGGGATGCCCACCAGACGGCAGAGGGTAATGAAGGTCAGCGCCATGATGCCGCAGTCACCCCGGCGGTTCCGGGCGCACTGGTCGGGCAGGCACTCCTGCACGAAGTAGGCGGGCTGATAGTGGTAGCGCACGTTCAAGGTGACGTAATCGTAGATGCGTTTTGCCTTTTCCGCCGGGTCGGTGATGCCGTCGGTCAGCTGGTGGGCCAGCGCCCGCAGATAGGGCGTGAAGACGATGTGCGGCGCTTCCTCGCCGGTGTCAAAGGTCGGCTGCTGTGCATCCGGCCGGATGTCCATCGGATCTGTGTAGACAGCCGTGGTCCGGTAGCGGTACTCCACCCCAAAGCGGCGGTTCTCGGTGAGGTCGGCCTCCCAGAAGACCGTCCGCTGAGGCGCGTTCTCGTCCGCGATGCGGGCAGGCGGCTCGGTGCAGTCCAGCAGCTCGATCTCGCTCTGGGAAAGACAGGCGGCCGGGATGGGCAGCCAGGCGCGGACATGCACACTGTTCCGCCCCTCCGCCTTCGCCTCGGCCAGTGCGGCGGCAAAGGCTTCGTCCGACATGCCAACGCTGGTCTTCAGGGTGATGCGGGCGCTTGCCTGGCCGTCCCGCTCCATCTGCTCATGCTGGCGGTTGCGGAACTCCCGTGCCGAAGTGCCGGGGGCAGGCGGGTCGATCTGGCGGGCGGCGAGATCGGCATGGGTCGCCAGCAGCGTTTCGGCAAAGCGGTCGAGGTAGTGCTTCTCCCCTTCCACGAACCGCCAGTCCACCCGGCCCTCCTTCACGAGAAGCCGGAACTCCTCGCGCGTGAAGTCCCGCACCATCCCCTGCATCCGGGCCACGGCTTCGTCCTCGGTGTAGCAGTATTCTGCCGGGATGCGGCGCATCATCTCCCGCTGGGCCAGCATCGCGTCCCGCAGGGCCTCCACACCGTGGGGCGTGGGGTTCTGGGGCAGCTCCTCTCCCACCGGTTCCGCGCCCTGGCTGCGGGGGCTGTTCTGGGTCACCGTCCAGTCCTCGGCCAGATAGGCGTCGATCCGCTCGATGGCCTCCTGATAATACCCGGCGGCCTTCAGCCGCTCCACATCGTCCGGCAGGCCCACATTCAGGCTGCGGAACGTCTCGTTCCAGTTCTTCATCCTACAACGCTTCCTTTCTTGATCCTTATGCGGCAGGCTGCTGCGCCTGCGCGGTCTGCTCTTCCCAGAAGGCGGCGGCATCGTTGAGCCAGCCTTCTGCATCCGTCCCCTCTGCTATGCCAATACCGTGGAACGCACGTTTGTACACACTTTCGTGGTACGGAACACCATTTCTCGCCAGTGCTTTTTGAAGTTCCGGGCCCTGCTCATAATAATTGAAGGCCATCAACAAAATGTCATTCAACCCATACCAGAAATATGTTGGCGGAAAATCCGGTGTCACACAGCCGGAAATATTATAATCGTAGTAGCGCAGATCTTCCGAATACGTATCGATCAGCCAACGGTAAATCGGTTTTGCTTCATAGAAATTATTGATCGGATACGCCAACAGCAGTACGCCGGGCCGAGGCACATTGTAACGAGGATATCCCACTTCTTGCCCGCAGAATACGCCCGCAATCTGACCACCGGAAGAATATCCCAGCAGCGCATAATCTTCCGTCTGGACCCCGAATTTTTCTGCGTTGGCCGTAATCAGTTGAATCGCACGGCCAAGGTCCTGAATCGGTGCGTTGTCCTTTGCTTCACTTCCGATCCGATACCGAAGTGCAAATACTGCATATCCTTTTTGATGCAGTTCCCATGCGGTGGAAACACCGCCCCGCATCTCGCCGCTGTAAAACAGAGCGTTGCCCGAAAGCACGACCGCATATTTTGCATTGGGCTTATCTGCCGGGAAATAATAGAGTTCCGCATGGTCGCGCGTCTTGTCCTCTGCAATTTCTTCCGGCGTATAGAGTTTGTACGTAATTTGTGTTCCTGTATTATACGTGTCGATCAGAAAGTTCATCCCAGCCACACAGCTGTTGATGGATTCTTTTCCGATCACATCCAGCATCGTATCGTTGTCTTTGCTGCTTTTCAGCAGTCCACAATCCCGCTCCCAGACATATACATAGGTGTAAATGCCCGCACCCTTGATGCTGGGGTTTTCGCGCAGTTCCTTCATCGTGGTCTGCGGGGTGATGTTGGCTTCGCCCTTTTCCCCTTCGGCAAAGGCGGGCAGGGCCAGTGCCAGCATCAGGCAGACCAGCACGGCCAGCCGTCTCAGGATGTTTTTCATCGGCACTCTCCTTTACGCTGCCCCGGCCCGGAGCGCACGTCTCCTCCAACCGGGCTGTCATCGTGCTCTGCACGAGCGAAAGCAGCCAGAATTTTCTTCTATTGTAGCACAACCGGCCGTTTTCGAAAAGGTATCTCGGATAAAAAAGACCACCTCCTGCCCAAAGCCACCGCGCCCGGCGGCCAACTGCCGGGCAGGCGTGCAGTTTCCGGCTAAAAACATTGTACTTTGCCGGAAAGTCTGCTATACTGAAAGAATCGGAAGAATTTTTGAGGAATCGCGGAGCATTGCGGCTCCGTTCAGGGGAACGTATGAACAAGATCACAGTCCGGCCCATGACGCCGGAAGATTGGCCGGCAGTATCCAAGATCTATCTGGAAGGCATCGCCACCGAGCACGCCACCTTCCAGACCGACTGCCCGCCCTATCCCGCGTGGGATGCCTCCCACATCAAAGAATGCCGCCTTGTGGTGGAGGACGATGGCGTCCTTGCAGGCTGGACGGCCCTGCACCGGGTCGACCCCCGCTGGTGCTACCGGGGCGTGGCCGAAGTCAGCATCTACATCGGCGAACGGTTCCGGGGCCGGGGGCTGGGGTATCATCTGCTCACCACCCTCTGCCAGCAGGCCGAAGCGGCCGGTTACTGGACGCTGCAATCCACGGTCTTGCAGGACAATGCAGCGTCCAAAGGTCTGCACCTGAAATGCGGGTTCCGTCTGGTGGGCCGCCGTGAGCGCATTGCGCGGGACTGCCATGGCCGCTGGCTCGATACCTTTTTGATGGAGCACCGCAGCCAGGACGATGAACCGGCGGGGGATTTCAAACTATAAAGCAAAACGCTCCAATGCAAAAAAGCGATGGCTCGAAACGGCCATCGCTTTTTGCGTTTTCTGTTTTGATTGCCTGCGGAATTACCAGAACCAGTACCGCTTCTTGACCGCGACGTACGCGATGAGGCAGGCCACCACAAGGATGCCTGCGCCGATGAAGAAGGTCCAATTGATGCTGGTGAAGCGCAGATTCTGGTTGGTCAGCAGATACTCGCCCGCCACGTCGGCATGTGCCACGCCGTCCTTGTAGCTGTTGAGGAACTGCCACTTCCCGTTCACGGCGTTGTGCAGATACAGGCGGCTATACCCGGCATTTTCGCCGGTCATGGTGATGGTCACGCCGCAGGGCATGGCCTCACCCTCGTTCAGGGTGAAGCGCAGGCCGTACTCGTCGGGCGCAAAGGTCAGCGCGGTGTTCACCTCGCTGGTGGTGTTGCGGATGGTGGAGCCGTCCACGGTCAGGGTGTAGTCCTCCGCTTCCAGCACGAGGGTGCGGCCCGTGGTGCGCAGGGCGTTCAGCATCGCGGCGGTCAGCACCGGGACCTGACTCTGCGGGTAGGAGATGGTATCGGAGGCCGCATTCTCGATGGAGGCCACGATGGGGTCGGTCTCCGCCGGAGCCGTCCCCTCCCCGGTACTGTCCGTGCCGCTGCTGGATGCGGACGCCGTGCGGTTGACGATGACCGTCACCGACGAAGAGACCTTGCCGTTGGAAACGATGATGGAGGTCGCGCCGGTGGCAACACCGGTCACGACGCCGCTTCCGTTCACGGTGGCGATCTTCTTATCCTTGCTGGTAAAGGTCAGCTTTTGGGAGGCCGAAGAGGGGGCCACCGAGCCGGTGATGGTGCCGGAAGCACCCGGCTTGAGCACGATGTAGTTCGTGTTCAGGGAGATGGACTCCACCGGGCCGGTGGACGCCGAGCTGGAGGAGGCTGCCACAACGGTCACGGTCGCCGAGCAGGTCACATCCCCAGCGGTGGCCGTGATGGTCGCCTTGCCGGGGGCCACACCGGTCACTTTGCCGAAGTTGTTCACGGTGGCCACGCCGGGATCGGAGGAGCTCAACGAGACACTGATATAATTTGCCGCCGTGGTGGGCAGCACCGCCAGCGAGAGCGACGTGGTGTCGCCCACGGCAATGGTGCTGGACGCCAGCGTGATGTCCATCTCGGTCGCGATCATCGTGCTGTCGGGCTGGGTGGTGATGGTATAGGTGCAGCTGACATCGCCACAGGTGGCCGTGATGTTCGCCGTGCCCAGACCCACCGCCTGCGCCACGCCGTCCTCCCCGACCGAAACGATGTTCGGGTTATCGGAAACGTAGCTCACGCCGTTTCGGCTGGCGGCTTTCTGCGGCTGGACCACCGGCGAAAGCTGCTGGGCCGTGCCCACGGTCATAGTGGGGGCATAGTCCCCTGTTTCCACGCTCTCAGCCGCCACAGGGCTCCACGGGAAGGTGATGGCAGCCGGGGCAGAAATGGGGCTGGCTGCGGCTGCGGGCAGCGCTGCGCCTGCGGCCAGCAGGCCCAGCAGGGCGGCGCTTACGGCCAGCTGTTTCGGGTTCAGTTTCATTCTATCGTACCTCTTTGGGCGTTGAGTTTTCGGACGCTGTTTAACGGAACAAAACGCCCAGGGCCTCCATGACATATTCAAAGTAAGTCAGCTTGTCGTACTCGACACGGGCGGTCACGCTCATGCCGTTGGCCAGATCGACCTTGTCGCCGCTGTTGCTCACCACGTAGGTGCTGTTGGGCTTGATGGTCATCTTGTAGTACGAGCCGGACTCGGTGGAGGTCACATCGCTGTCAATGGAAGTCACCGTGCCGGTCAGGTTGCCATAGGAATACTCCGACAGGCCGGTGATGGCGATCTTGCAGGGGTCGCCCACGTTGATGAGCGGCCGGTCGCTGACGGTCAGGGCCGCCACGATCTCCTGATCGCTGTTCTCGCTGGCCACGGTGGCCAGTGCCGAACCGGCGCTCAGCACCATGCCCACCTTATAAGGGGTGTCCATGTGGATGACGCCGGACGTGGGCGCATAGATGTAGTAATCGTTCGCGCCGCTTGCCAGCGTATCCAGCTGGGCCTGAATGTTGTCGATGTTGGTCTGCACACTGGTCAGGTTGCTGGTGATGGACTGCAGCGTGGAGTAGTACAGCGCCTCGATCTCGCTCTGGTTCTGCTCCATCAGGGCCTTGATCTGCTCGTCGGAGTAACCCGCCGCCTGATAGGGCGAAGCGTCAAAGGCCTTCTGCTGCACCTGGCTCTTGTAGCTCTCATACTGGTAATAGTAGGGCTGGTCGTCCAGGTCGGTCTCGCTGAAATAGTTCGTATCGTCCTGAATGGACTTCAGCAGCTTTTCATACTGCGCCTTCTGCTTCTGATAGATCTCCAGTTGGCTCTTGTAGCTGTCCTGCTGCATGTCGATGTCGGTGCTCTTGACATGGGCGATGAGGTCGCCCTCGTTGACATAGCTGCCCTCCGAGATGTTGAGTTCGGTGATGGAGCCGGAGTAGCTGGACATGATATAGGTCTTGTTGCTTGCCTGCACCGTGCCGGTCGATTGGCTGACGTAGGTGCGGTAGTTCTGGGTGCTCCAGATGGTCAGGAAGACCAGCAGGCCCGCCACCAGAAGGATCATCGCGTAGCCAAAGGGCGGCACACGCTTTTCCATCATGATGCGGCGATCCTGCAGGTCGGAAAGGTTCTGAATGGTCGTCATAATCACTTGGTCTCCATAAAGACGTCGAGCACACCGTTGTCGTCGTCCTGATTGACATAGACGGTGTACGAATCGCCGGTCGTCTCGATCTCATGCTCGAACGCATAGATATCCAGTTTCTGGCTGGCGAGGTTGCTGTAGCTCATGGGGCCGGTGTAGTGGGCATACAGGCAGTTGCGCACCCGCAGCAGAGCGTCCATCTGGTAGCCGGGGTCCAGCCGGGGGATCAACTGGTTGACCTGCTGCATGAAGTAGATCTCCGCCGTGGGGTTGGGGCCCTTGCGCATCTTCACGCACTGCACGATGGGGCCCACCGGCATGGCGTCATGGCTGCGGATAAAGTTCTGCATCTGGGTCAGCACAATGGCCAGATTGCCCATATCCTCAACTTCCACCTTGCGCGACAGCACATTGGTCAGCTTCAGGGTCTTGTGTTCTGCAACTTGAATTTCTCTCATGGTATCGTCCACCTGTTTCTTTAGATTTTGCAATAGGTCATCGTCTATGGAAAATATCAGCGTCTGGCTTCTATGGTCTGGCGGATCTTCTGGCACACTTCTGGGAATTGCGTTTCGATCTCCCGGTTTGAAAAGCGCAGCACATACAGCCCATACTCCCGCAGGATCTGGCTTCGCTCCTGGTCATAAGCCTTCCCCTGTTCAGTATAATGCTGTGCGCCGTCCAATTCAATCACCAATCGCGCTTGGGCGCAGTAAAAATCTACCACAAAGGACTCTATAATCCGCTGTTTGTAGATTTTTATAGGATAGGTACGCAAAAATTGATACCAAAGGGTCTTTTCCTGCGGTGTCATTTCGCGGCGCAGCCTTCGGGCCGTGGGCAGCATTTTGTAGTTCTTAACAACCGTCGTCTCCTTCATGGAAAACGCCTTTCTTCTTGCTGATGGCCTTGCCCTCTCCGTCATTGCTTCGCAATGCCACCTCTCCCAAGGGGAGAGGTTTTTTCGGTGCCGTGAGGTTTCTCACTCCGTCCAAAAGCTCTCCCTTTGGGAGAGCTGGCAAAGCCGCAGGCTTTGACTGAGAGGGTTCGCCTCCCGCAAGCGTCCTCACCCTCTCCGTCATTGCTCCGCAATGCCACCTCTCCCAAGGGGAGAGGTTTTTCGGTGCCGCAAGGTTCCTCGCCCCGTCTTAAAGCTCTCCCTTTGGGAGAGCTGGCAAAGCCGCAGGCTTTGACTGAGAGGGCTCGCTCTCCCTTTTCCTACGAGGCCCAAATTTTTTCCACACACGATCACCTATTACACCCCTCCGGTGCCGCAGACAGACCGTCTGCATCCACGCTTTTCAAGGGGATATAATAAGTGACATTATAAAAATAAGGTGTGCCAGAAGGCTTACGCCTCCTGGCACACCATTACGAGGCATTATCATCAGCCCCGCCTACAATGTAGGGCGGTGCGAATGAAATACACCAACTATTCAGCTAAGATTAGACCTCGGTGACGAAGAAATCCTTACCGCCGAAGGTGCCCTTGTATGCCTTCTTATCGGCAGGACCCTTGAACAGAACAGTGTCGCCAGCCTTGTTAGCAACGGTAGCATTGCCCAGGTTGTAGACAGCAGCAACAGTGCCCAGAGTGGTAGCAAAAGAATCGCCGAAGTGGCCGTTCTCAGCAACGAACAGACCCTTCAGGTTCTGGCCCAGCTGCTTCCAGTTAGCATCGCCGCTGAAGACATAGCCCAGAGTCTTGTTCACAACGTTCTGGAGCTTAGCGTTACCAACGATGGTCACAATGTTGGTGTTGAAGGTCTTGACGTTGTCAAGAGTCCAGATCGGAGCGGTAACAGCGCCGATAGCCTCGATCACGCCACCACCAACAACATAGGTCATCTCGTTCTCTGCGATAACAGAGTAGTTTGCAGGCATCATCATAATGAATTACTCCCTTCAAATGATTGAATCGAATTTAGGACTTCTTCAGGCTGCGCAACCATCCAAAGCCATTTTTATGTAATCGAGTGCGCACTCGATTGCAACTTAATAAGTAATCGCCTCATCGCCGTCATCATCTTCCTCGACCACTGCGGCATGAGCAACGGGTTTCGGCTCTTCCTTCTTGCGGCGGAAGATGCCCTGCTGCAAGTTCCAAAGCTCGTAATACTTGCCCTGTTTTGCCAGCAGTTCATCGTGTGTGCCGCGCTCCACGATCTCACCGTGATCCATGACTAGGATCTGGTCGCAGTCACGAACGGTGGACAGGCGGTGTGCCACGATGAGCATCGACTTGTCAGCCAGCTGGTTGTAGATCATATCAAAAATGGTATTCTCTGTGCCAAAGTCCAGGCTGCTGGTCGATTCGTCCAGAATGTAGAGGTTCGAGTCCTTCAGGAAGGCACGAGCCAAAGCAATGCGCTGCTTCTCACCACCGGACAGGCCGTTGCCGGCTTCCTCCAGATAGGTGTTGTACTGCAGCGGCAGCTTGCGGATGAACTCATGTGCATCTGCCTTCTTGGCAGCGTCCTTAACCTGCTCAAGGGTGGCTTCCGGACGCGAGATCCGGATATTCTCAAACAGTGTCTTGCTGAACAGCTCGACATTCTGCGGGACGTAAGAGATCGCACGACGTACCGATGCGTTGGTATACTCGTTGAGGTTGATACCGTTCACATCAATTTCGCCGCTCTCCGGCTCATAATACTTGAGCAGGAGTTTGGTGATGGTCGATTTGCCGCTGCCGCTGCTGCCGACCAGCGCCACCTTCTGTCCCTGCGGGATGGTGAAGGAGATGTGATTCAGCGCGGGGCTGCGGTTGCCATATCGGAACGTGACATCTTTGAATTCGATGTCGCCTTCGATCTGTTCCATCTCGGTGTGCTCTTCATCTTCGGCCTGTTCCGATTCATAATCCATGATCTCGGTCAGGCGCTTCATGGAGATATCGGCTTCCTGAATCGACATCTGCATCGAGATCAGGTCGCTCACCGGAGAAGTAAAGTAACCGGACAGCGTGGTGAATGCCATATAGCCGCCCAGTGTCAGCTCGCCATTCAACACCTGCATGATGCCCACGTAAGTGGTCACCATATTCAGCAGGGTGGAGATCACCATCGACACCAGAGACTGGCCGGTGCTGATCTTGCTGGATCGGAGGCTGATCTTCAGGCTCTTGATGTACTCGCGTTCCAGAGCTTCCAGCTCGCGGTCTTCGCAGGCATTGCACTTGATGGTCTCAATGCCGCGCAGGCTCTCGATCATCTGACTGTTCAGCATTGCGGACTGCTGCATCGTCTCTTCATTGATCCGCTTGTACGGCTGCTTGAAGATGATGACGAGGAGCAGGCTCAGCGCGGTGCTGAACAGGGTGAGCGAGAACAGCGAGGAGTTCATCCGGAACAGCACAATGCCAACGCCTACGGCCATCACCACGTCCATCACGATGGTCATCGCGATGTTGGTCAGGACCGATTTGATGGTGCTTGCATCGGAGTAACGGGTGGTGATCTCACCGGTCTTCCGCGTTGCGAAGAACTTCATCGGCAGTTTGTACACATGCTCGAAGTAGCCCAGCATCAGCGGAATGTCGATCCGGATGGACAGGAAGATCAAGATCCACTCGCGAACCGTGCTGAGCAGGTTGCTCGTGAGATTGACCACGCTGAACACGAGGATCAGGGTGATGAGTAAGTTCTTCAACCCATACGGAAGCACCTCATCCATCAATGCTTTATTGAACACTGTGGAGACGATGCCGATGACCGTAAGGATCACCGAACAGAGGATTGCATAAATAAAAAGTTTTTTCTGGGGCCAGAGCAGGTCGATATACCGCTTGAGCATGTGGTATTTGCCGGTGTTCTTATCCCCCTTGGCGTTTGCATCGGTGCTGGTGCCGTTGATGCTGGTACCAGCTTTCTTTGCCTTGCCGCCCTTGAACTCCGATGTGGGGTTCATCAGCAGCAGAACGCCAGTGAAGTTTTTATAGAAGTCGTCCAGGCTGATCTTTTCGAGGTCCTTGGCAGGGTCGCCGATGATGACGTAGTCCTTGCACTTGTACTTCTTGGAAGTGTCAGCCTTTTTTTCTTCTTCCTTCAACACATGCTTGCGGCGGGCATCATCGTCCTTGATCGTGGTCTTCTTGAAGATGACCACGAAGTGGGTCAGACCCTGATCGGTGATGACCTGCGCAATGCAGGGAAGTGTGAAATCACTCAGAAAATTCTCGCGGTCCACTCGGACAGCGGCCGTGTTGAAGCCAAGCTCATTGGCGGCTTTCTGCAGGCCCACGAGGTTCGTGCCCTTCATGTCGGTTCCCATCATATCGCGTAAGCGGGTGATGGTGATTTCCTTTTTGTAATGGAGGCACACCATTGCGAGACTGGCAGCTGCACAGTCGGTCGTGTCGTGCTGCCGCACATAGGTATAACGCATAGATGTTTCCTTTACAAGAGACCGACAACCTTCGGAAACGATCTCTTCTCTGTGTTCTAATATTCAAAACTGCCTTCCATATTCTAGCACATTGTGCGGAAATGTACAAGTAAGACTTTGTACGCATCACGCAGACAGCAGACAGGATGCAGATTTTGACGCAGGAGAAAAGGTTCTGTCACGCTCCATCAAAAGCAGCGCATAGCCCTCTGCTTTGCCCTGCCCTGCGGAGAACCAAGGCAAAGCAGAGGCCAAGCTGCTATCAAAAAGAAGGGAGCGCCTACCCTTTGATCTACCAAGCGCTTCAGGAAACTTCCTAAAGCTTAGATGCAGTATACCACAATCTGACAGCTTCTTCAAGAGGACATTTTTTAAGAAACCGTTAATTTTGAAGAAAATGTGAAAAATGTCACAAAATAGTTACAGCCTGCATCCATGAAAAAGGCGGCAGGTGTGATCCCCGCCGCTGATTTGTTGGCGCCTCTTGCCTGACTCGAACAGGCGACACCCTGATTAACAGTCAGGTGCTCTAACCGACTGAGCTAAAGAGGCATATATCCAGAGCTTTACAGCGGTAAAAGCTGCTGCGAGTAGGATTATACCTCTTTTGCCTATATTTTGCAAGTCTTTTTCGAAAATTTATGAAAAAAGCTTTCAGGCGGGGGTGTGCGCCTCGCAGAAAGTCCACCTCCCCCGTTTCCTGCAAATTTTTCGTCCTCCTCCTGCTATAATCTCCCAAAAGGGGGCGGGGCTTATCCGGGCCGTGATCTATCTCGATGTTCTTCTGCTGGTCAACTTTCTCACGACCGCGCTGTTTCTGCTGGCGGCGGGGCTGTTGTGCGGCGTGAGCACGTCGGGCGGGCGGGTCGTAGGCGGGGCGCTGGCCGGGGCGGCAGCCTCCCTCATCCTGCTGGCCCCTGCCCTGCCGTGGCCGGTATCGGTCGGCTATCAGCTGGCCTCCGGGGCCGGCATCGTCCTGCTTGGCTATGGGTTTCCGGGCGGGCGGTGTTTTCTGCGGCTTCTGGCATGGTTCGTGGCCCTTCATTTTGCGCTGACAGGAGCCGTGCTCCTGCCCGGCGCACAGGCCAACAATTTCAGCATCTACCTTCCCCTCTCGCCGGGGATGCTGCTGGTCTGCGCCGGAGGCGTGTATCTGGCTGTGCAGGGCATCCTGCGGTTTCTGGGCCGGAACGGCGGGCAGACGTTTCCCGTCACTCTGCAAATTGGCAGCGCATCCCTCCCGCTCCGGGCCTTCTGCGACACCGGTTTCTCGGTGCAGGAACCGCTTTCAGGCCGGGAGGTCGTACTCGTGCGCTTTGTCGCCGTGCAGAACGCCCTGCCCGGCCCGCTGCGCTCCTACTTATCTGCTTACTTCGCGGCCCCTTCCACCCTGCCGCCGCCCGAACTCGGCTTGCGGTTCGTCCCCTGCACCACGGTAGCCGGACACTGCATCCTGCCCGCCGTCCCGGCCATACTGGCTTCGGCTCCGGCTCAGCCGCTCTATGCAGCCTTCTGTGACCTTCCGCCCCCGCCGGGCGGCTGGGAGCTGTTGCTCTCGCCTGCCGTTGTGCCCGATGCTGCATTCCGATGAGCCGTTGAACCTCTCAGTCTCGCCCTCATTGGCAGCACCCAAGAACCCCGCCCACAAAAAGGAGGCTTTTCGTTGAATCACCTGTTATCGTTTTTCCGTCGGCTGTACGTCCTGTTCGTCTGCCCCGGCGCTGCCCACTATGTCGCCGGGGTGCCCAGCCTGCCGCCGCCCCTGACGCCGGAGCAGGAAAAAGCCCTGCTCGCCCGGATGATGGCGGGCGACCGCGCCGCGCGGGATGACCTCATCACCCACAACCTGCGGCTGGTGGTCTACCTTGCCAAAAAGTACGAAAACACCGGCGTCCCTGCCGAGGACATGATCTCCATCGGCACCATCGGGCTGATCAAAGCGGTCAATACCTTCACGCCGGAACGGAACATCAAACTTGCCACCTACGCAAGCCGCTGCATCGGCAACGAGATTTTAATGTATCTGCGCAAAAGCTCCAACCGCCGCCAGGAGGCCAGCATCGACGAGCCTTTGAACGTAGACGGCGACGGCAACGAGCTGC
>ERZ1026890.663-NODE-663-length-17326-cov-185.785363_pt1 | contig 17326 bp, 11 predicted proteins | sample MGYA00380175_ERZ1026890 | MGnify/ENA primary metagenome ERZ1026890 (study PRJEB33269, sample SAMEA4719811) | human gut metagenome | biome: human-associated habitat; feature: organic feature; material: feces | place: Cameroon | collected 2013-10 ...
CGATTTGGCAGGAGTCATCGCAGCAATCGCTATAGCATATTTATTCTTCGGATAAGAGTCTCCCACAGATTTCACAGATTTACACAGATAATCTTTGAATGACGGCGCAAGCCCAATTTAACATTTAACACTTAACATTCAACATTAAGAAAGATAATGGCAAGTTTAAAATCACTCGCAAAGGATACCGCCATCTATGGTTTGAGCAGTATCATCGGCAGATTCCTCAACTATCTGCTTGTACCACTCTATACGGCAAAGATCAGCGCCGCAAGTGGTGGTTATGGTGTCATCACCAACATGTACGCCTATACGGCGTTACTCCTCGTTATCCTGACCTACGGAATGGAGACCACCTTCTTCCGTTTCGTCAACAAGGAAGGAGAAAACTCAGAAAAGGTTTATCACACGGTATTGAGCATGGTGGGATTCACTTCCCTACTCTTCATCGCCCTGGTATTCCTCTTCATCACGCCTTTGAGCGATGCGATGGGCTACGCCGACCATCCGGCTTATGTATGGACAATGTTCGTAACCGTGGCTATTGATGCCTTCCAGTGCATTCCGTTCGCTTACCTCAGATACAAGAAGCGCCCATTGAAGTTTGCTGCCTTCAAGTTGCTCTTCATCGGTCTGAACATTGCGCTCAACCTAGTTTACTACGTCATCATGGATGGTCACGATGTGGGTTATGCTTTCTACATCAACCTGGTTTGTACCGCCTCCATCACCTTCTGTTTCTACAAGGAACTGAAGGAAGGATTCATGGGCGAGAAATGCTCCTGGAGCGAATGTAAGGTGCTCGTCAGGAAGATGATGGGCTACAGCTGGCCTATCCTCGTGCTCGGTATTGCCGGTATTCTGAACCAGACAGCCGACAAGATTCTCTTCCCTTACATCTATGAGAAGGGCGATGCGCATGCGCAGCTCGGAATCTACGGAGCAGCCAGCAAGATTGCGATGATCATGGCGATGATTACCCAGGCTTTCCGCTATGCTTACGAGCCATTCGTATTCGGCAAGGCAAAGGATAAGGACAACCGACAGACTTACGCTTCGGCGATGAAATATTTCGTCATCTTCACCCTGCTCGCCTTCCTGGTGGTGGTAGGCTATCTGGATGTATTGCGCCACATCATCGGTCGCGACTACTGGGATGGTTTGAAGGTAGTGCCTATCGTAATGGCTGCCGAAATCATGATGGGAGTATATTTCAACCTCAGTTTCTGGTACAAGCTCATCGACAAGACCATCTGGGGTGCTTACTTCTCAGGCATCGGTTGTGCGGTATTGATTGCCATCAACGTTATCTTCGTACCAGTTTATGGTTACATTGCCTGTGCCTGGGCTGGTTTCGCTGGATATGGAACGGCGATGCTTCTCTCCTACTTCGTGGGTCAGAAGAAGTATCCTATCAACTATCCGGTGAAAGAGATTATGATTTATGTGGTTCTATCCCTCATCCTCTTCGCCGGAATGACCGAGGCTAACAGATACTTCTCCAGTGGAATTGCCTGCCTCATCAACACGGTGCTCATCCTCATCTTCGCCGCCTATCTCGTGAAGAAGGATTTCCCATTGAAGAGTCTGCCGGTGGTGGGAAAGTGCTTTAGGAAATAGAGCATCTTATGAAATTATAAGAGCTGAAACAAGAAGTTATAAGAACTGAAATGATGAGGAATCAACTCATAAACAGATTAAGTGTAAACGATATTTATTCTCTTTGCCTTCAGACGCAAGGCAAAGAGAATAATTGTTTAAAGGAAGAGCTTTACCAGCTCACCTTCGATGAAAACGACCGTGTATCGTTCAATGCACTTTGGGCTTTAAGCCATTTCGATGAAGCCAACAACCCGTGGCTCTTTCAGAAGCATGACGAACTGATAGATAGGGTTCTCGTAGAGAAGAATGAGACCAAGCGCCGCCTGATGCTCCAACTCCTTCTCCGTCAGCCATTCGAGGAAGAATCACTCCGTTCCGATTTCATCGATTTCTGCATCGCCAAGATTACCGCCTGTTCCCAGCCCTACGCCATCCGCTGCTACTGCATGAAGCTCGCCTACGAGCAGATGAAGTACTATCCCGAACTCCTCGAAGAGTTAAGAATGGCATTGGATATGCTGGAGCAGGAGGTTCTATCACCAGGAATGTTATCAGCAAAAAGGCAAATTATGAAGAAAATCAAGCGAAGCCTTGGAAAATTCGGGAAATAGTCGTAACTTTGCAAACGTAATATTCTAACAATATAATACATAAATGGATGGAGATACAACTGAACGATTATCACAAGAAAGTCAATGCCCAGATGAAAAAGAGCATGGCTTATTGGCGAGAGCATCCGCTTTCGCTGGAGGAGTGCTTAGCTCAATTCAAGCGCTTGCGGGAACAACGGCTTGCAAGGGAGTCCAAATTGCAAGGTTAAAAGACTGGGCAAAGGAGAATGATTGCTGGTTTGAAAATCCGGAATCATTAGGTGTGTTCTCTGACCGAGGTTCAGAGAACGAGGTTTATATGGCCTATGATGGAATACACGTTTATAAACTTAACGACTTCCGTTATTCTGACGACAACCTTACTCCATTCTTTGAACGAATTCCTGCCCATAACCAATACTTTCCAGATTGCGCCTACGATTTCATCGGTTTCTCACAGAATCGAGACGGAAAAGTTTGTGCTGTTCTTCGCCAACAACTTGTTGTAAATGCAAGGGAAGCTACTCCCGAAGAAATCAAGGCTGAGTTTGAGCGCATTGGTTTTCACGCAGAAGACAATGGAGAATATTTCACCAATGGCATTCACGACATCTTCGATGCCGTACCAAACAATGTTTTGGTTGGTGATGATTGCAACTTCTACTTCATCGACACCATCATCTTCAAATCAGATACAGATGGATTAGATACTTACAAGAAATACTCTCCGAACTATTCAAAAAAGAGTGAGGCTCATGCCTCACTCATTGTCTCTTCTACGTAAGTTATCAAAACTTTACACAACTAATTGCAGAGCAAGTTATTCGGGAAATAATGCAGATGTTGGAATTATCATATTAAAAGCTTCACCCTCTATATGAACAACAGCATTTCCCCGTATAATTTTAATAAATCTTGCCCGACGTCCAGCAGGTATCATTTTTGCCCTACCATCAAGTAACATCTGGGTAACGCCCATATCATTCTGATCCACAGAATATTGTGTTAAAAGCGCATTGCTTTCCTTATCATAAGTAGCTATTGTGTTCTGTTGTATGACATATTCTTTGTTGGGAATTAATTCTTCCATACAACCTATTGCATCAAGACTCGGTTTACTTGAAAACTTTATCAACAGTCCCAAGACAATACATAGTAAAACTATCACATAAAACTTTTTATTGTTACTTTTGCTTTTACCTTTTGTTGAGTTTTCGTTATCAACTATAGGCTTTATTAATTCTCCTTTTTCTCTATCATTTAACACAAAATCATCCGACGCAGGAGTCTTAACCAGATTTGCTTCCACCAATATAGCTAGTGCTGGAGATTGCACACCACCAACATAAGGCTTGAGAGTCGTTGTATTGATAATAGGTAAATCTATATAGGCATTATATAGTTTTGCCAATTTAATTTGAAAAGAGGTTCCGATTCCTCTTTTGCCGCATATCAAATTATCAATGATATGAATATCATAATATTTCTGACCAGTCACACTTGTCGCACTAGTAACCTTAGATAATGTGCAGACAAATTCGTTATAAGATAAATACATTATTACCAACTATTTTGCCAACTGTTTCCCAGAAGTATAGCGGTTAATAAATAGGAAAAGCGTGGGAACTATTGCTTATATGCCAGGACTGAGGTTGTGGAAGGACCTACTTGTTGACAATGAAACAATAGCCCACGCTATGAGATATATTATGCCCCAAAGAAAAGGGTACAATAATCCTTATGCGTGAGCTGAATTGCCATTATCCAAACAAGTATTGAAACTTCCACATTTCAGTCCTTGGATAATATCAAAACGCTCTATACTAAATCGAGCCTTCATCACAGCAAGTCTTTTCATGCCGCTCCAACCCGAATGCAAAGGTAGTGATTATTTCTGAAAATCGTATCATTTTAAATAAGTTTTTTCCAAGAAACATAATGTTAAGGCACACAAGTAAGCTATAAATGGGCAATTCTTTAATATTTTACCCTAAATCATTGGTAAATTCGGGAAATAGTCGTAACTTTGCAAAGTTAAATATCAAGCATTACATCTATGAATAAAGATAATATCAACGAGTTCGCATCCTTCGATGAATATCTTCGACAAGGAGAACCTTCGCAGAAGGAAAGCGCAGAGAACTGGAAGACGGCTATCGGATTGCAGGCTGTAGATGGGCTGCAACCATCGGCGTATCTCATAGATGTGGCTAAGCGAAATATCGAAGGAGAAATCACTCTAGATGAAACCAGAAAACTGATTGACTCTTACTATCAGAGCAAGACGGTCCGCACACCTAAGGATGAAGACGAGGAAGAGGCAGATAAGGTATCAGCCAACATCGCGAAGATTCTCGCCAGCAAGACCTTTGCCTTCAATACCAACGGATATGTTTCCCTGCATCGAAGAATATTCGAGGGAGTATTCAAGCACGCAGGAGAAATCCGCCAATACGATATTTCCAAGAAAGAATGGGTGCTCGAAGGAGATTCCGTAAACTACCTGAATTGGGAAGACTTGCGAAGAGCCTTGGATTGGGATATTGAGCAGGAAAAGAACTTCCAATACAAAGGACTTTCGGATGATGAAAAGATTGAGCATATTGCCAAATTTGTATCTGGTATCTGGCAAATCCACGCTTTCAGAGAGGGCAACACCCGAACCACGGCGATTTTCACCATCCAGTATCTTCGCTCTTTAGGCTATAAGGTGAATAATGAGATGTTTGCCAAGCACTCTTGGTATTTCCGCAATGCCCTGGTTCGTGCCAACTATCGAAACATTCAGAAAGGCATAGATTATTCTCCTATCTACCTGGTTCGTTTCTTCAGAAACTTACTTCTAAAAGATGGTTGGGTTCTCAAGAACAGGTATTTGCATATCCGGCCGACTGATGAATGGAAAGAGCAGCCGAACTTAAATTTTCAAACAGGAAGTGGACAGAAAAACAACTTCATAAATAAAGAAGGAGAAGAAAATGTCCCAAGTTCGTCCCAAGTTTGTCCCAAGTTCGTCCCAAGTTCGTCCCAAGTAGAAGAACTCATTATACGTATAAATAAAGATTATCTATCCATCGGTGATATAATGAACCTGTTTGGATTAAAGAACAGGACAAGATTTAGAAAGGAGTACATTACCCCTGCCCTAGCCGAAGGAGCCTTGGAGATGAAATACCCAAACACCCCAAGACATCCACGCCAGCAATATCGGATGACAGAGCTGGCAAAGACTTGGAAAGAATGGAACGAGAAAAAGAATAAATAACATCATAATAAAAATAGAAAACAAAAACAAGTAATGAAGAAAAAAGCAACGGTCCTTATCGCCTCTATCATGGCGTTCTGCGGAATCAATACCGCGCACGCTGACGAGGGAATGTGGACGATTTACAACTTGCCTAACGCTGTATATGAGATGATGCAGCGCGAAGGCTTCAGTATGACTTACGACCAGCTCTACAACGGCGAGAACGCCTTGAAGAATGCTGTGGTTAACTTCTCTGGCTATTGCTCAGGCGTAGTCGTTTCTCCAGACGGATTGGTATTTACCAACCACCATTGCGGTTTCGAGGCTATCAGAAGCCACTCTACCGTGGAACACGACTACATGCTCAACGGTTTCTTTGCTAAATCTTACGCAGAGGAATTGCCTAACGAGAATATGTTCGTCAGCTTTATGGTTGAACAGAAGGATGTAACCGATAAGGTGATGAGCCTCGGATACGAGAAACTCGACAACAAGAAGCGCGATGAACTCATCGATTCTCTGGAGAACGAGATGACTAAAGAGGCTAAGAAGAACGATTCTACCCTTCATATCACCGTTCAGCCTTTCTACGAGGGCAACAAGTGGTACGCTACTACTTACCGCGACTTCACCGACCTGCGTCTGGTTTTCACCGTACCAAAGTCTATGGGTAAGTTTGGTGGCGATACAGACAACTGGATGTGGCCTCGCCAGACCTGCGACTTCTCTGTATTCCGCATCTATGCCGACCCTAAGACCAACGGTCCTGCTGCCTACAGTAAGGACAATGTGCCTTATCATCCAAAGCGTTGGGCACAGGTTTCTCTCCAGGGTTACAAGGATGGCGACTATGCGATGACCATGGGTTACCCAGGCAGCACAGAGCGCTATCTCTCAAGCTACGGAATCCAGACCATGCGCGATGCTGAGAATGCGCCTCGTGCCCAGGTTCGTGGCGTAAAGCAGGAGGTAATGCAGAAGCACATGCGTGCCGACGAGGCTGTCCGCATCAAGTACGACAGCAAGTACGCCAGCTCTTCCAACTACTGGAAGAATGCCATCGGTATGAACAAGTGTATCGACTCTATCGGCATCGTGAATCTGAAGCGTGAGTACGAAACCCGTCTCCGTGCTTGGCAGGATACAGCCAAGGCTGCCAACGACCTTGCCCATAAGGTAGATTTCGACAAGCTCGCCAAGCTCTACAAGGAGAGCGCAGACGTGAAGTATGCCTGGACCAACTTCTCTGAATCTTTCACAAGAAGAAGCAACATCGAGTTCTCTACCCGTGCCATCAAGCTCCAGACCAATATGGAGGTGAAGGGTCCTGAGAAGAACAAGAAGAAGCAGTATCATGAGTTTGAAGATAACTCTGCAGAATGGGATATGGCACTCGATAAGGAGGTGCTCGCTACCCTCTTGAAGAACTACAAGGAGCACGTAGACAGCAAATGGTTGCCTAAGTTCTACAAGACCATCGACGCTGAGTTTGGCGGCGACTACGCCAAGTATGTGGATTATCTCTGGGAGAAGTCGCTCATCATGAAGAAGGGTGCCAAGCTCTACTTCAACAAGAAGGGATATGAGAAGGATCCAGGCGTAAGCTTCGGTATGGATCTGAACGATGTATTTGCAGATTTCGCTGCTCAGATGGGCAGCATCAACGACAGCATCGCCGAGCAGGAGAAGTATCTCTGTGCTGCCAAGCTCCGTATGGAGGAAGACATGCCTCACTACAGCGACGCCAACTTCACCATGCGATTGAGCTACGGTCAGGTAGGCGGTTTCGACCTCGGTGGCAAGCCATCAGGCTATTATACCACAGCCGAGAGCCTCGTTGAGAAGATGAAGCAGGGCGATAAGGTAATCGATTACTACGCTGAGCCTATCATGCACGAGCTCCTCTCTGAGAAGGATTTCGGCAAGTATCAGGATAAGACGACTGGCAAGATGCAGCTCTGCTTCCTCACCAACAACGATATTACCGGTGGTAACTCTGGTAGCCCTATGTTCAATGGTAAGGGTGAGTTGATTGGTCTTGCCTTCGATGGCAACTGGGACAGCCTCAGCTCTGACATCAACTTCGACAAGCGCCTGGCTCGCTGCATTGGTGTGGACATCCGCTATGTGCTCTACCTGATGGATAAGTGGGGACACGCAGACCGCCTCTTGAAGGAGATTAATGCAAAGTAAATCCTATCTCTAAATCAACAGAGATGATAGAATGGTTTATCCTGGGATAAAGATTAGTCCCAGGATGATATGAAAAGAGCGGAAAATCAGCTGTTAACTGTTAACCCTGTTAACTCCTGGCTTTCCGCTCTTGTTTTATTTTGTCTTTCTATTCTTGTTATCTTGCTGATTTTCAACTTGTTTCATCTTACAGATTCGCAACTTACAGAATTTCAACTAATACTGTGAGATATTATTCAGCTCCTTCAATGAAATCTGACGAGGCTTTTCGGCGAGTTTTTTCTTCAGTTCATCCACCGTTACTTCTGCAGATGGATTGAAATCGGCAGAGCGCATGTAATCAATTACACTCTGATAGAAAGCCTTGCCTTCCGGATATTTGGCAGCCTTCTCCAAATCGCTCATGCAGACGAGGAGCTTTCCGGCTCCCACCTTCCATTCCATCACCAAACCCAACTTATGATTTCGCTCGATATTATCTATCACCTGAACTATCGGGCGATAATCCTTGGCGAAGTTGTCAAGCACCAGCGGATGCGATTCCTTGATAACCGGGAACCATTGCCAGTTGGTGTGCATTTCCGTAGGGAATCCCTTGAATATCGGATGTTCCGGATTCGTCAGAATGCCCAGAGTTCCTGGAGAAACCTTCTTCTTGTTGTTCTCGCAGATGGTCTTGAACATGCGATAGTTCCAGTAATCGGTCTGGAAGAGTCCGCCCACCGTATAAGGAGTAGCGTTATCTGACTGCAAAACCTTATTATCTGACTGCAAAGCCTTATCATCGGCAGCCACGAAATGGCTGGAAGCCGTAGGCATCCAAAGCACCTTTCCGCCCTTTTCCAAGACTTTCACCACTTCCTGATTCAAATCTCTGGCAATGATGACGCCCTTCTTTTCCATCGCCTTCTTCGGATAAACCCAAAGTTCGTAGGAGTTTCTCGCCTCTGTTCCTTCAATGTTTAATGTAAGAAGCAGCTTGGTAGGTTTCTGCACGTGGAAAACACCATTCAGTTCACCCACATCCACCAAACCTTCATCGTATGAAAAGATGTTCAATACTCCCTCATCCTCAGCCATCAAGTCGCCCACATTCTTTCTCACTTCACCATCCTTGGTGCTGAAAGTTCCATCATCCATACAGAACAATCCGTTCTCGGCAGCCAGATGCCATTTCAGTTTCTTGCCCTTCAGCGAAGAACCGCCATAATTGGCTACCTTTACCTTTGCCTGAATCTTCTCGCCATCCTCGAAGCAGAACTTCTTCATTTCCAGCAGAGGAACCACAGGCGAACACCACTGGCGCCATTCCTCGGGTGTAGTGATTCCCTTACTCTCCATAAACGCATCCAGGATGCCTACGAAAGCACTTCCCTGACCGGGATAATCCTGAATATCGAGCAATTGGAAGCCCGCCATATTCCGGGTTCTCAAATCCATCTCTATATCGGCTTTATAGAGTTTCACGCTCCATAAGCCCGAAGCCTTGTGGAAATCATCTGCCTGCGAGAGCATTCCGGCTGCAGCCAGCCTGCGGCGGAACACTTCAAAGTTATAAGGATGAAGCACTCCGGTGTATTTCTTCATCTCCCGATAATCAGGATAGGTCTGAAACTGGCCTGTTTCGTGAGAGATGATTGGGATTCCTGCCTTATCGCAAGCCTCATCAAAATTCATCGTAGAATTAGGATGGAAATGATTGATCATTCCTCCATCGTAGGCATCGGCAAACGAGAAGGAACCACGGGTATGGGTATTGTATTTGCCCCATCCCTCGCCTCCGATGCGGCAAGTGGTGAAGTAATCCATTCCTTCTTTTATTCCCTGATAACCGAGATAGTAATTGCTTCCGAAGGTATAGTATTTATCGGGCGCAATCTTGCGGAAATCATCCACAAACTCCTTCATTTTGTCGATGTCGCCCCAGAGTTCATTACCCAGTGCCATCATTCTGAAAGATGGATGATGACCGTATTCTCTGAGGATATTTTCGCCTTCCTGATGCAGGAACGCCATCAGCCTTTCATCCTTCTTGTCGAAAGAACCCCAGAAAGGAAGTTCCGGCTGGAGATAGATTCCCAGGCTGTCCGCTGCCACGAAAGCCGCCTCCGGTGGGCACCAGGAATGAAAGCGCACATGGTTGATTCCATACTTCTTGCAGGTTCCGAGATACTTCATCCAGCCTTCCACGCTCATCTCCACATGTCCCGTCAGCGGCCATACAGCCGCATCGTGCTTGCCACGGAGGAATATCCTATGACCATTGGCGTAGAAGTGGGCGCCCTCAATATGGAAATCCTTGGCGAAATCAGGCAATACATTTGAATTGGCTTTCCCTTCGGACGCCGAACGTTGTTTCTTCACTCTTCGTTCTTCACTCTTCACTTCCAGGCGTATTTCACCGATAATTCCATTCCAGTTGGTCTGCGTATCTTCCGTGTAAGCATGGCTGGAGCCGTAAACCTGATCAGGAACACCTCTCCCATTATCCACCACGATTTCCAGGAGATGCTTGCCCGGCTTCACCTTCTTTGGCAGAAGATAGCGCTGGGGAGTAGAGATGAAGTTGCAGGAATCCACCAGTTCTCCATCCACATACACCCATGTCGGTCGGGTACGCTCCAGGAAGAGTTCTACCGGCTTCTTCTTCCAGTCCTTCGGGATATTGATGGTTCTGGAATATCTTGCAGCTCCTTTATAGGCATAGAGTCTCGTAAGATGCGTTGTTTCCATCGTATCTTTCGGAGCGAATCCCAGATGGTTCGTATCGATGGTACCGGGAAGGATGGCACGCTTCGCAGCATCCGTAACCACACGTTTGCCCTTAGCAAAAGCGCTCTTGCTCTCGCCCAACTCCACCTGCCATTCTCCTGCCAGGGAGATACTCTGTGCTTGCATACTCAGGCTCATCAAGCCCAAGGAAACGATTAAAACTATTCTTCTCATTTTTTAGGTATTGTTAATCCGCCTGCAAATATAATCATTTTATTTGAGATTTCTTTCTATTTTACGAAGGAAAAGTTCCGTTCAACGTCTCTGAATGTCGGTTCAACGTCGTTGAATGTCGGTTCAACGTCGCTGAATGTACGTTCAACGTCGCTGAACGAAACTTTCTATTAGGAGTAGAGATTTATTTGATAGAAGAAAATACTGATTATCATAGGGAGTAGAGACATCTACATATAAGAAGAGCACCCTTTCCTGAATAACAAGAAAGAGTGCTCCTTACTATCTAAACATACTCAACATATAAATATGCTTTATTTCTTCTTAGGTCTGCGGCGAGCCCAACCTTCTTCCTCGAAGTTTGGCTCCTCGCCCTTAAACTTCACGTTGTCGTTGTTCTGGAAGAACTGGCGCCAATCGCCTGTATCCTCCTGAGAGCGAGACTTTCTGCCGCCACGAGATTCACCACGGCTTCCACGTCCTCCCTTTCCACGAGCATCACGAGAGTCTCTTGCATCATCAGAAGAACCTCTGCGGCCACGACCTTCCGAGCTGCGTCCGCCTCTTTCTGAACCACGGGCACCTCTGCCCTCAGAACTGCGTCCGCCACGGGCTGCTCTGCCATGACCTTCCTCATCAGCATCGTTACATCTCACGGTTCTGCCCTTGTACTCAGTACCGTTCAATGCCTTCATCACGCGCTTCGCATCCTCCTCAGGCACCTCGATGTAGGCAAACTTACTCAGCAGGTCGATGTGACCCACCTCCTGGCGACCCTTCACGTGCTTGTTCAGATACTGCATGATTTCGCCCGGATAGAAACCATCAGCCTTACCCAGGTTGATGAACAGGCGCTTGAAACCAGCCTCTGTCTCATGCTTTCTGCGACCATTGGAAACCTTGCCACGGCCTTCGCCACGGCTTCCACGACCTTCGCCGCCACGGGAGCCCTTGCCTGTTTCTGGCTTGATAATCTCAGGAGCATTCTTATAGTAATCGAGGAACTTACCGAAGGTGATGGTCACCATCTTCTTGATGATGTCCTCCTTGTCGATGTACTCAAACTGGCGGTTGATTTCTGCCATGTATGGTTCAATCTGATCCTCATCCACATCGGTCTTCATGATGTCGTCCATGGTCTTGAAGAGCTGCTTCTTGCAGATTTCCTCTGGGGTAGGCAATACGCCGTCCACGAACTCCTTGCCAATCTGCTTCTCTATCTGGCGAACCTTGAACTTCTCTCTGGTATGGATGATAGAGATGGATGTTCCCTTCTTTCCGGCACGACCGGTACGGCCGCTTCGGTGGGTGTAACTTGCCACATCGTCAGGCAAACCGTAGTTGATAACGTGAGTCAGATCATCTACGTCCAAACCACGGGCAGCCACATCGGTAGCCACCAGGAACTGAACGGTATGGTTGCGGAACTTCTGCATGGTGAGGTCACGCTGCTGCTGACTCAAGTCGCCGTGCAGTGCCTCTGCATTATAACCATCCTTAATCAGCTTATCTGCAATATCCTGAGTCTCCAGCTTGGTGCGGCAGAAGATAATCGCAAAGATGCGTGGATAGAAATCCACCACGCGCTTCAGGGCGAGATACTTATCCTTGGCATTTACCAGATAGTAGATGTGGTTTACATGCTCAGCACCCTCGTTGCGCGAACCCACTACGATTTCCTTGTGGTCGTGCAGGTAGTTGAGGGCAATCTTCTCGATGTCCTTGCTCATGGTAGCCGAGAAGAGCAGAGTGTTTCTATCCTCAGGCACGTTCTCGAAGATGGCATTGATGCTCTCAGAGAAGCCCATGTTCAGCATCTCGTCAGCCTCATCAAGCACCACGTTGTTCACGTTCTCCAACTGAGCCACGCCACGATTAATCAAATCGAGCAGACGGCCAGGGGTAGCCACGATAATCTGCACACCATGCTTCAGGGTGCGAATCTGGCTTCCGATGTCGGTACCGCCATAAACTGCGGCAATATGCAAACCGTCGATGTACTTGGCAAAACTGTTCAAATCGTCTGCTATCTGGAGGCAGAGCTCACGTGTAGGACTGAGGATGATAGCCTGTGTCTGCTTGCTGCTGGCATCAGTTTTCTGGATAACCGGAATACCGTAAGATGCTGTCTTACCCGTACCGGTCTGCGCCAACGCAATCACGTCGTTCTTATTACCAAGCAAATATGGGATTACTTCTTCCTGAACTGGCATTGGATTTTCAAATCCAAGCTCTTCGATGGCACGGCGAATCTCCTCGCTCACGCCCAATTCTTCAAATGTCTTCAAATCTTTTTAACCTTAATTCATTATAATCAAAATGGAAGGCCGAATTCACCCTCCCAGCCATGAATTAGGGTGCAAAATCCTTCCGAAACGCTTGCGGCAATCCTACGCTTTTATTAAGATTGCCTAAATTCGGGTGCAAAGATACGAAAAAAATGCGAGTTTCTTGCATTTTTTGCGCAGAAATCATTATCTTTGCATTATCTTTACAGATAAATCGGGCGACATTCTATGCCGAACGACTAACAATTGATAATAACAAACAACGAGAATAACGACCCTCGCACCTATACGATGCATCCGTTATAACCTCGAAACAACAAAGAATCAAACGATATGAAAAAGGTAATTTTCACCCAAGAGTGGATGGCAATGCATCCATACGAGAAGCCAAACGACGTTGACCAGTACTACACAGAACTTGCCAACGAAATATATCACGCCCTTGACGAGGCATGCTTCACCCACCAGTTTCCAAACGTGGAGGAAGCCAAGCAGCTTGCACTCAGCATCGCCGGCTACTTCGAGGACATCATCTCAGGCACCTGCATCTGGAAGACTTTTACTGCCGAATGCAAGAAACGCTACGGCTCCTACATCCCTTTCTATGAGAACGAGGACGATTTCATCCAGAATACCCTGAACGAAAATATGCCTCCATACGACCCGGACGAAATCAACTTCGCCGACATCAAGTTCCTCTGCTGGCACCATTATCAGCAGAGCAGTCATGTGCAGGGAGCCGTGCCTTTCCTCTTCAGCACCATAGAGCTGGCAGCAAAGCTTGCCTACAATGTGCTCGACAAGGAGTATGAAACGGCACCAGAGAACGACCGCCTCTATGAGTTCCTCTGCGAACTGCCTACCGATGAGGATAAGTTCTATGAATATCGCGATGCACTGGCCTGGTTCCACTATGGCTGCTACTTCAACGTGGGCAACCGCTTCCGCCTTCAGATGGAACTGGAGCGCCTCGCCCACTCTCCACAGGGCTTCAACGACATCATCGCCTACTCTATCCAGATAGAACAGACGATGAACAGCCGCAACAACCTGCTCGCCCTCTCCTCTGCCGAATGGCTTGCCAAGGTGAGCGAACATCATCCTGCCCACAAGCTCTGGACAGACATCGACTACAAGAGTACCCGTGCCTTCAAGATGATCAAGGAGGATGATAACTTCTTCTATCTGAAAGATGTATATGATGCTTCGGATGAAGAGACTTCGAAGGATAATGCAGATGAGGAGAATCTGCTCAGAGTGCGCAAGGATTCTACCAACATCGAGGATGCGAGCGCATTCCTCAGCGGCGAACAGCTGATTGTTACCAACCTCTTCTACTTCGGTGGTGACTGGTGGCAGACGGGTGCCTTACTGAACCCTCCTTACGAGGAGAACAAGGAGCAGATTGAGGCTGAGAAAGACCGCCTGAACCGCAAGCAGCCTATTCACGATTACAACCTGCTCAAGGCGAAGGATTTCGGGGATAAGTTCATCTTCCTGGAGGATGTCAAGACCCTGAAGGAGTTCTTGCAGGAGGTAGGCATCGAATTACCTGCCAACATCAAGTTCCCTCCAAAATACGAGAAGGGAATCATCGTTTGCGGAAGTCCATATACGGGCATCAACATCTGTTTCGGTATGGCTCACTGCATTGCAGCTCCAGAGAATCCATATTACAACGCTGAGCGTGCAGAAGTTGATGCTTTCAACATCATCAGCGGCAACGGTCGCCCATTCCCTTACGAGATTGTGTGCAAGCTGATAGACAACAACATGTTGCCTGATGCCAACCTCTTTACCAGCCGATACGTAAAGGAGGCAGGCTTGAAGATTACCCAGGCAAACCTCCAGTTCCTTGCCGATTACTATCTGATGGGCAGAAAGGACAAGGATCTGTCGCCAGCAGAATTGTGGTAAAATCATTCAGAATATTCAAAAGTTTAGAGGAAAAAGAGCGGAAAAACAACTGTTAACTGTTAACTCTGTTAACCCCCGGTTGTTCTTCCGCTCTTTTTTATTTTTAGTAATTTCTCAGTTAGTTATTCTAAAATCACTAATTTAAAATTTGCTTGCACTGATTAACCAAGCCGCACTTCATAATGTAACAGCCGTTAAATTAATGTGCGTTAAATAAACAGTGCAAAAATACAATATTTGTCGTCAAAATCCCCAAATCTCGAAAAAAAACATACTTTTGGGGGATTTAAAGACAAAAAGTTAAGATATAAGACAGATTGGAAACAAATAAGGGCACGATTGCTCGTGCCCATAAGAACTCTTTACCTACTAGTTCGCTAGCCGAAACTATTGAACAACAACTTTCTTCACACTACCATCGCTATACTTAACGATGTTCAATCCCTTGGCTGGAGCAGACAATCGCTGACCATTTACAGAATAGCGAGAGAGTTCCTTGGCATCATTTGAGGTTGTAACCTTATCAATGCCAGTTGCATCGAACTCTACTATCTTTCCAAAATCGCCCCAAACATTAGCAAGCCAATAGTCTTGTTCTGTTCCTTGTGGAACATATAGAGTACATTTTCCTAAATTTGTTTCACTAAAAGTCTTGTAAGCAGAAATCGGAGTTGGCCAGCTAACATATACAGACAGTAAGTTCGAGCATCTTTGGAAAGCATACATACCTAAAGTAGTTACACTAGATGGCACCACTATACTTGTAATTTCTTCATCATTCAGATAATATTTAATACCACAACCAACCTCTATACAAGGATGATCTTTTGTCAAATATGTCTCAAAATCACCATTAATATAAAAGCTAACATCTTTTAAACCAGTACAGCCCTTAAAAGCGTAAGAGTCTATCTCGGTAATACTAGAAGGGAGGGATAAACTAGTTAAACCAGTACAGCCACTAAAGGCGGCAGAGCCTATTTCGGTAACACCAGAAGGGAGGGATAAACTAGTTAAACCAGTACAGCCATAAAAGGTTAAAGAGCCTATCTCGGTAATACCAGAAGGGAGGGATAAACTAGTTAAATCAGTACAGCCCTTAAAGGCGGAAGAGCCTATCTCGGTAACACCAGAAGGGATGGTCAAACTTGTCAAATCTCTACAGTCCTCAAAGGCGGAAGAGCCTATTTCGGTAACACCAGAAGGGAGTTTTAAACTCTTCAAATTTCTGCATTCATAAAATGTATAACTACCGATGGTATCATCTGTTGTATAATATTTATCATAAGAGCCACTTGGGGAATAATAAAAAGAACCTCCTTTTATTATTTTCGCTTCAGACAAATCTAATACAGATAGATTTCCTTCAACAGGTCCACCGTAAAAATTTACTCCTGCCATCTCACGAACAAATTGCAAATCACTTCCATTTATCTCACCAACAATCTTAAGATTAGTAATCTGAATTTTTTTGTTATAACCAATTTTACTAGATAAAGTACCAGCCTCATCCAACTTAATTGTTATTTGTTTGGTAATCAAGCCACCATCTGCAGCCTGAATTGCTAAACAACCAAGCAACATAAATACCGCTGTTAAAAACAGCCCTTTAAAAGTAATTGTTCTCATATTCTTCTATTTATTTGTTAATACATTAATTGTTCTACAGATATATTCTTATAACCTATTTGCTGCAATAAAGTTTTTATTGTCTTTTCTGTTGTTTCAAAATTTAATTGTTTGCCTATCAGAATTCCTTCCAAAGACAACTTTGGGAAAACTATGTCTAAATAAGGAACTTGCTTGCCATTATTATCACGATACTTTACACATTTTTTATCCTGTGGATAAGAAAAATACACTCCGTTCTCTGAACATGAAACTTGCATATTGCGCTCACGTATTCTTACATAGCGCACCTCTTCCTCTTTGCTCCATTCTTCACATTTCACAAAAGGACAACAGGCAATCTCATCAACAAACTCTTCACTAATATTAGCCGTCCCATAGCCCTCCTTACGATATTCTAATGTAACCTCTGCCAGTTTTGCCATCTTATTTTGCTCTGTCGCATATCTAACAGATGCCAAATAGTCACCTTCTTTCGCAAATTGTTCATCAGTTGGTAGCATTATTTTTCTATTCATGACCAGGCACACCCCATTTCCATTTTTACCATATTTTTCCCATAAGTATTTAGTATCAGATGCTTCAGAGAAAGAAACAACATAAGGGAATAGCTCATACAAAGAATCTACTTGCCCTTTAAGAGTTATATTATTTTTGGTTATTTTCTCTTTCAACGGCTCATACAACCACTTATATTCTAGAGAATCATTCATACAATCATAACGGCTTGCCCAAAAATGCAATCCGTCATTTTTTATGATGCTCTTTAAGACATCGTAACTTGTAAAGTGCAATATTTGATTTGTAAATTTGGACTGTACCATAATCTAACTTTTTATAATGTGAAACAACTGGTTTATACACAATAAAAAGAAAGCGTGAACTTGCCCGTTGCTCGCTTCATGAACAGAGGC
>ERZ1026890.677-NODE-677-length-16904-cov-7.121135_pt1 | contig 16904 bp, 7 predicted proteins | sample MGYA00380175_ERZ1026890 | MGnify/ENA primary metagenome ERZ1026890 (study PRJEB33269, sample SAMEA4719811) | human gut metagenome | biome: human-associated habitat; feature: organic feature; material: feces | place: Cameroon | collected 2013-10 ...
GTCTGCTGGACATTGTGCAGCAGGTGCAGACCGGCTCGGAGAATATCTCCAGCGCCGCCGCGCAGATTGTCGCCGGGAACCAGGATCTGGCTGCGCGCACGGAAGAGCAGGCTAGCTCTGTGGAGCAGACCGCCGCCTCGATGGAACAGATCACCGCGACGGTGAAAAACACCGCTTCGCATACCGGAGAAGCGACCAACCTGTCGGCGGATGCCGCGAAGGTGGTCAAAAACAACGGTGAGATGATGAAGCAGGTGACCAGCAAAATGCGCCTGATTAACGAGACCTCGAACCGGATGTCCGACATTATCGACCTGATCGATGCCATTGCCTTCCAGACCAATATTCTGGCGCTGAACGCGGCGGTGGAAGCGGCCCGGGCGGGCGAGCACGGTCGTGGCTTTGCGGTGGTGGCTGGTGAAGTGCGCCAGCTCGCGCAGAAGAGTGCTTCGTCAGCCAGTGAGATCCGTGAGCTGATTGAAAGCTCCACCAGCCAGACGCAGGACGGGATGAACCTGGTCGAGAAGGCGAGCGAGCTTATCAATGGCATGGTGGGCAACGTGGAAGAGATGGATGTGATCCTGCGTGAGATCCGCCAGGCCAGCCACGAGCAGACAGAGGGGATCTCGCAGATTAACAGCGCGATTGGCCTGATTGATGCCACCACCCAGCAAAACTCCGCGCTGGTGGAGGAGTCTGTTGCTGCGGCGGCCTCCCTCAACGAGCAGGCGATGCACCTGAAAGAGCTGGTACGCGTCTTCCGCGTGAGCGCGCACGCACCGGCTTAATCCAGCTGGGAGATCTCCAGCGCCGCGCGGTCGATCACGCCAACGATCTGCTTAAGCTGCGCGTCGCTGAGCGCTCCCTGATTCACCTTCAGATCTAACACCGCTTTGAAGTTATCCAGTGCCCGCTTCATCTGCGGGTTTTTGCGTAGCTGGAAACCGACCGCGCGGGCTTTGATACGCGCCTGAATCTGCTCAAGCTGTTCCTGGTTTTCCTCCAGCCACTGCTGTCCTGCCGCATTGATGGCAATGCGCTTACGCCCATTCTCTTCTTCCGTAATGGTGATAAACGCCTGATCCTGAAGATAATCCAGCGTCGGGTAAATCACGCCAGGACTCGGGGTGTAGTTCCCCTGGGTCAGGTTCTCAATCTCTTTGATCAGCTCGTAACCGTGGCTCGCGTTGCGGGTCAGAATATCCAGAATCACCAGCCGCAGATCGCCGTGACCAAAAAAGCGCGGTCGTCGTCCGCCGCCATCATGTTCGTGTCGCATAGTGTGCCTCGTAAATTGATATATCTAAACTATATCTAAGATATATTCAGATGCAATCTAAAAGATCTTGCATTCTTGCTGATTAGCAATCATTATCATTTAAAATCAATTTAGATATATCGTATTCACCTGAGAAGGGTCTTAACATGGCAACCACCCGCTATCCACAACGCGTGCGTAACGAACTGCGTTTTCGTGAACTGACCGTGCTCCGTGTTGAGCGCGTAAGCGCTGGTTTTCAGCGCATAGTTTTAGGCGGCGAAGCGCTGGAGGGCTTTAGCTCCCGCGGTTTCGACGATCACACCAAAGTGTTTTTCCCGGCCCCGGGAACGACGTTTGTTCCACCGGTGGTCACCGACGAGGGCATTGACTGGGGCGACGGCGTGCGCCCGCAAAGCCGGGATTACACGCCGCTGTACGACGCCGCGAAGCACGAGCTGGCGCTTGATTTCTTCGTGCATGACGGTGGCGTTGCCAGCCAGTGGGCGCTAGAGGCGAAAGTGGGCGACAGGCTGACGATTGGTGGCCCGCGCGGTTCGCTGGTGGTGCCGGAGGATTACGCCTGGCAGCTGTATGTGTGCGATGAGTCCGGGATGCCGGCGTTGCGTCGCCGCCTGGAAGGCATCGCCAGCTTGCCGAAACGCCCGGAAATTCACGCGGTGGTCACCGTCGGGGATGAATCATACAAGGATTATCTGGCGCACCTGAGCGCGTTCAACATCACCTGGGTGATCGGCCACAGCGAGCAGGCGGTGGTTGAGCAGCTGCCGTCGCTGAACGTTCCGGCGGAAGATTACTTTATCTGGCTGACCGGGGAAGGGAAGGTGGTTAAAAACCTGAGCCGACTGTTTGAGACTGAGGCTATCGATCAGCAGCTGGTGCGTGCCAGCGCGTACTGGCACGCGAAATAATTACGCTGCTGAATCGAGCTGCGCTTCGCTCACCTGATGTTCGAGCGAGGCGCGGACCTCGTTCAGCGCCTTTTCCTGCTGCGCGAAGTACGCTTCCATATTGCTGAGCGACGACACCAGCAGCCAGGATTCTTCTTTCTCCAGTTCTGCCAGCTCGTTCACTAAGGTGTCGATCTGCTCGCGAACCTGAGCCATTTTTTTGCGGATGCGCTCCAGATCGTTCAGCCTGTCGCTGGCCATCAGCGGCTCGAAGCCCTGCTGCAGGCGCGCCACCAGAGAACGAATGGCTTTGACGTCTCCACGCTGTTTAGCCTGGTTGAGCTGCACCATCATCGCGTTGGCTTCTTCTTTCAAATCGTCCGCCACCAGATCCGGGTGACACAGCTTGCTCGCCTGCCGCCAGAGCCGTTTCAGCTCGTCCCGATCCTCCTGTGAAAGATCTTTCCCTTTACGCAGACGCACTTCGGCATCCTGATGCTGCTCGCGGTATTTCTCGTACTCTTCGTTGGCCTCGTCACGCGCCTGACGCGCAGGCTCTTCCTCACGCGTTAAGCCGCTCTCCAGCTCCAGCGCCTCGGCAAGCAGGTTGGCAATCAGGTTACTTTGCTGCTGCAGATGCTTACGCGCCTCGGCTGCCTGTACGGAATCGGCAGGAAGTTCGCGCCAGCGCTGGGTGAGTGTTGCCAGCACCTCCACGGCCTGGGCCATGTAGCGCTGACAGCGGCGATAGTCTTCCTCGCGACGACGGGCCTCAGCCTGCTGGCGGCGCAGGTTCAGCTCGGCCAGCGTTTTACGCAGGGCGAGGATCTGCTGCATCAGCGGACCCAGGCGGGAGAAATAGAGATCGTTGAACTCATCAAGCTGCTGTACGCGCGCGTTACGGCGGTCAATCAGATCGCGCAGTCGCTCTTCCAGCGCTTTCAGTTCCAGTTTGCTCGCGGCGACCTGCGGATCGCGCCATGGCGTCACGGCACGCTGGCTCTGTAGCCACGCGACGATCGCGGCGATGGCCGCGGTGTAGTTTTTCTGCTCAAGCGCCACGACGATTGCCTGTAGCTCATCGTCAAACGCTTCATTTTTCAGCCGGGTTAGCTGGCTCTGAATGATGTCGTCATCTTCCAGTTCAATGGCATTTTTAATGATTTCTAGCCGTTTGATCGGTGTGCTCATGATGCCTTTCGCTTTGGCGCTTAAGTATTTGAGTTAAGGTTAGTTGTTGGAAACGCTACAGGAAATAATACACACGGATGATGATCGGCGCGATGGGGGATTTCTTTAGATTTACGCAGTGTCACCCGCTAAATTCTGAAAATGCAGCAAAATAGACCTTAAATTAAATGTGTGTATTTACACTGTTTACTTTTTGACATAAGTTGCGCGTTTTTTGACAGGCAAGTCTGAAAACGGACTTTTAGCAAGGAGTGGCAGTGATGTCAGGGAAAACGTCGATACTACAGGTGCTGGCTGGCATGGCCTTGCTGGCAGGTGCTGCGCAGGCGGCCCCCCTGTCTCCGGCCGACCGTAATACTATTCAGCAGCAACAGCAGCAGCTGCTGGATGAAAACCAGCGCCAGCGTGAAGAGCTGGAGCGCAGCGTGGTATTACCGCGTCCTGTTCAGCCCGACAGTGCCGCGACTCCGCAAGGTCCCTGTTTTGTTATCTCGCGCATTGAGCTGACGGGTACCACCCTTCTTTCTCCGTTAGCCAAAGATCGCCTGGTTGCGCCGTGGGTGAACCAGTGTCTTGATATGGCGCGTCTCAACGCCCTGACCAACGCCGTCTCTGACTGGTATATCAGCCGGGGGTATATCACCAGCCGCGCATTTTTAACCGAGCAGGATCTCTCTGGTGGCGTACTGCATCTCGCGGTACTGGAAGGCAAACTCCAGCAAATCCGGCTTGAAGGGGTTCCCGCCCGCACGCTGAGCATGACCTTCCCCGGCCTCGAAGGGAAAATTCTTAACCTGCGCGATATCGAACAGGGCATGGAGCAGCTTAATCGCGTGCGCCAGACGCCGGTTGAAATAGAAATTTTGCCCGGCGACAGACAGGGCTATTCAATCGTCAATCTGACGGCTTCGCCTGAATTCCCGCTCAGCGGTTCAGTGAGTTTCGATAACAGCGGGCAAAAGAGTACCGGTACCGGACAACTCAATGGCGCGCTGTACGGCAATAACCTGCTGGGGCTGGCGGATAAGTGGTTTATCAGCGGCGGGCGCAGCAGCGATTTTTCGAACAGCCATGATGCTCAGAATTTTGCCGCCGGGGTCAGCGTGCCTTACGGCTACGGCTTGCTGGACTACAGCTACAGCTGGAGCAACTACCTCAGCACCATCGATAATAACGGCTGGCTCTGGCGTTCGACGGGCGACACCGAAACCCACCGTCTGAATGGCTCATGGGTCCTGTTCCGCAATGGCGATATCAAAACCGGCGTGTCGGCGGGCATCACCCACCGCATCAACCATAACTATCTCGACGATGTTCTGCTGGCTACCAGCAGCCGCAAACTTTCAAGTTTCTCCCTGGGCCTTAACCACACGCAAAAAATTGCCTCCGGCGTGGCGACCCTGAACCCGACCTTCACTCAGGGTGTGCCGTGGTTTGGCGCCGAAGATGATAACGACAAACATGGCGATGTGCCGAAAGCCGAGTTCCGCAAATGGAGCGTCAACGGCAGTTTTCAGCGCCCGGTTGCTGACGGGCTGTGGTGGTTGACCAGCGTCTATTTTCAGTGGTCGCCGGACCGGCTGTACGGCAGCGAGCGCCTGACGCTGGGGGGAGAGGCCTCCGTGCGCGGCTTCAAAGAGCAGTACCTCTCCGGTGATAACGGCGGTTACTGGCGAAATGAACTCAATTATTCGCTCTTTACGCTGCCGTGGGTGGGGGATGTTGGCCTGTTGGCAGCAGTTGACGGTGGCTGGCTGAAGAAGGACGGATTTGACCGTTACGCCTCCGGCACACTGTGGGGCGCCGCGTTTGGTCTGACGACGGCTCATCGCGGCTATTCAAGCCAGTTTACCGTTGGCACACCGATGGCGTATCCGGATTGGCTGGCACCGGATCACCTCACGATTTACTACCGCGTATCAGTGGCTTTCTAAGGGACAGGGATGATGAAACAGGATCAGGTTCGTTTTTCACAGCGCGCGCTGAGCGCGTTACTGAGCGTTCTGCTGGCGACGCAGCCGCTGTTACCTGCGGTGGCGGCATCCATCACCCCGTCCGGCAATACGCAGATGGATAAGGCGGCTAACGGCGTGCCGGTGGTGAACATCGCCACGCCGAACCAGTCCGGTATTTCCCATAACAAATACAACGACTACAACGTCGGGAAAGAGGGGCTGATCCTCAATAACGCGACCGGGCAGCTTAACCAGACTCAGCTTGGCGGGCTTATCCAGAATAACCCCAACCTGAAGGCCGGGCAGGAAGCCAAAGGCATCATCAACGAAGTCACCGGCGCTAACCGCTCAAATTTGCAGGGCTATACCGAAGTGGCCGGCAAGGCGGCGAACGTCATCGTGGCGAATCCCTACGGTATCACCTGTAACGGCTGCGGATTTATCAACACGCCGAATGTGACCCTCACCACGGGTAAACCGGTGCTTGATGCCAGCGGTAAGCTGCAATCTCTTGATGTAACCCAGGGGGCGGTCACCATCGAGGGCGCGGGCCTCAATGGCTCGCAGAGCGATGCGGTGTCGATCATCTCCCGTGCGACGGAGATCAACGCGCAACTGCATGCGAAAGATTTACGTGTCGTTGCAGGGGCGAACCGCGTAGCGGCGGATGGCAGCGTCAGTGCGTTAAAAGGTGAAGGTACAGCCCCGAAGGTCGCGGTAGACACCGGCGCGCTGGGCGGCATGTATGCCAACCGGATCCGTCTGGTCTCCAGTGAAACGGGGGGGGGCGTAAACCTGGGCAACCTTAACGCGCGACAGGGGGATATTGCGCTCAGCAGTGCGGGAAAAGTGGTGCTGAAAAACACCCTTGCCAGCGGCAGCACCACGGTCAGCGCAGCGGACGTAACGTTACGCGGGGACCATAAAGCGGGTGGCAACGTCACGGTCTCCGGCCAGACGGCGCTGACGCTTGACCAGGCTCACGTTGCCGCCGATAACAACCTTCAGTTAACAACCCGCGGCACGCTGACGCAAAACGGCGGTGCGTTCACGGCGGCAAATGACGCTACGCTTGCCGCGACCACCCTGATCCAGAGCGTAGATGCCCAGGCAAGCGCGGGTCGTCATCTTGCCGTAAATGCTGAGAAAAACGCGGCGCTTAACGGTTCTGTTGTGGCGGGGCAGCAACTGTCGGTTAAGGGTGGCGAACTGGTGCAGCAGGGAAATCTCAGTGCTTCCGAGATTGCCCTCAACGCGCAGACGTTGACCCAAGAGAGCCGTAGCACAACAAATGCCAGCGGGAATATCACGCTCACCACGTCTGGCCACAGCCAACTGAAAGGCAGCACAACCGCCGGACAATCTCTCGCCGTCAGCGCGGGCAGCCTCGCTAACCATGGCGCATTAGCCGCCGTGGCGGATACCCGGATAAACACCGGTATATTCAGCAATACCGGCACCGTTCAGGGCAACAGTCTTACCGTCTCCGGGACGGATATCACCAGCTCCGGCGCGCTGAAGAGCGCCTCCACGCTGGATATCCGCGCAGACAATGCCACGCTTTCCGGTGAGACCGGCGCGAAAGGGAAAACCACCGTAACCGCCAGCGGCAATCTGAACAACAGCGGCACGCTTATCAGCGATGACACGCTAACGCTGAACGCGGCGCAAATCGTCAACAGCGGTACGCTTTCCGGTGTCCGGGGGCTCACCACCTCAGGGAAGACGTTCACCGCCAGCGCAACGTCAGTGACCCAAAGCGACGGGGATGTGGCGCTGAACAACACCGATACCACGCTTGCTGGTGAAACCAGTGCCGGTGGCGCCGTTACCGTGCAGGGCCGCAGCCTCAACACCACGGCCACGGCACAGACACAGGGCAACAGCGTCGGCGTGGCCGTGCAAAACGCAAAACTTGAAGGAACTCAGGCTGCCAAAGGCAACATGACGTTGAAGGCTGACAGCAGTCTCAACCACACGGGGAAATCATCAGCTTCAGGGCTTAAGGTTGAAACCGGCCATCTCAGCAACAGTGGAACCCTGACGGCCTCCGCGCTTGTAATCGACAGTCCTGAGGTCATTAACGGTGGTCTGATCCACGCCGGACAAACGCTGTCGCTGGTTACCCGTCTGCTGGATAACCGCAGCAGCGGCGTGCTGTACAGCCCGTCGGCACTGTCACTTTCCCTCTCTGAACTGAACAACGCCGGTATTATCACCAGCGACGCGGCGCTTTCCCTCTCTGGTTCAAATCTGACCAACAGCGGCGAGCTGAGCGGGACTTCACTGGCAATTGATTACGAGACGCTGAAGAACAGCGCGGAGGGGATGTTGCTGGCTCAAGGTGCAAACCGCATCACGGCACAGTCGGTGTCCAGTGCGGGCAGCATGGTGGGCAACACCCTGACGCTGAATGCCGATCGCCTGGAAAGTGCCGGTCTGTTACAGGGCGATAGCGCATTATCACTGACCGCCGGAATCCTGAATTTACTGACAGGCTCCCGCACGCTGACGGGCGGAGCGCTCGGCCTTTCAGGTACCACGCTGACTACCGCAGGGCAGCTCCAGGGACAGGATGTCAGCATCCGTTCCCACGACTGGACTAACCGCGGAAGTTCCCTCGCGACCGGCTCACTTGACGTTACGACCGCTGGAACGCTCAGCAATACCGGCGAACTGATGAGCCAGGGCAACGGGACGCTGAATGCGGTCACTACCGTTAACAGCGGCAATATGTTGTCGGCCGGTGACCTTTCGCTTAACGGAAAGACGCTGCGCAACAGCGGTACGCTTCAGGGGAATCGCGTCACCGCGCATCAGGACACCATCACGAACAGCGGAACGCTGACCGGGATTGCCGCCCTGATGCTGGCCGCCCGCCTGGAGATGGCGGCGCCATTACTGACGCTGGTAAATGACGCGTCGGGATCGTTACTGACTGCGGGCGAGTTGTCCGTGACTGGCGGCGATCTGCGTAACGCAGGGCAATGGCAGGGGAAACGGGTACTTATTCATGCGCAGGCGCTTACGAACGGCGGTGCGATCCAGGCAGAAAATTTACTGGATGCGCAAATCGACAGCACCCTTACCGGGACAGCGGGCAGCAAAATCACCTCCAATGGAGAACTGGCGCTCTCAGCACTGACGCTGGCAAACAGCGGGCAGTGGATTGCAAAACACCTCACGCTGGGGGCCAGTACCCTGAACAACAGCGGTGAGATCACCGGCGTTGTTGCGCTTTCGGTCGCCCTTACGCAGCTGAATAACCAGGCCGGAGGAAAACTGCTCAGCGCAGGCGCGCTGACGCTTGATGTGGAAAATGCAACGAACGCCGGGCAAATCCAGGGGAAAGCGACCACGGTTACCGCCGGTCAACTCATTAACAGCGGACGGCTTCAGGGAGAAGCGCTGACGCTGAATGCCTCGGGCGCGCTGAACAATACCGCCAGCGGTGTGCTGCTGAGCGAGAATGCGCTGACTGTATCGACAGCCACGCTGAACAATCAGGGCACGCTGCAGGGCGGTGGGGAATCTTCGGTGAAGGCCACCACCCGCGTACAGAACGACGGCAAAATGCTCTCCGGTGGCAAACTCACACTGACCGCACCGGAACTGGCGAACAGCAGCAGCGGGCTGGTTCAGGCGGTGAGGTTGCTGCTGGATGTGGTGAAAGCCGTGAATGGCGGAAATGTCCTCGCAACGACACGCGCAGAACTGCGCGGCAGCTCGCTTGATAACAGCGGCACACTCCAGGGCGCTGATTTGCAGGCAAATTACCAGAGCGTTACCAACAGCGGAACGGTATTAGGCACCACTTCGCTTACGATAAACGGTGACGCTCTTGATAATACCGAGAGCGGTAAGCTCTACAGCGGGGATAAGCTGCTGCTCGACGTGCGTAATTACAGCGGCCGTGGTGATGTGGTTTCTCTGGGCGACACCACGCTGAAACTGGTTAACGCGCTCGTTAACACCGGCACCCTGGCGGCAAGTAAAACGCTGTCTGTCTCATCGCAGAATGCCATGACGAACAGCGGCGTAATGCAGGGCAATGCCATTGCCCTCAGTGCTGGCGGAGCGTTCACGAACAACGGTACGCTCACCACCGGGAACGGTAGCAGTACCTTCAACGCGCAGAGCCTGTTGCTCAATGCGTCCGGCTCGCTTCAGGCAGGCGGAGATGTGCAGCTTACCTCACGTGAAAATATCACCGTCAACGGTTTCACCGGTACAGCGGGCAGTCTGACGATGACGGCCGCCGGTACGCTGCTGAACACGGCGCTGATTTATGCGGGCAATAATATCTCTCTGTTTGCTGCACGTATCCACAACATATACGGCGATATTCTTGCGGATAACAGCCTCTGGATGCAGAAGAATGCAGTCGGGGAGGCAAACGCTGAAGTTGTTAACCGCTCCGGTACGATTGAGACCACACGCGGTGATATCACCGTTAATACCGGCCATTTACTCAATGAAGCCGATGGCCTGACTGTCAGCCAGTCTGAACGGGAATACCCGGATGCCATTCCTGCCGCAGATGAACACTACTTTAGTTATGATCTCAACGGCAGACGTTCGGATTTTGTCCTCCTTCTTGAAGACTGGAAAAACGATGGCAGTAAGGTTGTGTATGACTGGTATGAGCAGTGCCTTGGGAGTGGTGCTAATGGCAGTGGTCAGTGCAGGGACAGGGTTGATTATCGCCTCACAGGGGAGGACATCCGGCAGTTCCTGCTGAGTGAGTCTGTGGTTTCCGTATCCGCCACTGGCAGTTCAGCCCGAATTGCTGCCGGACGCGATATTACGATTAATGCCGGAACGCTGGATAACCGTGCCAGCCATATTCTTGCTGGCCGTAATGCCGTTCTTGCTGGGGGAACACTGAATAACCTTTCTGCGGAAGGTGGACGCCGCGTTACGTACGTTCAGGCTGAATACCGTTGCGAGTGGTTTTACCGGGACTGCAGCGATAGCAAATGGGAGCCTCTGACACAATATCCGGACGGAAGTTGGGGCTGGTTTGATGAGGACTACGGCTGGTATGGCTGGGTGCCTTATATCCTCGGTGAACGCACAACCGAATTTGTGGCTGATGGCGGTGTATACCGCTCAGTCATCAGTGCTGGCGGTAACGTTAGCGCAAACTTTACGAGTGATATCAGCAATACTAACGTCACCGCAAATTCGGGTGAGTTCAGTAATACGATTGATGCCCCAACGCTGAATACGCTCTCGCCTGAAGCTATTGGTAAGGGCCTTAACAGTGAATCACTGGCACAAGGTGGCAGTGCGGACATTCGTTTCCCTGAACAACTGGGCAATATCACTGACGCCCTGAAAGATATCTCCGGCGGTTCATCGCTCTCCGACCAAAACGGCAGCAGCGGTAACTATCCACTGCCGTCCGGCAACAACGGCTATTTTGTTCCATCCACCGATCCCGATAGCCCGTATCTGATTACGGTGAACCCGAAGCTCGATGAACTCGGCAACATGGACGACAGCCTGTTTAATGGACTGTATGACCTGCTTGGCATAACACCCGGTGCCACACCGCGTGAAACCAACAGCGCGTATACCGATCGGAACCAGTTCCTTGGCTCGTCCTATTTCCTGGACAGGCTCGGCCTGAACCCGGATCGCGACTACCGGTTCCTCGGCGACGCGGCGTTTGATACCCGTTACGTCAGCAACGCGATTCTGAACCAGACCGGTAGCCGCTATATCAATGGCATCGGCTCCGATCTCGATCAGATGCGCTACCTGATGGACAGCGCCGCAGAGCAACAAAAAACGCTGGGGCTGAAATTCGGCGTGGCGCTTACGGCTGAGCAGGTTGCCGCGCTCGATAAAAGCATGCTCTGGTGGGAGTCAGCGACCATCAATGGTCAGACGGTGATGATCCCGAAAGTCTACCTGTCGCCGAAGGATGTCACCGTTCACAGCGGCAGCGTGATTAGCGGCAATAACGTCCAGCTGGCGGGCGGTAACGTCATTAACAGCGGCAGTACAATTGCGGCGCAGAATGGGCTCTCAATCGACAGCAGCAACAGCCTGAGCAACCTCAACGCCGGGCTGCTGAGCGCAGGTGGCGGGCTGAACCTGAGCGCGCTGGGGGATATCAATAACATCGGATCCACCATCAGCGGCAAAACGGTAGGGCTGGAGAGCGTCGCGGGCAGCATTAACAACATCACCCGCGCACAGCAGTGGAATGTCGATGCGGGAAATGTGCATTTCAGTGGCACCGATGTCGGCAAGACGGCCTCCATCACCGCCACCGACGGGCTGACGATGCGCGCCGGACAGGATATCAACGTGACCGGCGCAAACGTGTCGGCGGGTGGCCGCCTGGGTATGGCGGCGGGGAATGATATCAACATCACCGCCAACGAGATTGTGACCAGCGAAGGACGCGCCGGGCGCAACCGCGCGACCACGGAGACGGCGTCCGTCACACATCAGGGCAGCACCCTGAGCGCGGGCGATGACCTCACCCTGCAGGCAGGTAACGATGTGAATGCCCGTGCGGCAGCGATAGCGGCGGAAGGCGATGTGGGCATTCAGGCCGGTCGGGATGTGGACCTGCTGGCGGAAGCGTCGATGGAACGCTCCAGCAGCCAGGCGAAGAAAAAAACCGCCATTGACGAATCTGTTCGTCAGCAGGGTACGGAGATTGCCAGCGGGGGGAATACGGTGATCCTCGCAGGGCGCGACGTAACCGCGCAGGCAGCTGACGTGACAGCGCAGGGCGATATCGGCGTGGCGGCAGGCCGCGACGTAAATCTGACGACGGCGACGGAGAGCGATTACCGCTATCGGGAACAAACTAAAACCAGTAGCGGCTTCCTGAGCAAAAAGACCACCCACACCATCGAGGAAGAGAGCGCGACACGGGAGAAAGGCTCGCTGCTGAGCGGCGATAATGTGACGGTGTCGGCGGGTAACAACCTGCGGGTGTTAGGTTCTGCGGTCGCTGGCGATGGCGATGTGGCCCTTTCCGCAGGCAACAATGTGGACATCGTGGCGGCGACCAACACCGACACGGCCTGGCGCTTTAAGGAGACCAAAAAGTCCGGCCTGATGGGCACGGGCGGCATTGGCTTCACCATCGGCAGCAGCAAGTCCACCCACGATCTTCGCGAGCAGGGTACCACCCAGAGCGAGAGCTTCAGCACCGTCGGCTCGACGGGCGGCAACGTCAGCATTGCAGCGGGCAAACAGGCGCATATCGGCGGGGCAGATATCATCGCACAGAAGGATATCAGCCTGACCGGTGACAGCGTGGTGATTGAGCCAGGACATGACAAACGCACCCGCGATGAGAAATTTGAGCAGAAGAGCAGCGGGCTGACGGTGGCGCTGTCCGGGGCGGCGGGGAGCGCGGTGAATAACGCGGTCACCACGGCCCAGAGCGCGAAGCAGAGCAGCGACTCACGTCTGGCGGCACTGCAGGGTACGCAGGCGGCGCTGTCAGGCGTACAGGCCGGACAGGCCGTGGCGCTGGACCAGGTGAAGGGCGACTCTGACAAACGCAATAACAACACCATCGGCGTCAGCGCGTCGATTGGGTCACAGTCGTCCAAATCCTCATCGCACATGGAGAGCGAAACGACCACGGGCAGCACCCTGAGCGCGGGCAATAACGTCACGATAAAAGCCACCGGAAGCGACATCACCGTGGCGGGAAGCCAGATTAAGGCCGGGAAGGACGTGACGCTTGATGCAGCACGGGACGTCAACCTGATTGCCTCGCAGGACACGCAGCAGACAACGGGTAAAAACAGCAGCAGCGGTGGTAGCCTGGGTGTTGGAGTGGGTGTCGGTTCCGGTGGGGCGGGCATCAGCATCTCGGCGAACGCAAACAGCAGCAAGGGGCACGAGAAGGGCAACGGTGTCTGGCAGAACGAGACCACGGTTGATGCGGGTAACCGCGTGACCATCAACACCGGGCGCGACGCGACGATCGCCGGGGCGCAGGTGAGCGGCGAAACCGTGGTGGCGGATATCGGGCGCGACCTGACGATTGCCAGCACCCAGGACAGCGATCACTACAACAGCAAGCAGAACAGCGTCAGCGGAGGTGCGGGTTACACCTTTGGTGCAGGCGGTTTCTCCGGCAGCATCAATGTCAGCCGCGACAAAATGACCAGCGACTACGACTCGGTGCAGGAGCAGAGCGGGCTGTTTGCAGGCAACGGCGGGTTTGACGTGACGGTGGGCAACCATACGCAGCTCGACAGCGGGGTGATTGCCTCCACGGCGACGGCGGATAAAAACCGTCTAGATACGGGCACGCTGGGCTTTAGCGATATCCACAACCAGGCGGATTTTAAGACGGAGCATCAGGGCGCGGGTATCAGTTCGGGCGGCAGCATCGGCAAGCAGTTTGCCGGGAATATGGCGAACGCTCTGCTGGCCGGAGGCGGTAACAGCGGTCACGCGGAAGGGACAACACAGGCGGCGGTGAGCGAAGGGACGCTCATCATCCGCGATAAGGAGAACCAGAAGCAGGATGTGGCTGACCTGAGCCGCGATGCGGAGCATGCGAACGGCAGCATCAGCCCGATATTTGACAAGGAGAAGGAGCAGCAGCGCCTGCAGGAAGTGCAGTTGATTGGTGAGATTGGCTCGCAGGTGGTGGATATTGCGAACACGCAGGGGGAAATAAACGGGCTGAACGCAGGCAGAAAAGAGCTTGCAGATAAAGGGATAACCGAGCCGGGGGCGGATGCCAGCGACGAGGTTAAAGCCGCATATCAGAATGCCCTGCGCGAGACCGATGCATATAAGACCACGACGGCAAAATACGGGACGGGTAGCGACCTGCAGAGGGGGATCCAGGCGGCGACGGCCGCGCTTCAGGGGCTGGCGGGTAGCGACCTGACTGCAGCACTGGCGGGGGCATCCGCGCCGGAGCTGGCGTATCGTATTGGTCACGGCATGGGGATCGATAACAATACGGCAGCGAAAACCATTGCGCATGCCATCCTGGGCGGTGCGGTTGCGGCGCTGCAGGGAAACAGTGCCGCAGCGGGTGCGGCCGGAGCGGCGACCGGTGAGCTTGCGGCGAAGGCGATAGCGGGTATGCTGTACCCTGACGTCAAAGATTTATCGACGCTGAGCGAAGAGCAGAAGCAGACGGTCAGTGCACTGGCGACGATATCGGCCGGGATGGCTGGCGGGCTTGCTGGAGACAGTACGGGTTCGGCGGTGGCCGGGGGGCAGGCAGGGAAGAATGCGGCTGAGAATAACTCGCTGGCACTGGTTGCCAGAGGTTGCGCGGTTGCTGCACCCTGCCGGACGAAGGTCGCAGAGCAGTTGTTGGAGATCGGTGCGAAAGCGGGTATCGCGGGACTTGCCGGAGCGGCGGTCAAGGATATGGCTGATAAGATGACCTCCGATGAACTGGAGCATTTGGTTACCCTAGAAATGATGGGTAATGATGAGATTATTGCTAAGTACGTCAGTTTACTCCACGATAAATATGCGCCTTCCCATACTGGTGGTAACCTGCTACCTGAAACATTGCCTGGTCATACGGGTAATAACACAGGGTCTGTGGATACGGGGCCAAATCACACAGGGAATACGAATCGTCAGAATGATTCCGGTTCGAATAACACCGGCAATACAGAAGGTGCACCGAATACAGGTGGGAACACGACGATAACGCCGATCCCTAACGGGCCGAGTAAAGATGATATTGCTTATCTGGCATTAAAAGGGAAAGAAGCTCAGGAGGCTGCAAGCAATTTAGGTTTCGATCGCAGAATTCCACCTCAGAAAGCGCCATTTAATTCACACGGTCAGCCTGTATTTTATGATGGCAAGAACTACATTACCCCCGATATTGATAGTCATAATGTTACTAATGGCTGGAAGATGTTCAATAGTAAAGGTAAGCGTATCGGTACTTACGATAGCGGACTAAACAGGATTAAGGACTAGTGGTATGTTTGGAATATTCTCTAAAGGTGAACCAGTGAGTATGGAAGGTGAGTTGGTACAACCATCATCCATTGTTATCAATGATTATGAGGAAGAATTGCATTTGCCCTTATCCTATTGGGATATTAAAGATTACAAAAATTCTTGGTTAAAGTCTCTCGGCGAAGGGCTATCCAATAAGACTCACTCAGCATTAGCTGTTTCAATGTATGAGCCTGAAAAAACTAACTTTATATTTACATGGGTTTTATATTTTGAAGATGAGAAAGTTTACGTGCAAAATAACGTCATTTTTTTAGAGGAATGCCATGGTTTTTCCCCGGAAAATATAAATAAGTTTATAGAGAGCCGTACTACGCATGACGGAGATGGCATGAAAATATCTGAATGGCATACAGATCTAAATAGTGTTTTAGATTTTTATCATAGTCTTAACAACTGAAACAGAGCTCACTACCGAGCCGGGAGCTTTCTGTCAGGCTTTACTCGAAGTTCCCGTATCTGCGCTGGATCACTGACAGATTGTTGACCTCAACGGCCATGGATATTTCAGGAAGGGGTAAACGCCGAATTAGCCCTGAATTAAGTACGAAAGAGCGGTAAGCGTAAGCAAGCAGAAGGATATTCTCCTTCATTATTTTATCTCAAGGAAAGAAAATGAAAGTAACAACATTCACAGTAACTACTTTACTATTCGTTGTAGCGCTAACGGGTTGTGCCAGCAAAATAAAGCCTGAAACAGTAACCTCTTCCAATGGTAGTTCAATTGAGATTATGGCTGTGTCAGCACAGGCAGATCTTAACAATAATCGTATCGCAGATAATTCACTACGCGTAGTTACTCCGACTCATAACGCTGTAGGAAAAGGGTTGGCCGTTTTGTCTGTGTTAACCGGAAACATAAAACCCAGCAGTTTTGATAAAGAAAATTATAAAGGGGAAATCATCGAGTCGATCAAAAATCCTACTGATACCTATCTTGTTCAAGGTGCAAAGAAAAGTATCAGTAAGTGGATGGACTCCCAATCCAGCGGTTATGTTTATAAAGAACAACTCAATATTGGCCATGCTACCTGGGCATTGATTTTTAAAGATGCTACAGCAACCACTCCCGTTTATCAGTTGAAATATAAGGTGCTTTTCTATAAGAAACCTGAGGGTGGGAATATGTTTTCCGCGTATACTGTAGCTGAATGTTCCCCCATTCCTGTGGAAGCGAATCTGTCAGAATGGGAACGCGATAATTATAAGAAGGTGACGATTGAAACCCAAAAATATATGGATGCGTGTATCATGGAATTAAATAATCAACTCCCGCGCTTGCTGAAGAAATAGCATATGTATCAAAACAGTCCCGGTTTTAAAACCGGGATGTTATCTGTATGAAAATTAGCTTTTGATAAAAATAATTATGGGAATGGCGAAGTAGCTTCGGAAAATATTTTTGAACAATATCATTGAATGATCCCTACCTCCGTGCTGGAAATCCTATATCAATTGTTACATTTACTCTCATTACACGTTGCGGGGCTTGTTAGCAGTTGTCATTCTGATTACCCCGCCCCCCTATGCCCGGTTTACCATAAAATTCCTAAAATGTGTAATTTGCCAGCGACATCACTTTATCCTGCTCTG